>OGWZ01000086.1_pt1 | contig 104116 bp, 102 predicted proteins | sample 1576141 | NCBI WGS metagenome assembly OGWZ01 (sample SAMEA3541512, study PRJEB24748) | human gut metagenome | biome: human gut; feature: human-associated habitat; material: faeces | place: China | collected 2012
AGCCCTCTTTTTCATGTCCCTTATACTGGATAACCATTCTCAAATATGATATTATATATAAGATATGTGAAAAGTAATACGTCATAGCAGGAGGAGAGACATGTTCAGACATGTATTGTTTGATTTAGATGGGACACTGACTGATTCAAAAGAAGGAATCATAAAGTCTGTAGAGTACGCTCTGCTGAAACTGGGGGAATCCACAGAAGGACGGCTGGACCAGCATATTGTCGTCGGTCCGCCCATGATGACGACATTCACCCAGGTGTATGGGTTTTCTGAAGAAAAGGCAAGGCATCTGTATAATACATTCCAGGAACGGTATGGCACCAAAGGCCGTTTTGAAAATCATCCGTTTCCGGGAATCCTGACTCTGCTGGATCAATTGAAGGAAGCCGGTATCAAGTCGTATGTCGCTACGTCCAAACCGACCGTACATGCCAGGGCTATATGTGAAAAATTCGGCATCAGCCAGCGGGTGGAGCTCGTTGCCGGCAGTACGCTGGGTGGCAGTGAAACCAAAGCCGATGTCATCCAACAGGTTCTCGATACGATAGGGCCACAGGCAGAAGGACATACTGTCATGGTAGGTGACCGGAAGTATGATGTCATCGGTGCCAGAGAAAAACATCTGCCGGTTATTCTGGTTGGATTCGGGTATGGAAGCAAGGCTGAGCAGGAAGCCTATCCGCCTGATTACTTTGCTCCTGATGTGGCAGCACTGGGCAATATTATTCTTCATACACATTCGTAATAGGAGGTCTTTTTATGACGCTGCAAATACAAGATATGATCCACGGGTTCCGTATAGACCGGTCCGTTTACGTCAAGGAGCTGGACAGTCAGGCTTATGAAATGACTCATGTCCAGTCCGGGGCGCGCGTCCTGTACATCAAGAATACGGATGACAATAAGGTATTTTCCATTTCGTTTCGTACAACGCCTTCAGACAGTACGGGTGTGCCCCATATCTGCGAACATTCCACGTTGTGCGGCTCCCGGAAATTTCCTTTGAAGGAACCGTTTGTAGAACTGGTCAAGGGATCACTCAACACATTTCTCAATGCCATGACATTCCCTGATAAGACTATGTATCCTGTGGCCAGCCGCAATGCCAAAGATTTCCATAATCTCATGGACGTATATCTGGATGCCGTCTTTTTCCCGAATATGCTGAACGATGACCAGGTACTGATGCAGGAAGGATGGCATTATGAAATGGATAGTCCAGAAGCTCCTCTGACCTATAGCGGCGTCGTGTACAATGAAATGAAAGGTGTGTTTTCTTCTCCTGACTCGCTTCTGGAACGGCATGTCATGGAAAACCTGTTTCCTGATACGACGTATGGCGTCGAATCTGGCGGAGATCCCGACGATATCCCGAATCTGACACAGGCGGCGTTTACTGCCTTTCATAAGGCTTACTATCATCCGTCCAACAGCTACATTTTTCTTTATGGGGACATGGATATCGACAGTACGCTGGATTTTATTGATGGTGAGTACCTCAGCAAATTTCATGCGGCACATATCGATTCGGCAATAAAAAGACAACCCTGCCCGGGCAGTTGCGTCCGGACCTATCCGTATGGCATTGCTTCAGAAGAAAAGACACAGCAGAAGACCCTGCACAGCCTGACCTATGTCATTGATGATGCATTAGATACGACGCTGGCACTGGCTTTCAAGGTGCTGACATATGTTCTGCTCCAGTCTCCGGCAGCCCCCCTGAAAAAGGCTCTCGTTGATGCTGGTGCCGGCCGCGATGTATCCGGTGATTTCCAGGATGGTATCCTGCAGCCGTTATGGGGGATTTCTATCAATGGTTCAGACCCGGATAAGCAGGATAAAATCCTGCCGGTAGTCCGCAAGGTCCTTACGGAAATGGTCCATAATGGAATAGACAAAACGCTCCTGACCGGTGCGCTGAACCGCATTGAGTTCACACTGCGGGAAGCCGATTTTTCCGGCCGCCCCAAAGGATTGATTTATGGCATCCGCTGCATGGATACCTGGCTGTATGACAAGGACCCGCTGGCTTCCCTGCAATATGAAGACGCATTGCAGGTCCTCCGGAAAGGTATTGACAATGGGTATTATGAATCTCTTATCCAGAAGTATATACTGGATAATCCCTATTATGCGCTTATCACGCTGGTCCCTGAACCGGGCCTGACGGAAAAACATGACCAGGCTGTGGCAGACAGGCTGGCAGCCTATAAAAAGACCTTATCTGCCGAAGAGATACAGCATATCGTTGAGGATTCCAGAGCATTGAAAAAAAGACAGGCGACGCCCGATTCTCCCGAAGCGTTACTGACCATTCCTACGCTTTCCCGGGATGATCTGGAACATAAGGCAGAAGAAGTAGAAATGCACATTGCACAGGAAGATGGCATTACCGTATGCCATGTACCAGATCATACGAATGGCATTACCTATGTCAATGCGTATTTTGATCTTCATGGTTTGACACAGGAAGAAATTTCCTATGTATATCTTCTCAGTGATCTTCTGGGAGACATGGATACGAAAAAACATACGTATGGTGAACTGGCTTCTCTTATCGATTTATATACCGGTGGCATCGATTACGCCGTATCCGCTTTTTCCGATTGTGAAGATAATACAAGCTACATGCCTGTCTTTAAAATGACGGCAAAAGTACTGAGTCAGAATCTGCCTGAACTGATCCGTCTGTTGCGGGAAATTACGACAGATACACAGTTTACCAATGGCGACCGTCTCATTGAACTGGTGGAAGAAGCCAAAGCGGGATGGGATATGGATGCTTTCCGCCGGGGACATACGCTGGTCATGCACCGCGTTTTGTCTTATGTATCCCCTGTAGAAGGATTCTGCGATGCCGGTGAATTTTCTTATTATGAATTTATCAGCCGGATTGCCGCCCGGATCAGAACGGAAACGGCTGATACGGCTGCTAAGCTTCAGCATGTCATGAAAAAGGTCTTTACCCGTGCAGCCATGACTCTTGAAATAACCGGTAATACGGAAGATTATCAGCATGTCGTGCGATTGTTGCCCGACTGGACACAGGAACTGCCCCAGGGAGAAAAAAGGACGGACCTCTGCAGCCTGGGCGGACAGCGCAAAAATGAAGGTATCATGACAAGCGGAAAAGTACAGTATGTAGCCAAAGGTGGGAATTTCCGCCGTCATGGCTTTGCGTATACTGGTTCTATGATGGTTCTGGATACTATTTTACAGTATGGATATCTCTGGACGAAGATTCGTGTCCAGGGCGGCGCTTATGGAGCCTTTACCCGTTTTTATGGGAATGGCGATATGGTGTTCTGCTCGTATCGTGACCCCAATCTGGAAAGCAGTGTCAAAGCGTATGATGATCTGGCAGATTATCTGGAACAGTTCGATGTTCCGGACCGGGAAATGACGAAGTATGTCATCGGAACGCTGAGCCGTATTGATATTCCCCTGACACCGTCTCTCCGGGGGGATAAAGCAATGAACCGCTATTTTTCCCACACAACGCAGGCATTGGTCCAGCAGCGCCGGGATCAGCTCCTGCAGACATCGGCTGCTGATATCCGGGCTCTGGCACCGCTGGTGCGTGCTGTCATGAATGATAATTGTCTGTGCGTGATGGGTGGAGAAGGAAAAATCAAGGAAGCGGCTGCCTTGTTTGACAACCTCGTTTCCTTACCGGATTAGGATGTGAATTATATGCGGGGACGTTTTGCACCCAGTCCGACTGGCTATATCCATCTGGGGAATGTATGGACGGCGTTCCTGGCCTGGCTTCAGGTCCGGCAACAGAAAGGGACCCTGATCCTGCGCATAGAAGATATTGATGAACAGCGGTCTAAACCTGAATATACACAGGCGCTGCTGGAAGATCTGGCCTGGCTGGGGCTTGACTGGGATGAAGGTCCCGGAAAAGGCGGCCCGTATGGCCCCTATATCCAGCAGGAACGGTATTCTTTATATGAAAAAGCATTGCAGGAACTGCAGGCAAAACATCTTCTTTACCCCTGTTATTGCAGCCGTGCCAGACTGCAGGCTATAGGTGCGCCACATGAAGGGGAGCACCGCCTGTATGATGGACATTGTTATGGTATGCCGGAAGAACAACGGCGGCAGATGGACCGGAAACCATCGTGGCGCGTTCATGTCCCGCATGTTTCCGTTTCCTTTACCGATGGCAGCTATGGGCCTTTTTCTGATTATCTTCCCCGTGTCTGCGGAGACTTTGTCGTCCGGCGTGCCGATGGCTTATATGCCTATCAGCTGGCCGTTGCCGTCGATGATGGCTCCATGGGCATCACCCATGTTTTACGAGGCCGGGATTTGTTATCCTCGACGGCCCAGCAGATATGGCTGATGGAAGTACTGGGATATACGCCTCCTTCCTATACCCATGTTCCCATGCTGATAGATGCGTCGGGCAACCGCCTGTCAAAGAGACAGCAGGGAATCACTGTACGCAGTCTGCGTGACCGCGGTGTCCAGGCAGATGTCATTTTATCAGCTCTGGCCCTTGCCGGCGGACTGGTTTCAGAAAGGCGCCTGTACCACAAAGGAGAATTACTTCGTCTGTGCAATTTTCAAACGATGACGACCCATGATATTGTTCTCGGAGATACCTGGCTGGATGAGCTGATACACGCGTAGTCAGAATACGACATAACTCGTTATATAGCATCACACATACCGTAAAAAGAAACATCAATACGTCTTGTTTCTTTTTACGGTATTTTTTTATCTTTTTTTTATAGATTTCCATCAGATTTGGCAATGTTATTGTCATCGGGTGTGAAAATGTGGTAAAATGTGGTGAAAAGTGATAGTTCGTACAGAAAGGGGGCGCTGCTATGTTCATGGGAGAATATTCGCATTCTATTGACACGAAAGGCCGTGTTATTATGCCGGCAAAATTTCGCGAAGAATTGGGAACCCATTGCATCGTTACCCGCGGACTGGAAGGCTGTCTTTCTGTATATACACAGGATGCCTGGGGAAATCTGGCTGATAAAATGAAAAAGCTTAAGACCAGCAAAGAAAAAGTCCGGGCTTTCAAACGATTCCTTTTCGGCAGCGCCGCTGAAGTCGAATTTGACCGTACAGGCCGTATCCTTATTCCCGGAACGCTTCGCGAATATGCCGGCCTTAAAAAGGAAGTCACGGTCCTCGGTACGGGCGACAGCATAGAAATCTGGGATAAACAGGCCTATGATGAATATGCGGCAAAAACCGTGCCGGCTATGGAAGAAATTGCTGAAGATCTGGAAGATCTGGATCTGGATATATAGGAGCACTCATGGAATTTCATCACGTTAGTGTATTACGAAATGAAACAATTGATCATCTTATAGGCGACCCTCATGGTATATATGTGGATTGCACACTGGGAGGCGGCGGCCATTCCCGTGTATTGGCAGAGCGTCTGGCCGGTGATGCAACACTGATCGGACTTGATCAGGATCAGGATGCGATTGCAGCGGCTACGGCTCATATGAAAGGGACAGCCTGCCATTTTACCCCGGTACAGCAGAATTTCCGGAATCTGGGACAGGTTCTGGACGAGCTGCATATAGACGCGGTTGACGGCGTTATGTTTGACCTGGGGGTGTCGAGTTATCAGCTGGATACGCCTGAACGGGGGTTTTCGTATATGCAGGACGGACCGCTCGATATGCGGATGGATCAGTCTGCCGGGAAAAGTGCTTACGATGTGATCAATACGTATAGTGAAGCTGAATTGTACCGTGTCATCAAAGACTATGGGGAAGAGCGGTGGGCCAGCCGTATTGCTGAATTTATCGTCAGGGAACGGCAGCAGAAGCCCATCAGCCACACGGCTGAACTGGTATCGGTCATCAAAAAGGCCATACCTGCAGGAGCCCGTAAGGATGGGCCTCATCCGGCAAAGCGGACGTTCCAGGCAATCCGGATTGAAGTCAATGATGAACTGGGAATTCTCCGTGACGCGATTGAAACGGCTGCACAGCGGTTAAAACCAGGCGGCCATATCTGCGTTATTACCTTTCACTCTCTGGAAGACCGCATTGTCAAGCAGACGCTGAAACGGCTGGCAACGGACTGCATCTGTCCGCCCGATATGCCGGTCTGTACTTGTCACCATCATGCTATCCTGACGATACAGCGCCACGCTATTACGCCGGGAAAAGAAGAGCTGGAACAAAATCCCCGTGCCAGAAGTGCTAAATTACGTGTTGGGACTCATAAGTAACTGTTATGCGGGGAATTTTTGTTTTTAATATTTGATTGGATGTGTTATAATATGCTGGCCAGAAAAGCTGGATACATTCACTATGAAGCGTCACGTTCTGTGGGACATCGGGCCGGTGCGGATGAAAAGAAATTCGCCAGGCTGCTCGCACAGACTATATCTGTTTTACTGCTGGTATGCTTTTTTCTGCTGGCGTACATTGCTCTTTCTGCAGTAAAGACTAATTTCAGCTATGCACTGATGCAGAAGAAGCTCCATGCACAGCAGCTGCAGAGAGAAAATGAAATGCTCCGCGTTGACATAGCCAAGCTGGAAACGCCGGAACGAATCTATACGTCGGCGCAGAAACTCGGTATGACGGTCCCTGTGACCGTGCTGTATGGCCAGTCTCATGATAAGACCGGAACAGAGGACAGCAGCCGGTAAAGCGAGTATGAGCAGCCTTAATTTAAGGCTGCTATTGTTGTTTCCTGTTCTGTTGTCATAGATATTTACCCATATAGGAGGAAATGAAATGAAATCAGTCAATGAACTTTGTAAACAAATTAAAGGAATATATAATGTGGATGGCAATGCCAATACGATGATTACAGGTATTTCGTCAGATTCCCGGACCATTGAAAAGGGGGACCTGTTTGTCTGCTTCAGTGGTGTTCATACCGATGGGGCTGTTTACGCATCCCAGGCTGTGGAAAAAGGCGCTGTTGCCGTACTCACGACCAAACATCTGGATCTTCCCGGTAGCGCCGTCCAAATCATGGTACCGGATGTACATCATGCCGTAGAGGATATGGTACCGTATTTTTACGATTATCCGGGAAAGAAAATGCGGATGATCGGCGTTACAGGAACCAACGGCAAAACGACGACGAGCCATATCATTTATCATATCCTGCGGGCTGCCGGACATCGTGTGGGACTTCTGGGAACCATCCATGCTCTCATTGATGATGAAGAACTTCCCATTCACAATACGACACCTGATGTTGTCGATCTGCAGCGTTTCCTGGCGCTTATGTATGACCGCGGTGTCACACATGTCGTCATGGAAGTATCGAGTCATGCGCTGGCGTTAAACCGCGTAGCCGGCATTGAATACGATACGGCGGTATTTACGAACCTGACACAGGATCACCTCGATTTCCACAAGACGATGGAAAATTATCTGGCGGCCAAATGCAAATTGTTCCAGAATATCAGTCTCGATGAACACGTAAAGGATAATAAGACCGCCGTTGTCAATATCGATGATCCTTATGCAGAAGGAATCCTCAAAGCCTGCCATTGCAAGGTACTAACTTATGGTGTAGAAAAAGAAGCCGATTTAAAAGCTGCTAATTTATCTGTTCAGCTGAAAAGCTCCGCTTTTGATGTTACAGGACCTTTTGTAAATGTCCATCTGAATATGCATATTACAGGCTTGTTCAACGTCTATAATACGCTGGCAGCAATTGGAGCTGCTCATGCCGAAGGCGTGGATGAACAGACGATTGACAAGGCTATCCAGTCTTTCCATTCTGTACCGGGCCGCTTTGAACTCGTAGAAGCCGGACAGGATTTTGCCATTGTCGTCGATTATTCCCATACGCCGGACAGCCTGGAAAAGGCTTTGACGACAGCCCGTGCCATGAATCCGGCACGCATACTCTGCGTATTCGGCTGCGGTGGCGACCGCGATCGTACGAAACGCCCGATTATGGGACGCATTGCGGCAGAACATGCCGATATTCCTATTGTCACTTCTGATAACCCGCGGTCTGAAGACCCGGAAGCTATTGTTCAGGAAGTGGAAGCCGGCGTAAAAGAAGGATTGAAGCCCGGCCAGCATCATGAAGTAATCGTCAACCGCCGTGATGCAATTTTCCGTGCTGTAGAACTGGCGCAAAGCGGAGATATTGTACTGATTGCTGGTAAGGGACATGAAGACTATCAGATATTAAAGACCGGTACCATCCATTTCGACGACCGTGAGGTTGCAAGAGATGCCGTGCTGGCTGCAAAGGGGAGATAAACATGGCGGCGTTCACGTTACAGGAAGTAGAAAAAGCTACTGGCGGCAGGCTGCTGTATCCCGTTGTGGACGATGCTGTATTTTCTCAGGTAGAGACGGATACGCGGGCTATTACAGCAGGTGCGCTCTTTGTTGCCCTCAGAGGAGAAACCTTTGATGGTCACGACTATGTACTGCAGGCAGAAAAGCAGGGCGCGTCCGGTGCTATAGTAGCCGAAGACCGTCCGGAATACAGGAAAGGTGGATTTGCTGTCATTATCGTTCCCGATACACGCAAAGCGTATCAGGACCTGGCACGTTTTCACCGCCGCCGTTTTTCGATTCCGGTCATCGCTGTTACCGGCTCTGTAGGAAAGACATCTACGCGCAGTATGATTGCCGCTGTATTGTCACAGAAATATCGTGTCCTCCAGACAGAAAAAAATTTTAATAATGAAATCGGTCTGCCAAAGACACTATTGCAGCTCACGCCGGAACATGAAGCCTGCGTTGTAGAAATGGGGATGCGCGGCCTTGGCCAGATAGCCGAACTGGCGGCTATTGCAGAACCGGACATAGGCGTGGTTACGAACGTCGGCAAGAGCCACATTGAGCTGCTTGGTTCTCAGGAAAATATTGCCCGCGCGAAAAGCGAACTCGTACAGGCCTTATCGGCAGACGGTATTGCCATACTGAACCAGGATGATTCGTACGTAGCGTCCATGGCAGATTTATGCCGGGGCAAGGTCGTCGGATACGGTATTACCAGTAATGCTGCTATCCGGGCCAGCCGTGTCGTCTGCAGTGAAAAAGGGCTGCGGTTCGCCTGCCGGTACTTCGATCAGGTCATGGATATCCACATGCCGCTCATTGGCAGCCACAATGTTTATAATGCTCTGGCTGCTATTGCAGCCGGACGGGTCCTGGGATTAACGGAACATCAGTTGCAAAGAGGATTGTCGGAATACCGCGGGATGCCGATGCGTCAGGAATTGATCCATCTCGGCGAATATACCTTTATCAATGATGCATACAATGCCAATCCGGCTTCAATGAGTGAAGCACTGAAATCCTTGTCTTTACTGACAAAGGGACGGAAGATAGCTGTCCTCGGCGGTATGCTGGAATTGGGAGACTGGACTGTACGGGAACATGAAAAAATAGGCGCCGAGGCAGCGGACCTGGGACTGGATGCACTCATTACCATGGGTGAACCGGCGTCCTATATTGCAGATGCTGCCAGAAAAAACGGCCTCGATGCTGTATATACAACAGAGGACCATGCCGGAGCGGCTGATTGCCTGCGGCATATTCTCCGTCCCGGAGATACGGTTCTGCTTAAAGGCTCCAGAGGATTTGCCATGGAAAAGATACTGCCATATTTTGAAAGGAAGTAATGTGAATGTTAAATACACTGCTCTTTGGTTTTGCTGTCAGTTTGATCATTGCCCTGGCTCTGGGGCCTCTGGTCATCCGGGAACTGAAGAAATTTCATGCCCGTCAGTCCGAACGGGAAGAAGGGCCAGAGAGTCATAAATACAAGGCTGGCACGCCTACCATGGGCGGTATCCTGATCCTGACAGCTCTCGTCGTTTCCTGCCTGATTTTTAATCCCATGGATTTGCGTAAAGGACTGGCATTGTTCCTGACACTGGGACACGGCGTCATTGGCTTTCTTGATGATTCCATCAAGGCGGTCAAACACCGCAATCTGGGCCTTACAGCCAGGCAGAAGCTGGCTGGCCAGTTCGTTATGGCTGCTGTATTCTGCTTCATTTTGAAAGAATACCTGAATTTCCCGACGACGGTCTGGATTCCCTTTACGACTTGGAATATTGATTTCGGCATGGCGTATTATGCATTTGTCTTTATCATGATTGTCGGCACGAGTAATGCTGTCAATCTGACCGATGGACTGGACGGGCTGGCAGCAGGCTCCTGTGCCATTACGTCCGTTGCCTATGTCGTCATTTCTGTCGCCCTTGGATATGTCAATTTTGCCGTATTCAGTGCCGCTCTTACCGGTGCCTGCCTGGGATTCCTCTTTTATAACCAGCATCCGGCTAAAATGTTTATGGGCGATACAGGTTCGCTGGCTTTAGGTGGTGCTCTGGCAGCTATGGCGATTCTGACTAAAACGGAATTGCTGCTTATCATTGCAGGCGGCCTGTACGTGATTGAAGCGTTATCCGTCATCATTCAGGTCGTATCGTTTAAGACCCGCGGGGTACGGGTATTTAAAATGAGCCCCATTCATCATCATTTTGAACTTTCGGGCTGGAGCGAAGTCAAAGTTGTTACTGTTTTCTGGAGTTTTTCGGCTATCATGGCCATCCTTTCCATTTTTGTAGTTCTGGCATGCAAATAGGCTGCCATACATAAATCTGATAAAAGCGGGTGTAGAGCATGAGCATAATGGATTTTTCAGGGAAACACATTTTGGTTATCGGTGCGGGTATCAGTGGCCGTGCTGCTTCTGAAGCACTGGCCAGCCATGGCGCTTCTGTTATTCTGAACGATGTAAAAACAATTGATACACATCACGAGCCATGGCCGGAATTGAAAGCCGATGGAATCCGCCTCGTGTTTGGTCACCAGGAAGCAGCTCTGCTGGACGGGATGGATCTTGTCGTTCCGTCACCGGTCATTTCCCCGGAAATCCCCATTATGAAGGAAGCGGCTGCCCGTCATATTCCAATCTGGAGTGAAGTAGAAGTCGCATACAGGCTGACCGATGCCGAAATACTGGCTGTTACGGGCACGAATGGCAAAACGACGACGACGACTCTTCTGGGTGATATCATGAAAGCTGCAGGCCGCGAAACGGTCATAGGCGGCAATATCGGGTACGGTCTTTCGGAACAGGCGGAAGATCTGCCGAAAGAAGATGTAGTCGTAGCTGAACTTTCCAGTTTTCAGCTGGAATTTACGCAGACGATGAAGGCAAAGGCTGCGGTCATCCTGAATATCACTCCGGACCATCTGGACCGGCATCATACAATGGAAGCCTATGCGGCTGCAAAAGAACGGATTTTCCATAATCAGGATACATCCGACTATGCACTGCTGAACTACGATGATGCCCGCATAAAGGCGATGGAACTGGATATGACCGGGACTGTATTGTGGTTTTCTACAGAACAGGAAGTTCCTGCAGGTGCCTTTGCCAAAGACGGGCGGCTGATTTTGCGCATGGATGGCTGCGATACAGAAATCTGCCAGGAAAACGAGTTGAAATTGTTCGGTAAACATAATGTACAAAACTGCCTGGCCGCGGCACTTATGGCATATGTGGCAGGTGCTCCTCTTCCCGTTATCCAGCATGTTCTCAAAACGTTCAAAGGGGTAGAACACCGCATTGAACCGGTACGGACCATTAACGGCGTGCCCTATTATAATGATTCCAAAGGTACCAATACAGACGCTTCCATTAAAGCGCTGGAAGCTTTTTCCGGTCATCTGATACTTATTGCCGGCGGCCATGATAAGATGACACCGCTCGACGATTTCATGAATCTGGCTGCAAAAAAAGTAGATACGATGATTCTTATTGGTGATGCGGCAGACCGTTTTGAAAAGGCGGCGGAAAAAGCCGGTGTAAAAGACATCCGAAAAGCCGGGTACAGTATGGAACGGGCCATTATGATGGCTCGTAAGATTGCAGCACCGCCGCAGGTCGTACTTTTATCTCCGGCCTGCTCCAGCTATGATATGTATGATAATTATGAACAGCGCGGACGTGTGTTCAAAGGCATAGTAAACGCAATTTAATTGATGAATTTAAACGCAGGGGAGGAAACAGAACATGCGCCGAGTGATTATATCGGGTGGTGGCACAGGGGGACATATTTACCCGGCCATTACCATAGCCCGGGCCATTGCCGATATTGAACCGACAGAGTTTTTATATGTAGGTTCTAAAATCGGATTGGAAAATACCTTGATTCCCAATGAAGGTATTCCCTTTGTCACTATTGATGTGCGGGGGCTGGAACGCAAGATTTCATTCCGCAATCTGGTGACGTTGGGAAAGACAGCGGGCAGCCTGCTCAGGGCGGAACAGATTATTCATAAATTCAAACCGGACGTCGTGATTGGTACGGGCGGATTCGTCTGCGGACCTGTTCTCCTGGCTGCCAGTCTGAGCGGGATTCCGACGCTGGTACAGGAGCAGAATGTCATCCCAGGCGTAACGAATACGATATTAAGCCGGTTTGTCAAATGCGTCGCTCTGGGATATGAAGAAGCAGCGGACCGGTTTAAGAGAAAAGATATCCTGGTTTATACAGGCAATCCTGTACGCAAGGATATCCTGACTGGAACGAGAGACCACGGGCGTGCTTTGCTGGGACTGGATCCGGATAAATTTACCCTGCTCGTAGCAGGAGGAAGCCGGGGTGCCCGTTCTATCAATAATGCTATGATTGAAGTTCACCGGTATTTCCGGGACAGCAGGGATATCCAGATCCTCCACGTCACTGGCGATCATGAATATGACCGCGTCGTAGGGCAGCTGGAAGGTATCGACGGAAAAGGACGGTATGGTGAAGGAAGCCATATTATCCCGTATCTCCATCACATGCCGGAAGCATTGGCCGCAGCGGACCTGGCGGTGTACCGTGCTGGTGCCGTAGGGCTGGCCGAACTGACTGTACGTGGACTTCCTGCCATATTGATTCCCTATCCGTATGCAGCAGAAGATCATCAGCGGTATAATGCGCAGGCTCTGGTCATGTGCGGCGCCGCAAAAATGATTCTCGATAAAATGTTGACAGGCCGTGAGCTTCTGGAAGAAATCGTTCATTTGAAAAACGACCCGGAAGCACTGAAACGCATGGCCCGGGCAAGTAAATCCAAGGGGCGTCCCCAGGCCGCCCACGATATTGCCGAACTGGCTTTATCTATTGCCAAAGGCACGAAATACCGTCCCCGCGAACAGAAGGATGTGACTGATAATGATCAATCTAAATAATATACAGCGCGTTCACTTCATTGGAATTGCCGGTGCGGGAATGCGTGCGATTGCAAATATCTTTATTGAAAAAGGCTATACTGTTTCCGGATCGGACCTGCGCACATCTCCGACTACGGACCGGTTTGAAAAAATGGGTGCCCGCATCTGCATCGGGCAGCGTCCGGAAAATCTGCAGGATGCCCAGGTGGTCGTAATTTCATCAGCTATCAGAGAAACCAATCCGGAATTGCAGGAGGCGCGACGCCGTGGTATACCTGTGATTCATCGCTCTGATGCGCTTGTACATATTATGTCCTGGGGAAAGAGCATTGCCGTTGCAGGTGCTCATGGAAAAACGACGACGTCTTCCATGCTCGGTCAGGTCTTTTATGAAAGCGGTACGGATCCGACACTGGTCATCGGTGGTGAAGTAGATTATCTTCATTGTAATTCTATTCTCGGTAAAGGAGAGTATGTCATTGCCGAAGCGGATGAAAGTGACGGATCATTCCTGAAAGAACATCCTTATATTGCGGTCATCACTAATATTGATGCAGATCATATGGATCACTACGGGTCACTGGAAAATATCATCCGTGCCTTCAGACAATTCATCGGGCAGGTTCATCCGGAAGGATTTGCCGTCCTCTGCTTTGAAAATGACAAGATCCGGTCATTGGCAGAAACACTGGACAGAGCATATCTTTCGTATGGCATAGAAACACCGGCTGATTATAATGCCCGCAACATACGGTATATTGAAGGGAGGCTTCATTATGAGGTATGGCATGACGGGAAGGAACTGGGAACCATCAACCTTTCTGTTCCCGGCCGCCACAATGTGTTGAATTCACTGGCAACTACGGCCGTTGCCCTGCGGTGTGGCATTCCCTTCGGGAAAATCGCCCAGGCTCTGTCTCATTTTCATGGAGCCAAGCGGCGGTTTCAGACGAAAGGGTTTGTCGGTGACGTGTGGGTCGTCGATGATTACGCCCATCACCCGACGGAAATCAATGCTACCCTGACAGCTGCCCGTGATATGGGGACTCATCGTGTAGTCTGCCTGTTTCAGCCGCATCGTTATACGCGGACGAAGCTTTTACTCGATAAATTCGGAGGTGCATTTACGGGCGCTGATAAATTGATTGTGACTGATGTATATAGTGCCGGTGAAGATCCGATTCCCGGTGTCAGTGGCAAACTGATTGCAGATAAGGTCCGGGAAACGACAGGGCAGGATGTGACTTATATTGCGGATAAGAATGAACTCGTTCCGTATCTGCTCAAAAATGCCCGGCCGAAGGATCTGGTCATTACAATGGGGGCCGGCGATATTTATACCATAGGGGAACGCTACATTGAAGAATCCAGGAGGGGAAAGTAACCATGAACACACTGCAGGATAAACACATTGCCGTTATCGTAGGCGGGCCATCGACGGAAGCCGAAGTATCGCGCCGTACAGGAGCCGCTATTGCCGGAGCGCTGCAGGAAAAGGGGTATCACGCAGAACTTCTGGAATTGGTGCCGGACAAGCTTGCCAGCCAATTGAAGGAAAAAAATATTGATATCGTTTTTAATGCTCTCCATGGTCATTATGGGGAAGACGGCGTTTTGCAGGGACTGTGTGAAATGATGGGTATTCCTTATACAGGGCCGGGCGTCATGGCCAGTGCCGTTGGCATGAACAAGGTCATGAGCAAGTGTGCGTTCCAGGGTGCCGGCATTGCAACGGCACCGTTTGCCTATTACTTTGATACACAGGATGAAAAGGCTATTGCAGAGGATATTACCCGACGGTTCTCACTACCTGTCGTCATCAAGTCAGCAGGGCAGGGATCCAGTATTGGTACTGTGATTGTCCATTCGGAAGATGAAATAAAAAGCGCATTGAAAGAAGCTTTTAAATATAGCAATTCCATCGTGGCCGAAGCGTTTATTGACGGAGATGAGTTTACAGTAGCTGTCATGGATGACATGGCTTTTCCGGTCATTCAGATTGTTTCTAGTACAGGTAAATATGATTATTACTCTAAATATGCTCCCGGAGTAGCTAAGCATCTGTGCCCGGCGCCTATTTCGCCGGAGCTCACAAAGAAAATGCAGGATCTGGCTCTGGACGTATTCCATCTTTGCCATTGTAGTGGCATTTCCCGCGTCGATATTATAACGGACAAGCAGGGAAATCCTTTTGTACTGGAAATCAATACGGTTCCTGGCATGACGGCCACCAGCCTGGTTCCCGATGCAGCCCGCGCAGCAGGAATTGAATTCCCTGACTTATGCGAACGCATTCTGCAGGAAGCGGCTGTTGGAAAATTTTAAGTTATGCACAGTTGATAGTTGATACATGATATACAAGGTTAGATTATGACAATGGATAAAAAGGGGACCTATTCCCCGGCCTCTGATACAACTTCATATCAAAGCGAAAATGATCCATATGGCATTGAACGCCGCACCCATGATGTGTTTGTGCCGCCACAGCTGGAAGATACGTCGTATGTTCCTCATCAGGATGTGAAGGAAGCACAGGGCGAAACACAGAAGCGCATTGCCCGCCGCCGGGCCAGAAGTAAGCGGAAGAAACTTGCCAGGCAGAGACAACTGCGGCGGCGGAACCGCAGACTGGCGGCAGCAGCAGGCGTTGTTTTTATCTTTCTGGTGTGGCTGATTCTCCGTTTTTTTCCTATTCCTTTCGGAACGATTATCATCGACGGAAATGACCGCATGTCTTTTGATGATGTGTACCAGTCCTGTGGTATACAGAACGGAATCATCAATGTGATACAATTATCACCAGACCGGATGCGTGAACGGATGGAAAAGGATTTACGGGTAGCCAGTGCGGATATCAGCCGTGAATTTCCGGCAACCATCCATATCCGGATGCAGGAGCGGCAGACCGTTGCGGTCATTACGACTATGTACGGCTTTGCTTATGTAGATGATACGGGAATGGTCATTGAGACAGCTCCGCAAATCAAAGGAGTATCGGCCCCTTTGATTACTGGTAAAAAAGTAGATACACTGCTTCTGGGGGATACAATCCATGATCAGCCTATCCGCTCCTCCCTTTCGTATTTGAAAAGTCTGGCACCTGAACTGCGGAAAGATATTACAGAAATCAACGTAGGAAATCCGGATAATATTATTGCCTATACAAGCGAATCCCTTCCGGTCCATCTGGGCAGTGCCGATGATCCGGCAGGACGGGCGGAAATGACAAAAGAGCTTTTACAGGAGGTAAAACGGAATCAGCTCTCCGTCCAATACATCGATACAGATCCCAGGGCTCCGCTCGTTAAAAGCAATTGATGGGAAAGAATTTTCAAATAGCTGTAGATTAATTCCTGAATATAGTGTAAAATAATAAAGAAATCCTATCAGTACAAGAGTGTATACTTTTTTGAAGGAGGAACTAGTAAGATGGCAGATAATGCAAACATAAAAGTAATAGGTGTCGGTGGCGGCGGAAATAATGCTGTCAACCGTATGATAGAAGCAGGCTTGCAGGGTGTACAGTTTATTTCTGTCAATACAGAAGATCAGGTGCTGGAAATCTCCAAGGCGGATGTCAAAATCCAGATTGGTGAAAAACTGACCCGTGGCCTTGGCGCTGGTGCCAATCCTCAGATTGGCGAACAGGCTGCTCTGGAAAGCAAGGAAGAAATCATCAAAGCCCTGCAGGGAGCCGATATGGTATTCGTTACGGCCGGTATGGGCGGCGGTACGGGGACCGGAGCTGCTCCTATTGTAGCAGAATGTGCCAAGGACCTGGGTGCCCTTACGGTAGCTGTTGTTACGAAGCCGTTTACGTTTGAAGGAAAACGTCGCCGTGAACAGGCGGAAAAAGGAACGGCGTATCTGAAGGAAAAGGTCGATACCATCATCACCATTCCGAATGATAAACTGTTACAGATGATTGACAAAAAAACGCCTCTTAAAGACGCATTCCTGAAAGCCGACGATGTGTTGCGCCAGGGCGTACAGGGGATTTCTGACCTGATTACGACGACAGGCCTTATCAACCTCGATTTCGCTGATGTAAAGACGGTCATGTCCGATCAGGGCGAAGCTATCATGGGGATTGGCCTGGGGACTGGCGAAAACCGCGCCCTCGATGCCGTAGATGCTGCTATCCACAGTCCGCTGCTTGAAACAGGGATTGACGGGGCACAGAGTATCCTCCTCAACGTTACAGGCGGTCCCGATGTCAGCTTGTATGAAATCAATGAAGCGGCAGAAAAAATTGCAGAAGCAGTTGACCCGGATGCCAATATCATTTTTGGCCAGGTTATCGATCCGGATATGGAAGAAGATTCTATCCGCATTACTGTTGTTGCGACAGGCTTTGGCAAGGAACCGTCCACAATTCCGTCTTTTGGCCAGGATGGTGGTAAAGCCGATAAAGCTGATCTCGGCGGCGTAGAAATCCCGTCGTGGATGAAATAATAGAGCAAATCAAAAAGCGGATCCTGGTGGACCCGCTTTTTTTCAATCAGTCGTTATATATTCCGGGGAGGAACGAATTATGAGATGTCCATTCTGCAAAGGTGATGATACTAAAGTAACGGATTCGCGGGCTACTGATGATGGAAATGCTATCCGCCGCCGACGGGAGTGTCTGAAATGCGGCCGTCGTTTTACGACGTATGAAATGGTAGAAGAAGTACCGTTGATTGTGATAAAGAAAAATGGCAGCCGTGAATTATTTGACCGCAGCAAAATATTGAATGGTCTGCTCCGGGCCTGCAATAAACGAATGGTTACGCGGCAGCAGCTGGAAGATATCGTCAACCGTGTGGAACGGAAAATACGTAATTCTCTCGTTCAGGAAGTTTCGAGTGTACGGATTGGTGAACTCGTACTCAATGAATTGAAGAATGTTGATGAAGTCGCGTATATCCGGTTCGCTTCCGTATACCGCCAGTTTGCTGATCTGGACAGTTTTATGGCAGAATTAAAACGGCTGATGGGTTCCGATAAGAAGAAAGCGTAGCCATAAAAGGAGACATTATGACAGATCACTATATCGATACTTTTTTAAATGATGTACTGCCTCATTTACGGATTGCTGTAATTGGAGATATTATGGTAGACCGTTATGTATTTGGCAAGGTGGAACGTATATCACCAGAAGCTCCGGTACCAGTGAACCGTGTTGACCATATTAAATCGGTCCTGGGCGGGGCTGCCAATGTGGCATCGAATCTGGCTAATCTGGATTGCAATGTGTATCTTGCCGGTCTGATTGGCGATGATGACAATGCACGCCTTCTGAGAGGCCTTCTTGATGAAGCGGGAATTGACGGAACCGGCATGGTGGCCCGCAGCCATCATGCAACGACAACAAAAATGCGTATCCTTGGAGCACGTCAGCAGATGGTGCGTCTCGATTTTGAAGAAATAGCACCTCTCGATGACCTGGAAGCGGCAGAACTTGCCACCTGGCTTGATATCTGCATTCGTTCCGGTCTGGATGGTGTCATTTTGTCGGATTATCATAAAGGCGTTCTGACGGATAAAGTAGCCAGACAAATCATTCATACCGTAAAAGCTGCGGGTATCCCCATCCTTGTCGATCCCAAGGGAAAAGACTGGTCCAAATATGACGGTGCTGACTTTGTTACGCCCAATATGAAGGAATTGTCTGAATGTGCCGGATATGAAGTGGCCAATGAAGGCAGCGAAGTCGTAAAAGCAGCTATGGAACTGCATAAAAAATATAATTTTGCCAATCTTATGGTTACCCGCTCAGAAAAAGGGATAACTGTCATCAGTCATGACGGACGCGTCTGGAACAATCCGGCTACGGCGCAGGAAGTATTTGATGTATCCGGTGCCGGAGATACGGTTGCGGCAGCATTCCTGGCGGCTGTTGCCGGGCATCTTTCTATCCGTACCGGCCTTCAGCTGGCAAACGCCGCTGCAGGCATCGTTGTGAGAAAAGTCGGTACATATCCGGTCCATCGCAGTGAATTAATTCAGCTATGGACACAATGGCAGCCTGTGCGCTGGTCTCCCTACACGGCACTGGATTGGGACCAGACTGCCCAGAAAATCAGGAACTGGCAGGAAAAAGGAGAGACTGTCGTTTTTACAAACGGCTGCTTCGATATCCTGCATCGCGGCCATATTCTGTATCTGCAGCAGGCGGCAATGCTGGGACAGCATTTGATTGTAGGGTTAAATTCTGATGATTCGGTACGACGGCTGAAAGGGCCGGCACGGCCCCTGGTACGGCAGGAAGACAGGGCCATTTTGCTGAATGCACTCAGCTGCGTCGATGATGTAGTCATTTTCAATGAAGATACTCCGCATGACCTGCTTTCTGTCCTGAGACCGGATATCCTTGTCAAAGGCGGCGATTATAAGGCAGAAGACGTAGTCGGCCGGGAATTTGTCAAACGGGTAGAAATCATTTCTTTCGAAGAAGGGTACTCGACGACCGGACTGGTTAATAAAATTGCTGATTTAGTAAAGAAGGGGATTTTATGAAAATTGTAACAGGCGGCGCCGGCTTTATCGGCAGCAATATTGTAAAACAACTGAATAATCGTGGAATTGATGACATTCTTATCGTTGATGACCTGACAGATGGCCGTAAATGCCGCAATCTTCAGGGGCTGGCCTTTTATGATTATATGGATTATGAAGATTTTGCCCAGGAAATGGCTGATGATACCTTTGATTGCGGATACATCGATGTCGTATTCCATGAAGGGGCCTGCTCCGATACGATGAATTATGATGGCCGCTACATGATGAAAAATAATTATGAAGGCAGCAAAAATCTGCTCCGGTACTGCATGCAGCGTAAGATACCCTTTTTGTATGCATCGTCTGCATCTACCTATGGCAGTGGCAAACATGGCTTCCGTGAAGTTCCGGAATGTGAACAGGCTCTGAATCCGTATGCCTACTCTAAACTCCAGTTCGACCGGTTTGTACGCCGCATGCTGCCATTATCGAAGGGACAGATTGTAGGATTTCGTTATTTTAACGTATTTGGCCCTCAGGAGAACCATAAGGACCGTATGGCATCTCTTATCTATCAAAAGTATCATGAACTGCAGAAAACAGGAAAGATCACGCTTTTTGAAGGTACAGGCGGTTTTGGCAATGGAGAACAGGTACGCGATTTCATCTATGTCAATGATGTAGTCAATGTCATCTTTTATTTCTGGGAACATCCGGAACTTTCCGGTATCTATAACTGCGGTACCGGAACAGGACATACATTCAATGATTTCGTTCACGGCATCATCGAATATTGTGGCAAAGGGACGATTGAATATGTTCCTTTCCCGGAAATACTCAAGGGAAAATATCAGAGCTATACCCAGGCAGATACGACAAAACTGATGGCTGCCGGTTATGACCGGGGATTCACACTGCTCCATGAAGCGGTAAAAGAATATTGCAGCATATTGGAAAAAAGCGACGGCTATTACGAATGAGACGAGCTGTTTTTCTGGACCGCGATGGCGTCCTGAATGTAGATACCCATTATCTGCACCGTATTGCCGATGTCATCTGGGTACCAGGCGCAAAAGAAGCGGTGGCATTGCTGACCCGTCTTGAATATGATCTGTTTATTGTCACGAATCAAAGCGGTGTTGCCCGTGGATATTATACAGAAGAGGATGTCCAGCTATTGCACGAATGGATGTGTCAGCAGCTGGCCGGGGCCGGTGGAAAGATTACAGCAGTCTACTATTGTCCATTTCTGGAAGGTGCGCCTGTCGAGAAATATAATAAAAAGAGCAGCTGGCGTAAGCCGGCTCCCGGGATGATATTGCAGGCTGCCAGAGATTATCCTGTTGATTTATCCCGTTCCTTTATGATTGGCGACGGGGTGCGCGATATAGAATGTGCCCATGCCGCAGGAATAGATGGCTATCTCTTCCAAGGGGGACGGCTTGACGATTTTGTCAGAAAGATTTTAGAAGTGAGGACACGTCATGAAGAACTATAAAAATATCCTGATTATCAAAATGAGTTCTCTCGGTGATGTGCTCCATGCTCTGCCGACACTGTATGCACTGCGCGAAAACTGTCCGCAGGCCCGCATTGTTTGGGCGGTTCATGAGAATTTTTCGGCTGTTCTTCCGGGGAAGCCTTATATTGATGAAGTTATTTATATTGACAAAAAGAAGCTGAAAAGCTTCTCTTATCTGCGATCATTACGGAAAACGCTGCATGCGTATCATTTTGACTTATGCCTGGACCTGCAGGGATTGGCAAAAAGTGCCATTGTGGCCTGGTGCAGCGGAGCCAGAGAAAAATATGGCTATTGGGAAATGCGGGAAGGCAGTTTCCTGGTCAGTAAGGGACTGACCGGCACTCATCAGTATGATCATGTCATTGAACGGTATCTGGATACGGTCCGGGCCCTGGGAGGAAGAGTGGATTCGATTGAATTCCCTCTTCCGTCAATCGAAAAAGAACAACGTATTATGAGGGAGAGGTTTGCGTCTTCCGGCCTTACCGGTCCGTATATAGCCGTTGTTCCAGGTGCCCGCTGGTCTGTCAAGGAGTGGCCGTTGCCATATTGGACGGAATTTTTGCGGCGTGTCACCGCTTCTGGCATGGCAGCGGTTATTCTCGGAAGTACGGATGATGTGCCGAAAGGACAACTCATTTCCCGTGATACCGGAGCGGGAATATATGACTTTACGGGGAAGACGAGTCTCAGAGAATTGATGGCGTCTATTTTATTGTCCCGTGTGTATATCAGTGCTGATACGGGCCCGCTCCATATAGCCAATACTCTGAAAAAAGAATTGATAGCTTTATTTGGTCCCACCTGCCCGGATCGGACCGGCCCTTATGGAGGACCTGATAGTTCATATATACATATGATTATTTCGCCGACGTCAAAAGCGACCCAGAATCACCCACTCGTCAATGATCCGGAATGTATGTCCCAGATCACGGTGGACAGAGTCTGGCGTGTGTATGAACAGGTGATAAGGAAGGTGAATAGATGATCAATCTTCGTCATAAAAAAATCATAGTAACATTTCTCATGCATCTCGGTGATCTGATTTTAATCACACCTTTTTTGCAGGTTTTGCGCCGTCATGCCACCGGTTCTGACATTACTTTGGTCGTTGATGAAAAACTGGCTGATGTGGTCCGCTATAATCCCAATATTGATCACCTTGTGACGGTAGATAAAAAAGGAAAAGACAATTCTGTCGGTGCACTCTGGCATATCGGACGGACGTTGCACCGGAATCATTATGATATTCTTATCAACCTGCATCCGAACGAACGGACCAGCTTTCTGGCTTTTGCCATACATGCCAGAGAATTTGACGGCATGAGTCATTTCCTGTTCCGCCCATTTATGAACCGGTATACGCGGCTCGACAGGACCCATTTACATGCAGCGGATATGTATATCAACGTGTTGGAACAAATGGGGATAGAGGACAGGCGCAATGATGGACTGCAATTCATTACCTGCCCGGCATGGGAACAGGCTGCCGATGAGTTTTATACTGCCCAGGGAGTTGGAACAGAGGATAAACTCATCGGTTTTAATATCGGCAGCGCTGTCCCACAAAAACGATGGCCGCCACGACGGTTTGCTTCTGTTGCCGATTATTTCAGTGAAAACGGCTATCGGTGTGTCTTTTTTGGCGGTTCTATGGATCTCGATATGGTAAAGGAAGCGACGGACCTGATGAAATATCCTCCAGTCATTGCGACGGGCCGGTTTTCTCTGGGAGAGCTGGCGGCAGCTGTCCGCCGTTGTTCGCTTTTTATTACCAATGATAGTGGACCCATGCACGTTGCCGTAAGTCAGAAGGTGCCAGTCGTTGCACTATACGGACCGAGCAACCCCATGTTTTATGGCCCTTACACGGATAAGGCCATTGTCCTCGAATCGACAGATCACTATGAAATTGGAAAAAGCATGAAAAAAATCATTAAAGAAGGAAAATATCAGGGGATTTCTGTTATTTCAGCTGCACAGGTTATTGAAGCGGCGGAAGAACTGCTGCAGCGGTATCAGTAACACAGAATGTACAGAGTATTTGAAAATGCTGTGCAACTAGCGTATAATGTAAACCATAAAGTAAATCTACGGACTAATCGGAGGTGTGATATATGAAGAAAATAGTATTAATAAGCGCCCTTATTGCGGCTGTTTCCATAGGTTCCATTGCCTGTGCCGCCCCCAATAAAAATCCGCAGGCGGGAGATTTGAAAGCCAATGTCAATTATGGCTTTGATCAGAAAGAAGGAAGCCGTGGCGCCCACAGTCGTTTCAGTGGCGGTGACATTACCTACACGATCAATGATAAAGTGGATTTGCAGTACGTCAATAATTATACAAAAGGCGATGACGGAGACAAACTGAACGAACACTATTTGCAGGGAGTGTACCGTTTCAATCCCTATGTTTCTGCCTATGGCGGCATGAGCTATGTGAAAGCCGATACCTACAGGGATCAGCATTTTTATGGCTATCAGGTCGGACTGAAAGGGCAGATTCCAATTGGTGAACGCTGGCAGGGATTTGCGTCTGTAGGCGTAGGTGATGATGTCAATTCTTACTCTGTCGGGGTAGGGTATGACATTACAAAAGACTGGGATGCTCATATTATGTACCGCCGCGCCGATATAGACGTCGATAATTATGATGATACGGTGAAAGGCTGGCAGATTGGCATGGGCTATAAATTCTAAGCATCGCGTCTGTACATAATTCATGTTCGTTTGAGAGAGAGACTGTCATCGCGCAGTCTCTTTTTTCATTGACAGTGACTTTTGTGACACGTATAATAACACATGACATGTGCTGTGGTTGAAAGTCGATGTCAGTCGCAGACGAAGCGATCCACGTAAGGAATCCAAAGTGATTCTGATCATAGTGCGGCCTAGAAGTAAGACCTGCCGCAAAATGCGAGAGGGCTAGTAGTGGGGGATGATATGCATCTATGAGCGAACGTCCCAGCAGGCGAGTGTGGGGGTAAAGACCAGGTCAGACATGTCAGGGGCTGCCGCGGTGCGGCAGCCTTTTTTTGTATAGTAACAGAGATGCGTCTATTGCAGGTGTACGGCAAAAGCTGTTACAATTTCATTACATTTATTTCAGTACGGAAAATCCGTTTGACGTTTAGAATGTCATATTGTACAATATAAAGGTATTTATTTTCAACAGTTTTTAGGAGGAGAGGCTTGTGAATAAGGCACGCATTGCAGAAATGGAAAGGGAATTACAATGCAATCCTTATGATAGATTCATGCAATTCCACGTTTTAAAAGCTGATGAAGATGATACGGAACTGGTATTTCACAATGTGGGAACAAAATGGGGAAATCCTAATGGAACGCTGTATGGCGGCGTGTTGTATTCTATGGCTGACTCGGCGATGGAAACGGCGTGTGCCGTTGTGGGAAAGGCTGTCCTGACATTGGACCTTGCCATGAACTATCTGCGTCCGGCACTGGCGGATACGGTCATTTGTGCCAAAACGCATATTTTGCATAATGGCCGGACAACTATGGTGGTAATCTGTGATTTTTATGATGACAGTGACCGGTATCTGGCGCACGGCAAGGGAACGTACTTTGTTACAGGTGCCTATCAGCTCCAGGCTGATAAAGGAGAAACGGCAGATGAAGGATGAAAACACAGCAATGTCGGATATCTTGAAAAGACGGGTGTTCAATATTCACCAGGGTGTCACGCAGATTCCGTATTTCAAGAACCTTCCCTGCAAAATCAAAGATGTGGATGAAGGATGGGTCCGTGTGGCCTTCGATATCACACCGAATCTTTGTAATTATCGGGGCATAGCTGCAGGTGGTGTTCTGGCAGCTTTTTGTGATACGCTGATGGGAATGGCCAGTCGTTCATTGGGATATCAGGTAACGACATTGGAAATTAACATGAATTACATCCGTCCTGTTCATCCAGGGCAGCAGCTTATTGGCGTTGGCCAGGTGGTTCATCACGGCGGCAGGACCATTGTCGCGGAATGTGAGCTCATGGATGAAAATGGAAAAGTAGTGGTCAAAGGGCGTTCTTCTTTTTATATTTTGCGCAAATATGATGATTAGAGCGTCTTTTGTGCGTGAACGTATTAAAAAAATGGAAGGTTGGTATCAATATGGATTTTGCTTTTAATGAGGAACAGCAGGAAATCATCAAAGTTGTCCGTGATCTGGTGCAGAAAGAAATCGTACCGTATGCAGGAGAAATGGACGAACAGGGGAAGATGCATGAAGGCCTGCTCGAAAAACTGGCGGCACAGGGACTTCTTGGCGTAGCTATTCCGGAAGAATTTGGCGGAGCTGGTCTTGACGCTATTACGATTGCTGCTATTTATGAAGAACTGGCTAAAGGCTGTGCCGGCGTGGCAACATCTGTTGCCGCCAATGCACTGGCTTCCTATCCTGTCATCATAGCCGGCAATGACGATCAGAAAAAGCGCTATTTTGATATTATCAATGAGGACCATCTGGCTGCATTTGCCCTCACAGAACCCGGAACTGGTTCCGATGCCGGTTCTGTTTCCACCAGAGCGGTCAAAACAGAAGATGGCAGCGGGTATGTACTGAACGGGACAAAATGCTTCATTACAAATGGTGCTCTTGCTGAAGTATTTGTCGTATTTGCCAATACACGTAAAACCCCGAGTATCCGCGGACTGACGGCGTTTATCGTACGCAGGGGAACGCCGGGCTTTACCGTCGGGAAAGCAGAAAATAAAATGGGTATCCGTGCTTCCAATACGACCGAACTGATTTTCCAGGACTGCTTCGTGCCGGTAGAAAACCGTCTGGGACGGGAAGGTCATGGCTTCCGTATCGCTATGGAAACGCTGGATGCGGCCCGCCCGTTTGTTGGATCTATATCTGTCGGTATTGCCGAAGCGGCATTCCGTGCCTGCAGTGAATATGCAAAGGTACGTGTACAGTTTGGAAAGCCCATTGCTTCCTTTGAAATGGTACAGGCCATGATAGCTGATATGGCTATGAAAGTCGAAGGAGCACGCCTTCTCGTTCAGCGCGCCTGCTGGATGAAAGACCAGGGTATGGAATTTTCCCGGGAAGCAGCTATCGCCAAATGTAATGCCTCGGATGTTGCCATGCAGGTAACAACTGATGCTGTGCAGGTCATGGGCGGATATGGCTATATCAAAGAATACCCTGTTGAAAAGTACATGCGTGATGCGAAAATCATGCAGATTTATGAAGGTACGAACCAAATTCAGCGATTGGTTATTGCAAATAAGACACTTTACTGATACAATATATCCATGCTCGTGAGAGCGGATAAGAAAATGTGGCTATGAAAAAGAGAGTAGTACAATAATCTGGTTACAGAGAGCGGCTGCCACCGGTTGAGAGCGCCGTACCAGTTGCGCTGCGCGTTCACTTTGGAGCTTCTTGTTGAAGAGCAGTAGGCAGGACGGGTGTTCCCGTTACAGGACACAGGAGTACAAATTAGGGTGGTACCGCGAATCAGACTTTCGCCCCTTGGGGGCGGAAGTCTATTTTTTTTGGAGGAGGAGAAATCCATGATTAATGAAAAAATTGAAGCAATCAAGGCTGCGGTCAGCGAACAGATTGCCAAGAGTAAGGGACTCCAGGATGTTCAGGATATCCGTGTCAGATATTTGGGCAAAAAAGGCGAACTGACAGCCATCATGAAAGAAATGAAAAATTTGTCCAAAGAAGAACGGCCGAAAATCGGTCAGCTCGTCAATTCTGCCCGCTCAGAAATTGAAGAACATCTGAAAGCAAAAATGGAGGAAGTCAAAGAACAGGCACTGGCTGATAAAATCCAGTCTGAAAAGATAGATATTACACTCCCTGGACGCAGACCGGTCATGGGACATGAACACATCCTGCACCAGACATTGCGCGAAATGGAAGAATCATTCCTGCGTATGGGATTTTCCATTGTCACGGGCCCCGATATCGAATCGGATTATTTCAATTTTAAATGCCTGAACCTGCCGGATGACCATCCGGCCCGTGATATGCAGGACTCTATGTACGTTACGGATGATATACTTCTGCGGACCCATACATCGGGAATGGAAGCCCGCACACTGCAGGCTCATAAGCCGAATGAACCGTTCAAGATGATTGCCCCCGGTAAAGTATACCGCTGCGATTACGATGCCACTCATTCTCCAATTTTTCATCAGATGGAAGGTATGATCGTTGATAAGAACATCCGTTTTTCTGATTTGAAGGGCATCCTGGAAGATTTTCTTCATGATATGTTCGGTGCTGACACGCGTGTCCGTTTCCGTGCCAGCTATTTCCCGTTCACAGAACCGAGCGCGGAAGTGGATATTTCCTGTGTCATGTGCGGCGGAAAAGGATGCCGGGTCTGCTCTCATACAGGCTGGCTGGAAATCCTGGGCTGCGGCGTGACGAATTGGGAAGAGCTGCGGTTGAACGGGTACGATCCCAAACAGGTCAATGCCTTTGCTTTTGGCATGGGGGTCGAACGGATTGCTATGCTGAAATACGGTATTGATGACTTGCGGCTGTTCTACGAAAATGATATGCGGTTCTTAAACCAGTTCTAGGAGGGTATATACAATGAAAAGTTCACTTCTTTGGATGCAGGATTATGTCGATGTAGACATGAATCAGGATATGCAGGCCTTTGCCGATACGCTGACTATTGCCGGTATTCCTGTAGAACAGGTAGAGTACTGGGGAAATGAAATAAAAAATGTCGTTACAGGTAAGATTTTAAAAATAGAAAAGCACCCTGATGCAGACCATCTCGTCATCTGCCAGATCGACGTAGGAACGGAGCAGCTCCAGATTGTTACGGGCGCTGCGAATGTCCGTGAAGGTCAGATTGTTCCCGTGGCTGTCCATGGGGCACATTTGCCGGGTGGTGTTAAAATAAAGAGATCCAAGCTACGTGGTGTACCGTCCAATGGCATGCTCTGCTCTGCTCACGAACTCGGCTTTGATGACAGCGTCCTCCTTCCGAAGGAAAGAGAAGGTATCTGGATTCTTCCGTCTGATACTCCGGTCGGTGTAGATGCCGTCGATTATCTGAAACTTAAAGATGTTGTCTATGAATATGAACTGACAGCTAACCGTGCCGATTGTTTTTCGATGGTCGGCCTGTCCCGTGAATTTGCTGTATTAAGTGGCAAAGAAGCACGCTATCCGGAAATCACGGTCAAAGAAAGCGACGAAACCATTGATGGTAAAGTACAGATTTCCATTGACGATGAAGAATTATGCAACCGCTATACAGCCCGTCTGCTGACTCATATCAAAATCGGACCGTCTCCGCTCTGGATGCAGCAGCGGCTGCGCAAGTCGGGAGTCCGTCCCATTAACAATATCGTCGATGCCACGAACTATACGATGATTGAACTGGGAATTCCTCTCCATGCTTATGATTACGATAAAGTAGCCGGTCATCATCTCATTGCACGCCGGGCAAAAGATGGCGAAGCAATGAAAACGCTGGATGAAATCGATCGTACTCTGAATGACAACATGCTGGTCATTGCCGATGAAGAAAAACCGTGCTGCATCGCCGGTATCATGGGTGGTTTTGATTCAGAAGTAACAGAACATACGCAGACGGTTATTCTGGAATGTGCTTCTTTCAAGGGATCCAATATCCGTCATACCGGCCGTATGCTGGGACTTCGTTCGGAAGCTTCGGGCCGGTTTGAACGGGGCCTGGATGCTGACAGCTGCATCAATTCGATCAACCGTTGCGCCCAGCTTCTGCAGGAAATGGGAGCATGTGACGTAGCAAAGGGAATCGTTGACGTATATCCCGAACCGCAAAAGACGACATATATTTCGTTCACTGCTGATCAGGTCAATGCCTTCCTTGGAACCAATATTCCGGAAGAACAGATGATGCATATTCTGGAAACGCTTCAATTTACCCTGCAGAAAGATGGCGATACAATTACGGCCACCGTGCCCAGCTATCGTGGGGATTGCACGGAAATGCCGGATATTGCTGAAGAAGTGGCCCGTATTTATGGGTATGAAAATATACCATCTACCCGCCCATGGTCGGATATCACCGTAGGCGAACCGGGATTGGAATATGATGTGACGGAAAAAATTTCCCGCATTCTTTGCAGCAGCGGCTTAAATGAAACGGTTACGTTCAGTTTCATGCATCCTGATCAATTGAAAAAACTGTTGTACAAAGAAGGCGATCCTGTCTATCAGGCGGTACCTATTATCAATCCGATTACAGAAGATTTTCCTCTCATGCGTACGACGTTGATTCCTTCTCTTATGGATGTTCTGGTCCGCAACCAGGCAGTCAAGAATCCGTCTGTCGGCATTTATGAAATAGCGCCTGTCTATATCCCAAAGGAACTTCCGGTAAAAGAACTCCCGGAACAGAAATTATGTGTCAGTGGCCTGTTGTATGGCCAGCGCACCGCCGGGGAATGGCCTGTACAGGCATCAAACTATGATTTCTACGACGTCAAAGGCCTTGTAGAAGCGGTCCTTTCCGGACTCGGCATCCATGCAGACATTGAAGTGTCCGATTATGCACCGCTTCATCCCGGCAAGGCGGCCCGCTATGTAAAAGACGGAAAGGTTCTCTGCAACTTCGGCGAAGTGCATCCGAAAGCTATTGATAATTATGATGTAACAGGACCTGTATATATCTTTGAAATGTACATGGATGCGATTATGCCGTTCATCAATCTCATGCCGGATTATCATAAAGTCGTCAAATTCCCTGCTTCCAGCCGGGACCTGGCCTTCCTTGCACCGGTTGGTACAAGCAATCAGGCTGTTCTCGATATCATCCGGGAAAAAGGCGGAGAATATCTGGAAGCGGTTCATCTTTTTGATTTGTATCAGGGCAAACAGGTTCCCAGAGGATACAAGAGTTTGGCCTATAATCTGGTATTCCGTTCTGAACAGGGGACTCTGACGGATCAGGATATCCAGGCTCCTATCGATGCGATTCTGAGTGACTTAAAAGAAAAATTAAATTGCGAATTAAGATAATGGCATAAAGATACGATACGACGAGCTGTGATGCCAGTTTAATGTATACTAATAACGGAGCTGTTACCGGTGACAGCTCCGTTGCTATTTTCAGCCGGATATGCTACAGGACTGGCATTGGGGCCCTTTTTGGATGTTGTCAATCCCTGTGATTTGTGATATGATGTAGAGCGTAGTATGGTGTTTTATAGATAATAAAAAGGGTATTATACCCATAAGGAGGACATACTAATAATGAACGTAACAGTAAATGAAGTTGATCAGCACAAAGTGACACTGCACATCGAAGTACCGGCAGCAGAAGCCAAAAAAGGCGCAGCTGCGGCTGTTAAGAACCTCGCTAACAAAGTAAATATCCCGGGCTTCCGTAAAGGTAAAGCTCCGCGCATGATACTGGAAAGTTTCCTTGGCAAGGATGTTGTCAAAGAAGAAATCAAAGAAGCGATCATTACGAAAGCATATAACGATGCCCTGAAAGAAAAGGATATCGTTCCTGTAACTGATCCGGACATCAAGGTCATTGAAGAAGAAAAAGGCAAGGATTTTGTCTTTGATGCCACACTGACGAAGAAACCAGAAGTAAAGCTGGGTGAATACAAAGGTATTAAAGCAGCCCGTGAAGTAGCAGAAGTAACAGACGAACAGGTTGCAGCCGAACTGGCTAAACTGCAGAAAGCCCATTCCAAACTCGTCGTTGCTCCGGAAGGTACGGAACTGGCTAAAGACGATTTTGCTATTATTGATTTCAAAGGCACTGTTGACGGTGAAGCATTTGAAGGCGGCGAAGGCAAATCCTATCCGCTCCAGATTGGTTCCGGCAGCTTCATTCCCGGTTTTGAAGATCAGCTCATCGGTTTGAAAGCCGGCGATGAAAAAGATGTCAAAGTAACATTCCCTGAAGACTATTTCGAAAAGAAACTGGCTGGCAAAGAAGCCGTATTCGCCGTTAAAGTCAATGATGTAAAACGCAGTGAAGTTCCGGCAATCGATGATGAATTCGCCAAAGAAGCCGGCAAATTCGATACTCTTGACGCATTGAAAGAAGACATCCGTAAACGTCTGGAATCGCAGGCTCATTTCCAGGCTGTAGAAAAGTTTAATTCCGATGTCCTCAAAGCGGCTGTCGATAACGCAGAAGTAGATATTCCCGATGTCATGGTAGACACGAAAGTAGATCAGATGATCGATGAAATGTCCATGCGCCTGGAAACGCAGAACATGTCCCTTGACGATTATCTCAAATATACGAATACCGATATGGATAAACTGAAAGAACAATATCGTCAGCCGGCTTCGGAAAACGTTAAGATGGATCTCGTACTCGAAGCAGTTGCCAAAGCCGAAAACATCGAAGTCAAGGATATTGATCTCCAAGCTGAAATCTTTACGATGGCCCAGAACTTTGGCGCAGATCCGAAAGAAGTATACAAAATTATCATCAAAGAAAGACGCGTTCCCATGCTTATTCAGTCCGTAGGCCGTAAAAAAGCTGCCAGCTTCATTCTGAAGAATGCCGTTGATACTAATGCAAAAGAAGAAAAAACGGAAGAACCGCAGGTAGAACAGGTTAAAGCTGAAGAACCGGAAGCGTAAGAACCCGAGGTGTAGTCATTATGAAAATGGCATATGTACCGATGGTCGTTGAACAATCCAGTCAGGGCGAACGGAGTTATGATATATACTCCCGCCTGCTGAAAGACCGCATCATTTTTCTCGGCGGCCCTATTGAAGATGTGACGGCCAATATTGTAATTGCCCAGCTTCTTTTCCTGGAAGCAGAAAATCCTGATAAGGATATCCATTTGTATATCAACAGTCCTGGCGGCGTCGTCACTGCCGGCATGGCTATTTACGATACGATGCAGTACATCAAACCTGATGTTTCTACTATCTGTGTGGGTTCCGCTGCCAGTATGGCTTCTGTCCTGCTGACCGCCGGGGCCAGGGGCAAACGGTTTGCCCTGCCACACTCTCAGATTATGATCCATCAGCCTTTGGGTGGCGTACAGGGCCAGGCGACTGAAATTGAAATCCACGCCCGTGAAATCCTGCGCATGCGCAAAGAACTGAATGGCTTATTGTCCCAGCACACGGGACAGCCGCTTGATGTCATCCAGAAAGATACGGAGCGGGATAATTTTATGACGGCCGAAGAAGCAAAAGCATACGGCCTGATTGATGAAATACTGACCCGTCCTAAAGATGACCAGGCAGATAAGTAAGTGCTGCTATAGGAGGAATACGTGGATAGAGACAGAACAGATGAACCGAGATGCAGTTTCTGTGGCCGTACACAGAATGAAGTCCAGAAACTGATATCCGGTCCAGGCGTATATATTTGTGATGAATGTATCAATGTCGCACAGCATATTCTGGAAGAAGAAACGAAGGAAGAAGCACCGGAGTTTCAGCTGAAGGAGCTGCCGACACCACACGAAATCAAGAAGACACTTGATGAATACGTTATCGGACAGGAAGCAGCCAAAAAGACATTGTCTGTCGCTGTATATAATCATTATAAACGGCTTCAGTCCAACAGTGTTGATGATGACGTGGAATTACAGAAATCCAATATCATTATGGTAGGACCTACTGGCAGTGGCAAAACGCTGCTGGCTCAGACACTGGCCCGGCTTCTGGAAGTTCCTTTTGCCATAGCTGATGCGACGAGCCTGACCGAAGCCGGCTACGTCGGTGAAGATGTGGAAAACTGCCTGCTCAAACTGATTCAGGCAGCGGATTATGACATAGCAAAAGCTGAACGGGGCATCATATACATCGATGAAATCGACAAGATTGCCCGCAAATCGGAAAATCCGTCTATTACCCGTGATGTATCCGGCGAAGGCGTACAGCAGGCATTGCTGAAAATACTGGAAGGAACTGTAGCCGGTGTTCCACCCCAGGGAGGACGTAAACATCCGCATCAGGAAATGCTGCAGATTGATACGACGAATATCCTCTTTATATGCGGCGGGGCTTTTGATGGTATTGATAAGACCATCCTCAACCGTACATCGGACAAAAACATGGGATTTGGCGCAGAAATCCATTCCAAGAACGAAAAGTCCATGGAAACGCTGCTGAAAGAAATTATTCCGGCAGATTTGCAAAAGTTCGGGCTGATTCCCGAATTAGTAGGCCGTCTTCCCGTTCTGGTGACACTGGATCCGCTCGATGAAGATGCCATGGTGCATATTCTTACAGAACCTAAGAATGCATTGGTCAAGCAGTATCAGAAAATGCTGGAAATGGATCATGTCAGTCTGACCTTTGAAGAAGATGCCCTCCGGGCTATTGCCAAAGAAGCCATGCGCCGTAATACGGGTGCCCGTGGCCTGCGTTCTATTATTGAACGTATTATGCTCGATGTCATGTTTGATGTGCCCAGCCGTAAAGATGTCCGTGAGTGCATTGTCACGGCTGACTGCGTTACAAGCGGCGCAGAACCTAAGCTCATAACAGCATAGGAAACGGATATGTTAAGTTGATAACACTCATTTCTTCCTCGCAGGGAATGAGTGTTATTTTTCCATTTTAAGAATACCAAAATAGTGAATATTAGTTAGCAAGAAGGTGAGTTATATGGACAATTCAATTCTGACACTGCCGTTCGTCCCGCTGAGGGGCATTGTAGTTTTTCCTAAATTGCTCAGTAATATAGATATAGGCAGGGAAAAATCATTGGCTGCTGTCGATTATGCGATGGAACATGATCGTCTGATGATTGTTTCAGCACAGCTGGATGAAGACGAAGAAAACCCCGGTTTTGACGGAATTTATCAGGTCGGGACCTTGGTACGGATCCAGCAGCTTCTCCGCCTTCCCGGCGGTATTGTACGTATTCTGGCTGATGGGATTTCCCGCGTCGAAATACGGGGATATTCTGATAAAGAAAACTATACAGAAGTGGCAGCTGTGAAAATACAGGAAGTATATGCCGAATCTAATGAAAATGAAGCATTGCGCCGTCTGATGCTGCACCGCTTCACAGACTGGCTCGATAATTTAAAAGGAAATGACGAGCTCAAAGAAAAAGCCGAAGCCATACAGGATGCCGGAACTCTGGCTGATTTTATTGCTGCCCAGCTTCCACTCCGGCTGGTGGCGCGTCAACAGATGCTGGAAATCTATGATGTCAGCCAGCGCATGCGCCGTGTATGCGGACTCCTAGATACAGAAGTCGATATTGCCAGTCTGGAGTCAAAACTCAATATGGAAGTCCGTGGCAAAATGGACCAGCAGCAGAAAGAATACTATCTCCGTGAAAAAATCAAAGCGATTCATAAAGAGCTGGGGGATAAATACGATAAAGACACGGAAGTAGAAGAACTGCGCGAAAAAATCCGCAAGATGAAACTGGATAAGGAAATCGAAGAGGTCATGCTGAAGGAAGTAGACCGTCTCGACTCGATGCCTCCAATGATGGCAGAATCGGCGATTATCCGTTCGTATCTTGACTGGATGATGGAGCTTCCCTGGAAAAAGGAAACGAAAGACCGTCTGGACCTTGCCCTGGCCCAGCAGATTCTGGACGAAGATCATTATGGCCTTACAAAAATAAAAGACAGGATCATTGAATACCTTGCGGTCCGACAGCTGACGAAAAGCCTGAAAGGGCCTATCCTTTGCTTTGTAGGACCTCCTGGAACGGGTAAGACGAGTATTGCCCGCTCTATTGCCCGGGCAATGAATCGCAAGTATGTCCGCATTTCTCTCGGTGGTGTACGTGACGAAGCGGAAATCCGTGGTCATCGCCGTACGTATATCGGGGCTCTGCCGGGGCGTATCATAGCCGGTATGAAGCAGGCAGGAACTAAGAATCCTGTGTTCCTGCTTGATGAAATTGACAAAATGACATCGGATATGCGCGGCGATCCGTCATCGGCCCTGCTGGAAGTCCTGGACCCGGAACAAAATAACACGTTCAGTGATCATTTTATCGAAGTGCCTTTTGACCTCTCCCGTGTTCTCTGGATTACGACTGCCAATGTCATCAGTGATATTCCAAGGCCACTATTGGACCGCATGGAAATCATCGAATTTACGAGTTATACAGAAGAAGAAAAATTACAGATAGCCAAGCGGTATCTGGTGCCCAAACAACTGAAGGAAAATGGTCTTCAGCCGGGACAGGCTAAGTTCAGTGATGCCGTATTGCGTCATATTATTCAGGATTATACCCGTGAATCGGGCGTACGTACGTTGGAAAAGACTATCGGTACGGTTTGCCGCAAAGTAGGTAAATCCCTGCTCTTAGGAGATGACAAGCCGCTTACCGTAACGGTACGGAACCTCGAAAAAATTCTCGGTCCCATCAAATTCCTCCCGACAGAGGTCTGCAAGACGGATGAAGTCGGCCGCGTAACCGGTATGGCCTGGACACAGGTAGGTGGTGAAGTACTGGAAACAGAAGCTGCGGCAGTGAAAGGAAAGGGAAACCTGCTTCTGACTGGCCAGCTGGGTGATGTCATGAAGGAATCGGCAGAAGCCGGTATGACGTATATCCGCAGCCGGGCAGACGAACTGGGACTGGCCCCTGATTTCTATGCTACGACAGACATACACATCCACCTGCCGGAAGGAGCCGTTCCCAAAGATGGACCGTCGGCGGGCATCACGATGGCTACGGCTATCGCTTCTGCTCTTACAGGTCGCAAAGTACATCATGATCTTGCTATGACTGGCGAAATCACATTGCGCGGGACGGTGCTCCCTGTAGGCGGCATCAAGGAAAAAGTGATTGCAGCCCACCGGGCAGGCATTCATAAAATTCTCCTGCCGGAAGAAAATAAAAGAGATATGGCAGACGTTCCACAGATTGTCAAGAAAGATGTGCAATTCGTGTTTGTCCATCATATGGATGAAGTGCTCAGTCAGGCACTGGTGACGCCATGATGAATCATGGCAGCCTGCAGATCATCCACCCATCGTATACGGCATCTGCCGTACGGCCGGATCAGTATCCAGAGGGGAATATCCCTGAAATTGCTTTTTTAGGCCGTTCTAATGTCGGTAAGTCCAGCCTGATTAACTCGTTATGTCAGCACCGCGGTCTGGCACGGGTGAGCGGGGCTCCCGGCAAGACACAGACTATCAATTATTTCCAGGTGCTCCTCCAGGAGAAGAATGAGGAAAAGGAAACACGGCGGAAACTTTATTTCGTCGATCTTCCTGGATACGGATATGCCCGTACCGGTGGCAGGAACCGGCAGTTATGGAGCCATTTTATTGGGGAGTACATTACTTCTTCTCCAAATCTTCATCTGCTGTTTCTGCTTGTTGATCTGCGTCATCCCGACCTTCCCATCGACAGGGAGGCGTATACATGGTTGGCCGATAATGAAGTGCCACTGCAGATTATAGCGACAAAAGCGGATAAGCTGAAGAAAAATGAACGGGTTCGCAATCTGGCACAGATACAGAAACAATTTCCGACGGCTTTCCCTCCCATTGCGTATTCTTCACTGAAGCAGGAAGGACGCGCTGAAGTATTGCATACCGTCTATGAAGCCGTTACTGAAGACTAACTCAACACAAAAGACCGGATACCATTCAGGAAGGATGGATCCGGTCTTTTGACATCCTGTCGTTACGGGCTGGAAAGAAGCACTGCTTTCTGCTATAATGAGAGTGGTTTTGTATAGCGTTTTATAGGAGGGACCTTTTATGGCCATTGTTTCACTCGACAATGAGTCGGCATTTACCCTGCATGTCCTGCACAAAAAGGGAATCGTGATTGTTGATTTCTGGGCTCCCTGGTGTGAACCCTGCAAAATGATACGTGCCGAAATACAACGGGCCGCTGAAGCGTTTAAAGATCAGGTGGAAGTGGTGCGGGTCGATGTGGATGCATTTCACAGCCTGGCGGAAAAATATGATATCATGGCGATACCGACATTGCTTTTCTTTAAAGATGGCAAACCGGTCAAACGGATCATCGGCTATGCATCAGAAGAGGAAATACGGAAATTTTTGGCAACACTTGTCTGAAAAGAGTCCCTGTTTTGACAGTAAAAACGTTAGGATGGTATAATTAAGAGTGAGCTTATTTAATTTAGAAGAAAAAAAGATGTTGTCTGTTGTCGTCCCGGTATTCAATGAACAATTGAATATTGAGAAGTTTTATGAAGAGGCGACAAAAGCAATACAAAACCTGGATATGGATTATGAACTTATTTTTGTCGATGATGGGTCCAAAGATACGACGCCACTTATTCTCAGCCGGCTGACCGAACAGGATGATCATGTCCGCGCTCTGATTCTGGCACGGAATTTCGGACATCAGCTTGCCATTACGTGTGGTATGGATTATGCTCAGGGGGACGCTATTATCACGATGGATGGTGATATGCAGCATCCACCAGCTATGATTCCGGATCTGGTGCAAAAATGGCGTGAAGGATTCGATGTCGTCCAGACTGTACGGAAAGGGACCGATGATGCCGGCTTTTTAAAACGGCTGACGTCAAAATGGTATTATATTCTGCTCAATGCTCTTTCACCTGTTCATATTACGCCTGGGGGATCTGATTTTCGTCTCATCGACCGGCGGGTGCTGAATACATTCCGTCTGTTTCGCGAACATGACCGGTTTATCCGGGGTATGATGGGGGATATCGGCTATAAGCAGACTACACTTGATTTTATAGCTCCCCGGCGTTTTGCAGGTAAATCGAAATTCTCTGGCCGCAAGATGCTGCATTTTGCTCTCGATGGGATTACAGCCTTTTCGAAGACCCCGTTGCGTATTTCCTTTTATGCAGGGCTTTTGAGCGGTCTTTTAAGTATTATTATGATTATTCATACGCTGTACAGCCATCTTACGGGAACGGCAGCTCCGGGCTGGACTACTACGACAATCATGGTTTGTCTCATGGGTGGCCTGCAGCTCATTTTTTTAGGCGTCATTGGTGAATATATCGGACGTATTTTTGAAGAAGTCAAGCAACGCCCCTTATACTGGCTGCGGGCTGAACTAGGTCATAAAAGACGGCCATAGAGGGACATGCAGATAGTTTTGAGAGGAGTTTATATGAGACAGATGATGCATCGGCTACTCGTATTCAGTCTGCTCTTTTCGGCAGTTGTCATGCCTGCCGGTGCTTATAACATAGGCGACCGGGGCGTACAGGTCATGAAGATACAGAAGCAGCTCGTAAAATACGGGTATCCTATCGGTACGGACGGTATTTATGGGAGCGAAACGGCCCGTGCAGTACAGCGTTTTCAGGCTGATAAGGGACTGGATATTGATGGCATTGTCGATAGTAAGACCTATAAGAAACTTTTAGGCTCGTCTATGCCTAAGAACGAGGTAAAACGGGCGGAAAAAGCTAAGTCTAAAACAGTTGCCATGAAGACGAAATATCCGAGCAGCCGGAATTATACAGAATATTCAAAAATCAAGAAATTTACAAGCCATGACGTGATAGGAGACCGTCTGGTGTCTACGGCTAATAAATACGTTGGTGTGCCGTATGTTTTTGGCGGTAACACGCCGAGCGGATTTGATTGTTCCGGTTTTACACGGTATGTTTTTTCGCATAACGGCATCAATCTGCCCCGCATGGCCGATGAACAATACCGCATCGGTTCGGCCGTATCACGGAGCGAGCTTATCCCTGGTGATCTCGTTTTCTTTTCAACGTATGAGCCGGGCGCTTCGCACGCAGGTATTTATGTCGGTGATAACCAGTTTATCAGCGCTACGAGCAGCGGCGGCATCCGGGTTGATAGCATGGACAGCGGCTACTGGGCTTCCCGCTATGTGGGAGCCAAACGGGTACGCTGAAAATAAATCTGCTTTTAGCTCTTTTATGGCAAAAAGGTTGCCCAACGGGAGCTAAAAAGCGTATAATCTGAGTCATACCAAAAGCTAAGACTGAGGGAGTGTTTGAAATTATGAAGTATATGACGGGAAATGAAATCCGTAAAGCCTATCTGGAATTTTTCAAAAGTAAACAGCATCTGATTTTGCACAGTTTTCCCCTGATTCCGGAAAACGACCCGAGCCTGCTGCTTATCGGTGCTGGTATGGCTCCGTTGAAACCGTATTTTACTGGAAAACTCGTACCGCCTTCGTATCGCGTTACGACGAGCCAGAAATGTATCCGGACTGACGACATTGACAATGTAGGCCGGACAGCCCGCCATCATACGTTTTTTGAAATGCTGGGTAATTTCTCCTTTGGCGATTATTTTAAAAAAGAAGCTATTTCCTGGGCATGGGAATTTCTGACGAAGGTCATTGAACTGGATCCGGATAAGCTGTATGTCACTATTTATCCGGATGACAAAGAAGCCTATGATTACTGGCACAATATGATTGGTCTGGCCGATGAACGTATTTTTAAATTTGACGATAATTTCTGGGAAATCGGCGAAGGCCCCTGTGGCCCGGACAGTGAAATATTCTATGACCTGGGACCGGAACGGGGCTGTGGCAAACCGACCTGTACGGTAGGATGTGACTGTGACCGGTATCTGGAAATATGGAATCTCGTATTCACTCAGTACAACCGTACGAAAGATGGAAAATATGAACCACTGGCCAAGAAAAATATTGATACAGGCTGTGGGCTGGAACGGCTGGCTTCGGTTATCCAGCAGAAAAAATCGAATTTTGAAACGGATCTGATTTTCCCGATCATTGAAAAAGTCATCGCTATCAGTGGCGGAGATTATTCCCAGCCGGACCAGAAGATGGCGATGAAAGTCATTGCCGATCATATCCGGGCTATTACTGTGATGATCAGCGATGGCATCCTGCCGAGCAATGAAGGGCGTGGCTATGTGCTGCGCCGCATCCTGCGCCGTGCTGTCCGGTATGGCCGTCTGCTGGGAATTGATCATTTATTCCTCAGCTCTCTCGTCGATACGGTTATTGATATTCTCGGCACAGAATATCCGGAACTCAGACAATATGAAAGCCTGATCAAGAGAGTCATCGATACGGAAGAACGCCAGTTCAGTGCTACCTTGGCACAAGGTCTGGATCTGCTGCACCAGATGATGGAAGAAGCCAATAGTACAAAAATCCTTGCTGGCAGTGAAGTATTCAAATTATACGATACCTTTGGTTTCCCTGTTGAATTAACTGAAGAAATTGCCGCAGAAAAAGGCTATACACTGGATACAGAAGGCTTTAAAAAAGCCATGACGGAACAGCAGGAACGTGCCCGTGCCGCACGTACGAAAGTATCTGCAAAAGTGGCTGTACCGGATACGACTAAACTCGATCAGGATACTCTGGTGAATGATGCCGAAGCTGTTAACGGCCATATCGTCATGATTGGCAGAGAAGGGACGGAAGTACAGCAGGCCCGGGATGGAGAAGAAGTTACGATTATTCTTGATTCCAATCCGTTCCATGCCGAAGGAGGCGGCCAGCTTGGTGATACGGGCATATTAAAAGCCCAGGGTGGTTCTGCCCGGGTAACCGATGCCAAAGCACTGCCTAATGGTCTGGTCTATCTTATTGCAACGGTGGCAGAAGGGCAGATCCAGACTGGTGACGCCGTAGATATTGCTGTGGATAAAGCCCGGAATCTGGCAATTGCACGTAATCACACGGCAACGCATCTTCTTCAGGCTGCGCTGCGGAAGGTTCTGGGAAATCATGTCAATCAGGCAGGGTCGTTGGTGACACCGGAACATCTGCGTTTTGATTTCACGAATTTCTCCCCTGTTTCTGCAGAAGAACTGGAAAAAGTAGAGTCACTGGTCAATGAAGAAATACTGAAGAATGTACCGGTTACGATTGAAGAAATGGCATTGAAAGATGCAAAAGAAAAAGGCGCTATGGCACTTTTTGGTGAAAAGTATGGTGACAGGGTACGTGTTGTTTCTGTTGGTGATTTCAGTTGTGAATTGTGTGGCGGCTCCCATGTAACAAATACCGCTGCGATTGGTTCATTCCGGATTCTCTCTGAAACGGGGACAGGAACAGGTGTACGCCGTATCGAAGCGGTTACCGGGGCAGCAGCCCTTCAAAAAGCCAAGGCTGATGAAGCGGTTATCCGTAATCTGGCATCGGTATTGAAGGTCAAAGCCGATGATGTAACAGTAAAAGTCGGTCATCTCCTGAAACAGCTGAAAGATACGGAAAAGGAATTACAGCAGCTCAAAAAAGATGCCGCCCTTTCTGATCTCGATGCTATACTGGCCAGCAGAGAAGATATAAACGGAGTCCCCGTCATTGCAGCGTCAGCCCAGGCTGATTCGATGGACAGTCTGCGCGAACTGGCGGATACAGTACTTGACAAGTCCGGTAGTGGCGTAGTCCTCCTGGCAGCTGTATCTGGCGATAAAGTGCAGTTTGTCTGCAAGGTAGACAAAGGGGATACGAAAAAAGGACTTCATGCAGGAAAGATCATTAAGGCGGCAGCTCAGGCTGCTGGCGGGAATGGCGGTGGCCGTCCCGATATGGCACAGGCTGGCGGTAAGCAGCCTGAACAGATAGATGCAGCGCTGCGGGCCGGCAAAGATATGGTTAAAAACTTACTGGGATAATGTCCTGGCATCATAGATAAAGGATGTGACAAACATGGCAATTAGTGATGAAACGATGATCGTAAAAAACAGAAATGAGGAACAGACTGTTGCTTCCATGATTCTGGAAGACGTGTATCATGCCCTGGAGGAAAAAGGATATAATCCTATTAATCAGATTGTAGGATATCTTCTTTCTGGCGATCCAACGTACATTACGAGTCATAATAATGCTCGCAGTAATATCCGCCGTATTGAACGGGACGAATTGATTGAAGAACTGGTTCGTTCGTACGTCAAACAGCATAATTTATAGGAGACATATGAGAATCTTAGGTCTGGACGTAGGCTCGCGTACCATAGGCGTTGCCTGCAGCGATCCCTTATTGCTGACGGCTCAGGGAATGGAAACAATAAAGCGGCAATCGAAAAAGAAAGATTTTGCCCGCCTGAAAGAAATTATAAAAGAAAAAGATGTACATCGTGTTGTCGTTGGTAAACCACGTCATATGAATGGTGATTACAGCGAGAATATGGAGAAAATTGAACAGTTTGTCTCAGAATTAAAAAAAGTGCTCCCCGATATGGAATTTGTGTATTGGGATGAACGCCTGACAACTGTCATGGCGACCCAGGTACTTATGGAAGGAAATGTGCGCCGGGAAAAGCGGAAACAGTTCGTTGACAAAATGGCGGCAGTTCTGATATTGCAAAATTATTTAGATGCTCAGGGAGGATAATATGGCAGAAGACATGTTGGAAGAAGTTGAAGTAATCACCATAACTGGTGAAGACGGGCAGGAAGAATACTATGCAGTCGATGTGACCATTCCGTATGCAGGCAAGGAGTTTGCTGTACTCGTTCCGTACAGTGAAGAAGGTGATGAATCTGCTGATGGTGATGCTATCATTGCACGTCTTGATGAAGAAGATGGCGAAACCGTGTATGTGTCCCCGACAGATGAAGAATTTGAAGCGGTGCTTCATGCCTACGACAAATTAATGGAAGAAGAATAGTAATTTGATAAAAAAAACTGTGCATGACTGATCCTGTCTGGATCGTCATGCACAGTTTTTTTTCGCTATGTCATGTTTTATTGTATCTTGTATGCATTAATGGCACATACAATTACACGGCATTATTCGTGTGGGGTTTGAAACGGGTCGATGACGGGTTCGTTTCCGGAGTCAGGTTTTTCATTTCTCCCAGGTCATCGCTGCGGTCTGTGAAATAGGTGTGCAGCATCATTTCAGCACGTTCGGAAAGAGGTTCGCCGAGGAATTGTTTATACAAATCCTGAATTTCAGGATTTTCCCAGCTGGCTTTGTAGGTTGCATCTACGTCGCTCTGATAGAGTGAATCCATGCGTGCCTGTTGAACCTTCTTTACCTGGGGCAATTTGACTTTAGGCTGACCGCCACCACCAATGCAGCCGCCAGGGCAGGCCATGACTTCAATAAAAGAATAATTTTCAAAGTCTTCCGTGGAAATCAGTTCATCCAGGAATTTACGGGCATTGCCCAGGCCACTGATAGCAGCGACATGAATGACGAAATGACCAAAGACGACAGAAGCTTTTTTGACACCATCGAGTCCACGGACCGGTTCAAAGGGAATAAAGTCTTTAGGAGCTTTACGGCCTGTAAAGAAATAATAGGCTGTGCGGATTGCTGCTTCCATGACACCGCCGCTGTTGCCGAAAATGCGGCCGCCACCAGTAGATTCACCGAAGACTTTGTCAAAATCACTATCGGCTATACCGGAAAAATCAATTCCTTCTTCCTGTATCCATTGGGCCAGTTCACGGGTCGTGATTGAAATATCTGTATCCCGCAGTTCAGGGATATTCCAGAAATCTGCCGATGCATTTAGTTCCGGACGGCGTATTTCAGCTTTTTTAGCTGTACAGGGCGCTACGTCTACAATGACGACGTTTCTGGGGTCGAGATTATTATTTTTTACAAACCATGTCTTCATCGCTGAGCTCATGATGCTGATAGGACTCTTGGTCGAAGACAGATGGGGAATGAGATCAGGATAGAATGTTTCCAGAAATTCGACCCAGGCAGGACAGCAGCTGGTAAATTGCGGGATAGGAATTTCTTCAGACTGAAGACGATGCAGTAATTCCATGGCTTCTTCCATGATGGTCATGTCAGCGCCAAAGTCTGTATCAAATACGTAATCAGCGCCCAGTGCACGCAGGGCTCCTACCATTTTCCCCTGTACAAATGTACCGGGTTCCATACCGAAGGCTTCTCCGAGACCGACGCGGACAGCAGGTGCTGTCTGGAACATGACAATCTTATCCGGGTCTTTTATGGCTGCTTTTACTTTGTCCAGATCGGACACTTCTGTGATAGCCCCAAAGGGGCATACTGCCGCACATTGTCCACAGTGGACACAGATAGGCATGTCGCCTGTGCTTTCCAGATTATAATAATCCATAACAGTCTGAGTGTTTGCACACGTGCGGCGGCATAATGTACAATTTTTGCACTTACTTTCGTCAAATTGTACAGAACAATTGTGTTCATCAATAGGGACACGGCGCTGCGTTTCCTTGAATCTGCTTTGAAATGTAGGCATTTTTCTCTCCTTATTGAATGAGAATAACTTCTTGATAATCAAATGATTTTTTTCACAATCTATTATATATAGGATAATACAAAATACTACTTTTTTCCATTATTTTTTAGTATTTGTTTTGAGAGATTTTACATCTTTTCTATTCGTTTTGTACATAGCAGTGTATAAAAAACGTTACCTTTATTATTTTTTTTAATATCACACATAAAAGTAATAAAGGTAACGTGAATTATTTGATAAAAGTAAAGGCTGATTGGTTATTTCTTTGCATATTCACTAATTTTTCAGACTTGCCATAATATAGAAATAACAGCCTGCGGTAAAGAAACATGCCGCAATCCAGCAGACAGGACTGGCACAACAAATGCCAAAGTATCCCCAGCGGCTGGCCAGAAAATACGCAGCTCCACCACGAAGACTGAGTTCGATGATGCTGCTTGTAAGAGGAACTGTAGAAATTCCCATGCCCTGTACGGCATTGCGGTAGACAAAAATCTGACCGAGAAAAAAATAAAACGGCACGCTCAGGGTGATATAGAGCCAGGCCTGCTGTAACAGGAACTCATCGTGCTCACTGGTGAAAATGCTTAATATATCCCGCCCGCCGAGATACATGGCAGCTGCCGCAAGAGCACAGAAGGCCAGTGATACAAGGGAGCACTGGCGTACACCCTGGCGGATGCGGCCATAGTTTCCAGCCCCGTAATTCTGGGCGGAATATACGGCCATGGCAATACCGAAAGAGACCATAGGCTGCAGTGCCAGTTGTTCAATCCGCGTGGCAGAGACAAAACCGGCAATTGTTTCCGGCCCGAATGTATTGCATACCGACTGGATTATGATGATTCCCAGGGATATAATCAAAAACTGGGCTGCCATGGGCAGGCCGATGCGCAGATGCTGGAGTGCGAAAGCCGTATCCCAGTGCCAGTCCCGGCGATGCAGATGCAATATGGGAAAATGACGCCGCATATATATCAGACAGAGAATAGCGGACACTGCCTGTGCCAGGACGAGCGCGACGGCCGAACCGGGTACGCCCCAGCCGAAACAGGTAATAAACAACAATGCCAGTGCCACATTCAGTAGTGAGGAAAAGATGAGAAAGTACAATGGCGTGCGGCTGTCTCCCAGAGCCCGGCAGGCACAGGAAAGAAGGTTATAAAACATCATGGCCAGAAGTCCATAGGCAATAATCATGACATAGTGATACGAATCATCATACAGCTCATTTGAAATATTCATGAGCTGAAGGAACCAGGGCATGCAGAGCCAGGCAGTCAGCATTAGCAGGACCGTCAGACCGGAAGAGAGCATAAGGGACATAGAAAATGAGCGGCGTACGCCTTCGTAATCCCCTCCGCCGAACCGTTGTCCCATAATGACTGTGAATCCCGATGCCATACCGATAGTCAGTCCCAGGAGAGCCATGAACAATGGTGCTGTGGCTCCCACGGCAGCCAGGGCATGAACGCCTATGAAACGGCCAACGATGATAATATCAGCAATATTGTAGAACTGCTGAAAAACATTTCCAATCAAAAGGGGACCCGTAAAAGCCAGAATCAACTTTATCGGGTTCCCTTCGGTCATATTGTGTACCATGTAATACGGTTACTCCTTTTGGCATGCCGGGGACGTCAGGATGAATTCGGCGAGCTGGATGAATCCCGGGACAAGTGAATCGAGATCCAGGTTTTCATATACGGAATGAGCGCGGCGCCCTATGCAGGTACCAAATGAAATGGCCGGAATCCCCAGGCTGAGTGGGATATTTGCATCGGTACTGGCAGACTGGAAGGTTGTCGTCAGTCCGTGGGCAGAACGGATACGGGCCAGACGCCGACACATGTCAGAATTTTCTGCTCCGTCATTACATGGCCGTTCACCGAGGAACGTTTCCGTAATCTGAATTTTAGGATCCCGTGCTGCATCAAGCAGTTCGTGGAATTTTTGATCTACCCGCTGGAGTTCTTCTTTGGATTCAGAACGCAGGTCAATCGTAAAGGATGCGTGTTCGGCAATGGAATTTACCGTTGAACCGCCCTGGATAGTGCCGACATTATATGTCGTTTTAGGACTGGCTGGTACATCCAGGTTATAGAGATTCCAGATGATGCCGGAAGCAATGGCAATGGCATTATCGTTTCCAAAGTTTCCCCAGCTGTGGCCGCCTTCGGCCTGTACGTCAATCTGATACCGGTGTGAACCGACGGCAAGATTGATGAACGAATCACTGTTGCAATCGACGGCGACCATTTCGCTGACTTCATGGGCATGGTCCGTCATAAACTGACGGATACCCCTGAGGTTTCCCAGACCTTCTTCTCCGACATTAAACAGGAAGAAAGCACCGGCAGGCAGGTCCATATGAAGAGATAAAATCATTTCTGCAAAGAAGAGCAGGCTGGCCACGTTGGCACTGTTGTCACCACAGGAAGGTGCGGCAAACACATTGCCTTTGATTTTCGGTTTGATAGAAGTTACTTGGTTGAATACGGTATCGATATGAGCTCCATAAACAGGATGTTTCGTCCCCTTCGTAATCTGACAGGGCCAGATTACATTGCCGGCACTATCTATATAAGCTTCCGATGCTCCCAGCTTGTGAAGATAAGCCAATATCCAATTGGCTTTAGCTTGTTCAGCACCTGTAGGTGATGGCAGGCTGCAGATAGCTGTCAGAAGTTCAATAAGATGATTTTCATTAGTTCTGGCAAAACGGTTTATTTGATTCGCGATAGATGTATTCATCATCATACCCCCTTTTCATTCATATAAGCTTAATTATACACCACAGGTACGGAATGGTATATGCATGTATTTTATTATTTCACATCATGAAAATATCTGAAAATATTATGTTTACATGTGAAAATATAAAATTAGTTAAAAAATAATACGTTTAACGTATTGACATTTTAAACCGAACGGTGTATTATTCAAGCATACCTAAACAAGTTCAAAGACAGGAAGATGCAATGGTGCATAGTATTATGTGCCATTGCTCTTTTTTTTAGGTAGACTGCTGGTCTGGTGCATACAGGCTGACATGTATTGTATTTAGGGGGGATTATTATGGGGAAGTACATCTTAAAACGAGTGCTTATTTCTATCCCGGTCTTGTTTCTCATATCCATCGGTGCTTTCATCCTGGTCCATCTGACGCCAGGAGATCCGGCTGATATGTATATTTCACCGGATATGACAGCAGCCCAGGTAGAAATGACACGAGCTGCTCTGGGACTGGACAAGCCATTATTTATCCAGTATGTAGACTGGATTGCTAATTTCCTGACAGGAAATATGGGATTTTCCTTTGCAGACCGACAGCCTGTACTGGATATTATCTCCCAGCGTCTCGGACCGACATTGATTCTGATGAGTATCAGCCTGATAGTGGCTTATGCGACGGCTATTCCTCTGGGAATCATCGCTGCCCTGCATAAGAACTCGAAACTGGACCGGGCTATCATCGGATGGACATTCTTCAATGTTTCTTTTCCGCCGTTCTTCCTGGGACTGGCTCTGATTTATATCTTTGCTGTCGAACTGGATCTGCTGCCTACAGGCGGTATGGAAGTTCTGGGGATGGAAAATGATGGCATCGACCTGGCGGAACATCTGGTCCTTCCTGTAATCGTCATGGCTTCACAGTTTTCGGCCAATATGATCCGGTACATACGGGCCAGTGTCCTGGAAGTACTGGGGCAGAATTACATCCGCACGGCCTTAGCCAAGGGGCTTAAATGGCGTCAGATTTTACGGTTCCATGTACTGCGTAATTCACTGATTCCTATCGTTACGGTTATTGGGACAGACCTGCCGAAGGTTATTGGCGGTGCTGTTATTACGGAACAGATTTTCCAGTGGCCTGGTATCGGGTCGCTTACCGTAGCGGCCATTAATTCCCGGGATTATCCCGTACTCATGGCCATCGTTATTTTATCGGCCATTGCCGTTCTGATTGCCAATCTGACTGTAGATATTGCTTATGCGGCGATTGACCCGCGTATCAAGTATAGTAAATAGGGGATTTCAAAAGGGGGGACAGGAATGGAAGCAAATAAATTTGTTTTGGTACATCAAAACAGTATAGGCGCTTCGTTCGGATTGAATGCCCTGAGTGGCAAAAAGGAGAAAGAAAAGGAAGAAGTTCCCGAATCATGGGGGAAGATTACATGGCGCCGTTTCTGTAAAAACAAGGTAGCTGTATGGAGTCTCGTGCTCTTTGGTGCAATTATCCTGATGGCCGTACTGGCGCCGCTCATTTCGCCATTTGATCCGGTCCAGACGACAGGGGCCTTTGATGAAGGACCATCAGCCGCTCATCTGCTGGGGACAGATGATGTGGGACGTGATGTATTGAGCCGCCTCATCTATGGTTCACAGGTTTCATTGATAGTTGGCATCGGTTCCGTTGTCATCTATGCGGCGATTGGTATTACACTGGGACTTCTTTCAGGATATTTTGGTGGAATGGTAGACAGCCTGATCATGCGTATTACGGAAGTATTCATGGCATATCCTCAATTCATGATTATCCTGGTCATCGTCAGCCTTATCGGCCCGAATATGATGACGGTTATGCTGGTCATGGGCTTCATGGGCTGGCCGCCTATCTGCCGTCTCGTCCGTGGTGAAGTACTCAGCATCAAGACACAGGATTATATCTCTGCTGCCATCGTTACCGGTTATTCACCGTTTACTATTGTGTTTAAACATATTCTGCCAAACGTTCTATCGCCGATACTGGTAAATTGTACGTTCGGCATCGCCAATGCTATCCTGACAGAAGCTTCACTGAGCTTTCTGGGGATGGGCGTACAACCGCCGGCTGCCAGCTGGGGGAATATGCTGACCAGTGCCCAGTCCATCATGGTTCTCTCCGCAGAACCGTGGCGCTGGATTCCGCCGGGAATTGCCATTCTCATTGCCGTACTGACAATCAATTTCCTTGGCGATGGTCTGAATGAAGCCATAGACGGCGATTCCAAATAATAAAACAGGGGACAGGATCGCTGACTATATATTTTAAGAAAAGAGGGGTTATTATGGGCTTATTATCATGGATACGCAGAAGAAAAGGTCTGGCATTAGCTATTTGTCTGGCATTGAGTGTTACCATGCTGGCTGGATGTGGCAGCGGCAGCAAAGGCGGCGGTGGCAGTGCCGGCAGCAAAGAAACGCTGACCATCGGCATGTTCAATGCGCCGGATTCCTTCAATCCGCTGTTCAATCCTGGTATTGCCGGTCAGTTTACCATTCGGTTTATGTATGATACATTGCTGGGCATGCCGGAAATCAATAAGTTTACGCCGCAGCTGGCAAACAGCATCGATACGACGGATAACCAGAATTTTACCATCAAACTGAACGAAAAAGCAAAATGGACTGATGGGAAACCCATTACGGCCGATGATGTCATCTTTACATTTAACCTCATCGCCAATCCCAAGGTAGAAACGTCTAAAGGCAGTTATATCAACATGCTGGAAGGTACAGACAGTGTAGGGAAGAGACCGGATGGCACTCCTATTCCGAATCTGGTGGCTGTCGATGAACATACAGTTACATTCCGTACGAAGAAACCAGTGGATCCGAATTATTTGAAGAGCATGCTTGGCTTTGAAGTCTATATCGTTCCTAAACATGTCTTTGAAAAGATTGACCCGGCAAACATTTCCAATTCAGATGCCGTTACGAAACCGACTGTTACCAGTGGTACATATAAGTTCGTTTCCTATAAGACGAATGATCATGTCGAACTGGCAGCAAATGAAGATTACTATAAAGGCTCTCCGAAGCTGAAGAAAGTATTCATCCGTATCATGAACGGTACCAACCTCGTAACAGAACTGAAATCCGGTAACGTACAGCTTGCTGCATCCGGTGGTATTGGTTCTGTACCTGTCAAAGATCTGGATGTACTCAAAAAAGACAGCAAACTGGTCGTAAAGACCGTTCCGTCCCTGAATACACAGTATCTGGAAGTCAACAACAGCAATCCGGCATTCAACGTCAAGTTCCGCCGCGCCGTTACGATGGCTATCGACCGTCAGAAAATCTGTGATGAACTTTACAAAGGTACAGCCCAGATTGTACCTACCGTTTATACAAAAGTCAGCCCCGTTTATGATGAAAGCGTAAAGCCGCTGCCTTATGATCCGGAAGCAGCCAAGAAAGAACTGGCTGAATCAGGATTTGATACGTCGAAAGAAATTACGCTCCAGGTTCCAATCGGAAACGTCCTGCGTGAACAATCGGCAGATCTGATCCAGCAGAATCTGCAGGCTATCGGCCTCAACGTTAAACAGCAGAAACTGGACTTCCCGACCGTCCTCGGCAATGCCAAGAAAGGCGATTATGAAATGATGCTTCTCGGCTATGGCCTGACTCCAGACCCCGATTACAGCAACTACTTCGTACCGGGCGGCAGCAATAACTTTTGCCATTCCGATGATCCGAAACTGACAGAAATGATGAACAATGCCGCATCCTTACCAGATGCCGAAGCACGGAAAGCGGCTTATAAAGAAATCCAGGTCTATATGCGTGATAACCAGTTTGTTACCAGCCTGTACGAAACCGATCAGATTAACGTACAGAGCAAGAACCTCGTCGGTGGCATCAAGGACTTCTGGGAAGGCTCACTCGATGATCTCTATCAGTGGCATTTTGAATAACCAGACGCTGTAATTGTAAATTGACACAGCGTGCTCCGTAAACGTTATACACCCCGCGTCTGCAGCAGCTGCTGCAGACGCAGTGGTGTATGAGAAAGGATGAACAGCAATGACAACAGATACAATATTAAAAGTCAACAATTTACATGTATCGTTTCGGACGCTGGACGGCATCGTAGACGCTGTGCGCGGTGTTACCTTTGATCTGAAACGCGGTGAAACATTAGCTATTGTCGGTGAATCCGGTTCCGGAAAATCGGTTTCGATGAAAGCAATTAACCGGGTATTGCCACGGAAAAATACCATTTTTGGCAAAGATGGTGAAATCATTTACGAAGGGAAAAATCTCCTGTCACTTCCTGAAGAAGAAATGGAATCCATCCGCGGCCGTAAAATCGCCATGATATTCCAGGACCCCATGACATCTCTCAATCCGACTATGACCGTGGGACGGCAGATTGCTGAATCCATCCTGACTCATGAAGATATTCCAAAGGCAGAAGCTATGAAAGAAGCCATAAAGCTTATGAGTCTTGTGGGAATCCGCAATCCCGAAGAAAGCAGCCGTAATTATCCCCATCAGTTTTCCGGCGGCATGCGCCAGCGTGTCATGATTGCCTTGTCTCTGGCATGCAAACCGGATATCCTGATTGCTGATGAACCGACGACGGCGCTGGATGTTACCATTCAGTCACAGATTCTGGATCTGATTGATGATTTAAAAGTAAAACTGAACATGTCCGTCATCTTTATTACCCATGACCTGGGTGTCGTAGCCCACGTGGCAGACCGGGTCGCCGTCATGTACGCCGGTAAAATTATCGAAATCGGCACGGCAGAAGAAATATTTTATAATCCTCAGCATCCCTATACGTGGGGGCTTATCTGTTCCATGCCGACACTGGATACAACCGATGATCATCTCTACAGTATACCGGGAGCTCCGCCGAATATGCTGCATATGCCCAAAGGAGATGCATTTGCTCCGCGGAATGCCTATGCGCTGGCTATTGATTTTGAAAAGGAACCACCGTTCTTCAAAGTCAGTGATACCCATTATGCGGCGACATGGCTGTTGCATCCGCAGGCACCGGCTGTTACTCCGCCAGCCGAAATCATCCGGAGACAGGAGATTTTTAACACTTTCATGAAACAGGAAGATGGGGGGAGTAATTATGCATATCGTCACACCAGCAGCGGCGCTCGCTGATGAAAAACCGATTTTATCCGTCCGGAATTTACATAAAATATATAACGAAGGCAAAAAGAATGAAGTTCGTGCTGTAGATGATATTTCCTTTTCCATTTATCCTGGTGAAACGTTCGGTCTTGTCGGGGAATCGGGCAGTGGAAAATCGACGACAGGGCGCACGGTCATCAAATTGGAAGATCTGACATCAGGGACGGTTGTGTATAAAGGGAAAGATATTACCAAAATCCGCAGCAGTTCAGAAATGATGGCATTCCGCAAATCCATGCAGATGATTTTTCAGGATCCCTTTGCTTCGCTCAATCCCCGGATTCCTATTAAAAATATTATAGGAGATGCGCTGCGGGTACATCATATCTGCAAGACCGATAAGGAAGTCCACAATAAAGTCAATGAAATGCTCGATATTGTAGGAATCAACCGTTCGTATGCCAACCGGTATCCTACGGAATTTTCCGGCGGCCAGTGTCAGCGTATCGGCATTGCCCGTGCATTGTGCGTACAGCCGGATTTCATCATTGCCGATGAATGTCTGTCGGCTCTGGATGTATCAATACAGGCACAGATTGTCAACCTGCTTATTAATTTGCGGAAAGAACGTAAGATGACCTACCTGTTTATTGCACATGATCTGGCAATGGTTAAATACATCAGTGACCGCATTGGTGTTATGAAAAACGGCAAGCTGCTGGAACTGGCGCCAGCCGATGAATTGTATCATCATCCTATTCATCCGTATACGATTTCCCTACTTTCTGCTTCACCACTTACGGATCTGCAACAGGAACGAAAACGTCATCGTATTGACTACGATCCGTCTGTCCAGGAATATGCTCCGGAAGTGAAGCCCGCCATGTATGAAATCACACCGGGACATTTTGTATATTGTTCATATGATGAAATCAATACGTATAAACAAGCGGCTTGTTAAGTCCATGGATGAATCTGCTCACTATGAAACAGGAGCATCGCATACTGGCTTTAATCCCTGTGCGATGCTCCTGTTTTGTCGTTCCTGCTTTATGAAAAGAGGGACTGTCTTGAATGACAGTTCCCCTTTTTGATTAAGTATTAAAATTTGATAAGAATATCATTAAAATACAATGAGATTATGATAACAAAATTAAAATCACATAAGATGTTGATTAAAATCAACACACGGGACCATTTGCATGCTATGCTGGGAACAGACCAGGAAAAAAGGAGGAAATGACGATGTCTGAATGGAGTTTCCAGAAGGGAATGTCTGTACAGCCTTTTGTCCATTCACTGCTGGCACAGGCTGCGGAGATGGGCGCCAGTGACATACATATTGAACCACTGGACAGGAATGTGCGCGTCCGTTTTCGTATTGATGGCATACTACAGACAATCGGTCATCTGGAAACAACGTTCTTGTCCCCTGTTTCAGCACGCATCAAAGTCATGAGTCATATGGATATTGCCAATACGCGGCTGCCCATGGATGGGCGGTGTGTCTGGAAAGGGAAAAATCATATGCTGGATGTACGGGTCAGTACGATGCCGACTGTGCGGGGAGAAAAAATCGTCCTCCGCCTGTTTGCAGATCATCAGCCGTTCCATCTGGACGAACTGATTCCCTATGAGCCGTCCAGGCAGCTTCTGCGGCGTATCGTCCGGGGAAGCCAGGGATTATTTCTTATTTGCGGCCCCACAGGCAGTGGTAAGACGACTACGTTGTATGCGCTCCTGCGGGAACTGGATAGTCCCGAAATCAGTATTGCCACATTGGAAGATCCTGTAGAACTCCGGGTCAATGGATTTTGTCAGAGCCAGATTCATGAAAAAGGAGGACTGGCTTTTCAAAACGGGCTGCGTGCGTTACTCCGTCAGGATCCGGATATATTAGTCATCGGCGAAATACGGGATGCACAGACGGCCGGTATTGCCCTGCAGGCGGCGCTCACGGGACACCGTGTCTTCAGTACCCTTCATACCGCACGGGCTGTCGATGTACCGCTGCGTCTGCTGGATATGGGACTAGAACCATTTCTGGTAGCCGAAGCCTTATCAGGCATGGCTTCCCAGCGGCTGGCAAGATATCGCACGGAAGACGGCTATCGCGGGCGGTTCTGCCTTTGTGAGGTCGTTCGTTCCGGTCCTTCTATGAGACAGGCTGTACAGAAAAGGGAGGAACGAAAAAAACTGTTAGAAGCAGCATCAAAGGATAAGGCGGTTTTCATGAATGAATGTATCCGCCATGCCCTCCGGGAACAGTTGACAGACGAAAAGGAAATCCACCGTATTTACGAAGAGGAGGGAGACGATGTCGATTGCTGATGTCATTGCGTTTGCCGTAACAAAACAGGCAACGGATATACACGTGCAGGAGGGATGCCCGGTGATGCTGCGCATAGGGATGGAACTGATTCCCTGTAAGAACTGGTTTGTTACAAAAGAGGAAATCCGATACTGGCTGCTGGCCCAGGGCTGGAGCGATGGAGAAGATGAATCTTTGTCTGCGCGATGGGATGAAACGATCCGGCTCCGCGTACAACTTTGTCAGGCATATGGCGGGTTTTATGCCGACATCCGCATTTTATATCCTCTGTCATCGCTGCCAGCGGATGAGGATGAGCCGTTACTGCAGCGGCTGGCGTGTTGTCCTGATGGCCTGATTTTAATCTGTGGACCGACAGGATGCGGGAAAACCACGGCATTGTGGCGGATGATCCAATATCTGAATGACCATAAAAAATATCATATCATTACGCTGGAAGATCCTATAGAAATCGTACTCGGCGAAGGACATTCTCTCATTACCCAGCGGGAACTGCATTGTCATTTTACCAGTTTTTCCCAGGCTGTCTGTCAGGCGCTGCGGCAGGATCCGGATGTAATCCTTATTGGGGAGATGCGTGACCAGGAGACCATGGACGCCGCACTGACTGCGGCTGAGACTGGCCACCTCGTCTTTTCTACATTGCATACCCGGTCTGCCGCTCAGGCGATAACCCGTTTTGTCGGAGCATATCCGGGAAGCCGGCAGGAGGAAATCCGGTACCGGCTGTCACAGGTTTTGCAGGCCGTATTAGCCCAGCAGAAAGTATGCTCCCGGCAGAAGACCCGTATTGTCAGAGAGGTTTTATTGCAGACACCTGCCGTATCCCAGCTGATCCGCACTGGAAGGGAGCATCAGCTGCCATCGCTCATGCAAATGGGAGCAGCTCTGGGGATGCGCACAATGGAACAGGCCAGACAGGGTGGAGCAGGATGAAACAGATACATTATAAGGTGACGGCCAGACATTCTTCGGGCAGTGTTGTGACACGGCATTTGCATGCTCCCTCAAGAACTGCAGTATATAAAATGATGGAAGCGGGACAATGGCAGGTTCTGCGCATTGAAGAACTGCCAAAGCGAACATTACCGCTGCCAGAGCGCCGGCACAAAATGAAACCACAGGAACTGGGAAACTTTTTTAAAGAACTGGCAGAAATGACGAAAGCAGGTATTCCTTTTGTGGACAGCTGGTGCCTGCTGGTCAGACAGTTGCCACAAAGCCGTAAAAAAGACGTGCTCATGCAGATAGGCGATGAGATGGAAAATGGATCCAGTCCTTCGGTTGCAATGGAGACATCACAGATTTTTCCCGGGATGGCCTGTTGTTTATTGCGGGCTGGCGAGCATTCGGGAAATCTGGAATCCGTATTATCTATTCTGGGTACCTATTATCAGGAAGAAAACCGGCAGAAGCAGCAGTTGATACAGGCGATGATTTACCCTGCATTTCTTCTCGCAGGTACGGGTCTGCTGCTCATAGGAGCCGTTTTTTATATCCTGCCTGTCTTTGCATCCATGTTCACTGCGATGAATGTGCCATTGCCATTTTTGACAAGAGGTCTCCTCTGGTTTCAGGCAATCTGCTGCCGTTACGGTGTCGTGTTATTGGGAGTTTCAGGGTTACTGGTGGCCCTCGTAGTATATGGATACAGGCGACCGCATATTCGTTTGTCCATTACGTCATATATGATGCGGATTCCCTCCTATAAACGGATGTATTTGTCATGGTGCTGGCAGCGTTTCAGCCGGGTCATGGCTATGCAGCTTGCCAGTGGTATTCCTGTTCTTTCGGCAATACGGGATGCGGCAGCTGCTACCCCGGGCATCTGGTTTCAGAAGCGGATGGAATATTGCAGCAACTGGGTGCGGTCCGGTCATTCGTTTCTGGAAGCTGTACAGAGGGAAGACATCACGACTCCTTTTTTGGAGGCTATGATTCTTGTGGGAGAGAATACGGGTAATTACGATACAGCCTTTTTGAGAATTGCTGCTTATTATGACTGGCAGATTGCCCGCTGGTCCCAGCGTATATGCCGCCTTTTAGAGCCGCTGACGCTGGCTTTTATGGGACTGATTATAGGTTTGGTAGTCCTGGCTTTACTGCTGCCGCTTCTGGATGCGGCGGCTGCTATTGTATAACATATGGAGAGGAGTGTTTGAATATGTACTCAATGGTAAAAAAATGGTGTCATCCCGTCCGGAATGGGTTCTCCCTTCTGGAAATGCTGATTGTCGTTTCTATCATACTGGTTATTGCGACGATTGCCGTTCCCAAATTCAGTTCTGCTGGTGATAAAGCCAATAAGGCGAAAATACAGGCCGACCTCAGGACAATCAGTAACGCTGCTGCCGTGTATCAGTTTGACACCGGTGCGTATCCTGATACAGTCGAAACGCTGGCAGAAAAAGAGTATCTTGAATTTGTACCGAAACCGCCTGCCGGGGCTGAGCAGTACAGCATTGCCGATGGGGTAGTACAGGTTACACTCAATGGGATTACCTATACGTCAAAAAATCCCGAAGGGAATACAAAAAATGAGCCATAAAGGAATACGTTTGAGAAAGGAATTGGGTGATACGGATGGCAGACAGCCTTGAGCTGTGTTCTTTTCCCGTACTTTGCTGGTTGGGTATAGTGATCGTATGCTCGTCGGTTATCATATATACGGATATCCGTTACTACTGGATTCCCGACGGACTGGTTCTGCTCCTGCTTTCGGGAAATGGAGCTGCCTGCCTGCTCCGGCTGGTACAGCCAGACTGGATTCTCAGTCTGGCCTGTCTGGCCGGGCTGTCCCTGGCCGCTTTCTTTATGCCCGGGAGTATTGGCTGGGGAGATGTGAAATTAATAGGTGCCCTTTCTCTGGGCAGTTCCGGCATGATGTTGTACAGTACTCTTTGCGTTGCCTTTTGTTCTGCTTTGGCATGTGCTGTCATATATTGGCTTATATGTCATAAAAAGATCATACCTTTTGCCCCGTTTTTAATAAGCGGGTGGTGGATTTCCTTCTTTTTTGCAGGAGAATGGATTACATGGACCGGATTACTGATATAAAAAGAAACAAAGGATTTTTGCTGCTTGAATTATGTCTGGCTGTATCCATATTACTAACCCTTGTCGGCTTGACTGTCATTCCTCCCGGATCCCCTGCAGAAAAAATGCACCTCGAGGCGCTTACTAGAGAAATGGCATGGGACCTGGCTGCAGTCCGCCAGCATGCTGTTGGTAATAATGGCAGCGGGCCAATCTGGAAGCTTTCGGTCCGTCAGCAGGAATATGTCGTTCTGGCGGGTACACGGATTATAAAGCGCCGAAGCTATGAAAAAGATGTGAAACTATGCAGTACGGCATACAGAAAAGATTTTTATTTTGATGAGCAGGGCCGGCCTAAAGGAAATCAGATGAAAATTGTATTGCAAGGGAGATGCGGCCATGAAAAGAAAATTGTTATTGCCGCCCAGACCGGGCGCATCCGGATGGTATAACTGTGGATTCCTGCTGCTCGATGGCATGGCTGCCGTTGGTGTTGTTTTGGCTTTCATACTGCCGTCTGTCTTTATGATGCAGGAGACCGTGCGCATATATTCCCGGGCAAATACATGGCAGCAGGCAGCCAGTATAGCCAGGAATGAAATGGAATATCAGAGAATGAAAAAAGATGGAACAGAAGATACGATACGCTGGGTACAGGGAAAGCCATATTACGTGCATAGTGAGAAATCCATATGGGATTCTGAATGTGTGCGATATGATGTGGAGGTGCTGGATGATGGAGGAAAAAAGATTCACTGTACGCGTCTTGGATGGGAAAACGAGCCGTAAGCAAAATGGATTTATATTGCTGGAGATGGTATTGGCGTCTTCTCTGACTGCACTGATTTTACTGGCAGTACTGCCTGCGGCCGTACAGGCAGTGCGCATGTTTGAATATGGCTGTTCCTGGCAGGAAACGGCCTTACAGGGAATACATCTGGAAGATACACTGACTGTATCTCTTTCCACGGCTTCTTCTCTGCGTGTGACCGATTCGTCGGTACGATTCCTTACGGACCAGAAGCTGCGCAGCGGTTTCCTGATACGGCAGGGTATCGTATATAAATGCCTTGATGACGGGACGGTACAGCCTGTGACTGGAACAGAAGAAACAGGACGAAATAAAATTACCGTAAAGCCCCTGGAGCCGGGATGCCCTGTTTTTTCACAAGAAGGTGAATGTGTCCGCATAGCGATGAATCTGATACATGAAGCAGGTTGTATCTGGCGGTGTGAATTGTGGATACGTCCTGGAAACGGGATAGCCTATGAAGCGTCGTAATGGTTTTATTATGCTTTTTACACTGTGGGCAGGGATGATCATCTTTGGCTTTTCTATGGCTGCAGCCGCGTTAGCCCATCAATACGAAAAACAGATAGAAATGTATAGCTATGCTGTTGAGGCGTCTTATCTGGCAGAAAGCGCGTTGATTATGGGACAGCGGCAATGCGGGATAGAAAAGGATCCGGAACTTCCGGAGAAATGGGAACAAAATCTTTCAAAACTGGCTGAAACATCAGGCCCGGACAGAAATATCAAAGTAGTACGCGTATTGCATCAGACTGGACCAGAATGTGTATCGGGAACACTGCGGGGAATTGCCCGTGTCGGACCCGATGCCGTACAACAGACACGGGCGCTTTCTTTTGATGCGGTCTATGATCATCCGGGTCAGAAATGGGTGTTTACATTTCATGACTACAAAATATAAGAGGTGCTGTAAGATGAAAAAGTGGGCACAAAAGGATGTGGTTCTCTGGCTTTCTCCTCACGCAATTCATATCATCAAAAAAGAATATGACTGGCTGCATCGGTGCCGGATTGTCCTGGGAGATACGTATGCGGAAATTCATAATGCCCGGTGGATGGAAGAAAAAGATACGATTCAGGCTGTTCTGCAACATGTCCTGGAGATATATGATCTTTGTGGCTGGTCCCTGTCTCTGGTATTAAGCGGTCCTCTTGTTTTATGGCAGCTTTGTGAACTGCCGGCAGAAAGCGATGCCGAAGGAAGAGAAGCTGTTGTCTGGTCAGAACCATTGGCTGGGAAAGAAACGGAATATATCTTTGATATCTGTCGCATACGTAAAAGTGATGGGCAGGATATGCATCCGTGGATCCTGGGGGCCTATCCCCGGTTTGCCATCGAAACCGTTTGTAAGGCTGCAAATGATGCGGGACTGCGTGTCAGAAATATATTGCTGCTTCCGGGTGTCATCAATAATCAATATGCTGGTACAGACGGTACGTTTTTTCTGCAGGAATATAAAGATTTGCATGTTATGGAAATAAAAGAAGGCGTTGTCATATCGTATGCATTTCAACAAGGTGCCATAAGCCGGGTGGATAGTACGGAGTGGTTTCGTATGAATGTGAAAGAAATCGCTACGCAAAACCTGTGTCAGCCTGTATGGCAGAAAAAAACAGAACAGTTCCAGCGCAAATGGCACATCCAGGGGCCGCCATCGTTATTGGGAACTATATAGATGAATATTAAAATCAATTTATTACCAGAGACAGAAAAAGCGCATAATGAAAGCAGGTCTGTTTTTCTTACCATTTTTCTTTATTTTGCCATCGTTGGTGTCCTGGCTGCGTGGATACTGAATTTCCTGTATATATACGAAATCCAGACGATGAAACAACGATTTGATCAGACTCTGCTGCCCGTACAGTCGGAGATTCAGGTCCATAATACGAGGATGAAAAAAAGGAAAGAAAGAGTACAGTTACTGCAGGATACAGGGGGTCCCAACTGGCAGGCGATGCTGGTATGCCTGGCCGATACGAAGCCGGCTGGTATCACGGTGAAACGAATTCTGGCAGAACGGGGCACGCTGAAGATAGACATATCCAGTCGTCAGCAGTCAGCCGTACGGGAGTGGAAAGAAAAATTACAGAACTCACCATGGTTTTCCAAAGCATATATACGGAAATGGCAGATGAAGGGAAATGAAAATACGGCAGAACTGCATTTATTGTTATATCATGAAGATACGTCAAAACCTAAAAAAGATGCATAGACAAGACGTGAAGAAGAGATTGGGCGGACTTTTCGGGGTGATTCTCCTTTTATCCCTATGGTGCAGTTTTACCTTGTACAATACCCGGAATGAATGGCAGAAAGCGATACAGTTGCTGGAACAAAATAGTGTCATATTGTCTTCTATGCCAAAAATGAAGACAGATTATGATATGCCCTTACTACAGGATGGTATTGCTGCTTCGGAAGAAGCTGCCCGGGAAAGCCAGATGCATCTGGTATCTATTCAGGAAGAAACCACTACAGTCGGGCAGTACCGGATGGAATTAATGGGTTCCTATCAGAATCTTATCTATTTTTTGAACACCATGTCTGTGAATTATCCATCATGCGGGATTCATATAGAGCGCATAGAACCAGAAGAAACAGCGTTATATATCCGGATGATGGTAACGAAAAAAATGGGTGCGCAAAAGAAAAACTATGATGCGGAAGTTTGATGGATTACATCTTGTCCGTGTCCGTACAGGAGAACCGCTCCCGGATCAATGAAAAAAATGTTTTTAGTGCAGGGGAAATCCATTTATTCTTTTTATGAATCATCAATGTTTTAATATGATAATCCGGCCCGCTCCAGGGCAGGCGTATGAGTGATTGCGCATGAAGTTCATCCTGAACGGCCATAGCCGGCATATAGGTAATTCCTAAATTACTGGCCACGAGTTTCTTGATAGCAAATATGCTCTCTACTTCCAACACCTGTGCTGGAAGTACGTGGTACTGGGCAAGCGTGTTTTCAAAAGCCGTGCGATAGCTGCAGCCTTTTTCTGCCAGGATCAGTGTCTGACCGGAAAGATCGCCAATCTCTACCGTGTCCCGTGACGCCAAAGGATGTTCTGGTGCAGCCAGAAGATACATGGGCTCATCGAATAAAATCCTGGCAGTACAGGATGAATCCTGTATATGCTGCCCCAGGAGAAAGGCTACGTCGATACGCCCCTCACGCAGAGCCTGGTACAAAAGGTCCCAGGAGCCAAACTGCAGCCGTAAATCGACATGGGGATACCGTATATGAAACTCTTCCAGGACACTGGTAAGTCTCATAATACCTACAGATTCCATCGTACCGATGGTAACCGTTCCACTCAGACAGGTTTCGTTGATGATACTTTCCCTGGCCGTCTGGGCCAGTTCTACTATTTGTTCGGCATAGGGCAGCAATAGTTGTCCCTGGCTGGTCAGGATAGTGCGGTGTGGCAGGCGTTCGAAAAGATGGGTTCCCAGTTCCTGTTCCAGCTGCTGGATCTGCCCGGTAATCGTAGACTGGGCATAGCCTGTTTTCCGTGCAGCTTTCGAAAAACTGCCCAGGTGGGCGATGGCAGTAAACGTTTTTAACTGGCGTAATTCCATTCCGGTTCCTCCTCTACATATTCGGAATTTCCGATACAATTGTTCAAGCATTTCGATTTTACAGATAGGTTTGTTAGTGATAGTATAATACATGAAAAGAGGAAATAAAAGACCGGTCTTTCCAGAAGTGAAAAAACATTTGTATTCTGATACGGAAACAGGAGGAACTTGCCATGACTATTCAGATGACACAAAAAATGCTTGCTCTGACCGGTATTCTGTTGATACTTTTTATGATTATCAGTAATTTATAATATGTACATTGCCCGTTCATATATACGCCCAAATATATGATATCTCCCACAAACATACAGCAGGAACCGCTTAAATGCGGTTCCTGCTGTATGTTTGTGGGGTTATATAAATAACGATGTATCCATTCTTTTCAGGGAAGGAGCTATAAGAGGCTGGAAATCCATTTGCTGAAGGATATCTTTTTCCAGCTCTATGCCAGGTGCCAGCTCTGTCAGCATGAGGCCCTTATCGGTGAGAACAAATACAGCCCGTTCTGTTATAACCTGTACGGTCTGGTGGTGGGCCAGAGCATATTCAGCAGAAAAGGTGATTTGTTCTACCTGTTTTTTGAATTTTTTATACGTCCCCTCCTGTACAATGTGCAATGCTCCGTCAGAACAGGATACCTGTAATCCACCAGCGGTAAAGGTCCCAAGAAAAATAATATGACGGGTATTCTGAGAAATATCAATGAACCCCCCTGGTCCGACAACACGACCGTTAAACCGGGAAACATTGACATTTCCGGCACAATCCATTTCAGCCAGGCCGAGAACGGCCAGATCGAGACAACCGCCATCATATAAATCCAGGATGTCAGCTGTTTTATATATGGCTTCAGGATTTACGGCAGCCCCCATATCAAGACCTGTCAGAGGAATGCCGCCGAGAACACCTGATTCTGTTGAAAACATGAGATTACTGATTCCCATTTCAGCGGCAGCGGAAGCCACTCCCTGAGGCATGCCGATTCCCAGATTTATGAGGGAACCGGGACTTAATTCCTGGGCAGCCCTCATAGCACAAATTTTACGGATGGAAAGGGGCATAGGAGAAAAAGCTGCCAATGGCTTTTTGATCTCTCCTGTGAGTTCGGGCCGGAATGCGTCTGTGGCCAGACTCTGACAATGATGTCCGGGAGGTGCCTTGACGACGTAATCGACCATAAAGTGATGGAGTTTTACAAGACGGGGATCGAGAGTACCACGGGCTACTATATCTTCGACCTGTACGACGACAATGCCACCAGAATTGTGGGTAGCCGCGGCCAGTTCCAGCTGATCACACTGCAGGGCTTCTTTTTCTATACTGATATTTCCTTCTTCATCTGCATACGTACCACGGAGAAAGCAAATATGAATGTGCAGTGCCGGAAAAAAGAGATATTCTTTTCCATCGACATGGGTAAGACGGACCAGGTCCGGACCTTCGTGACGCGTCCGGTCATTGGCTTTACCGCCTTCCAGCCGGGGATCGACGAAGGTATGGAGACCTGTTTCCGTCCAGACGCCGGGCTGGTGTGCTGCCTGGGCACGGAATAGTTTCAATAAGACACCGAGAGGCAGCATGTAGGCAAGACATTTATTTTCCTGGATAGACCGGGAAAAATCCGGTTCCAGCCCTGCGTGAGAGGAGATAAGTGTCCGGACCAGGCCCTCCGCTGCCAGACGGTCGCTGCCATGCCCTTTTTTATCACTATCACCAATTATTTTTATGAGAGTCAGATTTTTAGGTGATGATGTGTGCTCATATCGTTCCTGCAACGCTTCTAAGAGATAATCCGGCAGACCGAATCCGACAAAACCACTGTGTGCCAGCGTATTGCCATCATGGACAAGCGCTGCTGCTTCTCTGGCGCTGATAACCTGGGTCATAGGATACCCTCCTTTATGATTCCGATAATTTTTTTAAAAGTTCAAAACGGGCATCCACCATGTGTTGTATTTCAGAAATTGCCGTATCACTAAGTGCTTTGAATTTACCGATGCCTTTTACGAATTCGGATACAGGAATCGGTTTGGGATTCGTATCATTTAATCTATAGGTCCCGTTTTTACATTCCCAGAGAGGGAACATATTGCTTTTGACGGCCCGGCGGGCAATGGAAATTCCTTCATGACTTTTGTAAGCCCAGCCTGTAGGGCATGGTGAAAAGACATGAATATAGGCAAATCCTTCTTTGCTGGCAGCCAGTCCCTTTTGTATTTTTTCTATGAAATCTTTCATATGACTCGGTGATGCGGTGGCGCAATACGCTATATTGTGCATAGCCATGATCAGCGGCATATATTTTTGTTCCTGCGGTTTACCGCTGATGACACTTCCCAAAGGTGTCGTCGATGTCCGTGAACCCCGTGTTGTCGTAGAGCTGCGCTGATAACCTGTATTCATATATCCTTCATTATCATAGCATATATACAGCATTTTTTCACCGCGTTCAGCCGTGGCAGACAGGCTCTGGAATCCACAGTCTGCCGTCGCCCCATCACCGGCCAGGGCGACAATATTGACATCACTGCGCCCTTTGCGCTGATACATACGGGACAATCCGCTTAAAAACGACGCTGTATTGTCCAGCAGTGTGATATGGACAGGCGTTTTCTGGCCGTTTGCTTCATTCCATCCGACAACACCGGCACCAGCCATGCATCCTGGCGGTATAGCGAAAATAGAATCAGGTCCGGCAATCTGCAATACACGGCGCAGAATCAGTTCGGCACCACATCCCTGACAAGCTGATATACCGGGAGATACCAGGTCAGGTGCGTTTTTTAATATATCAATATAACTCATAATGACATACCTCCTCAGTCTTTTAAGAGCCAATGTACCGGTCTTTCACCAGGTTGATTTTTCCCTTTTTCCAGTATATCAATGACACCCAGTATTTCATCCAGTGAGATATCGGCGCCACCGAGGCCTCCGATTGTTGAAAAATGGCAGGCATGTATTCCCTGATCAGCAAGAGCTGCTTTTACTTCCATATGCATGGGACCCTGACTCCAGCCGAAGCAGCAGCTCCGGTCTATGACGCTGAATGCTTTTTTACCGGCCAGGGCATCTGCTATCCTTGCAGCCGGGAAGGGGCGCGTAAAGCGGATACGGATGAGACCGGCTTTGATTCCGCGGTCTCTGGCGATGTCTACGGCATCTTTGGCTGTACCTGACATTCCGGCAATAGTAACCAAAACGACATCGGCATCATCCAGACGGTATTTTTCGATACCGCCGCCGTAGGAACGACCGAATTGTTTACCAAATTCTGCATCAATTTCTTCTAGTACCGTCAGGGCCTGTTCCATGGCTTCAAGATGATTTTTACGGTATTTCATGAGAAGAGGGCCGGCAGTAAGCGGGTCGAGCGAAAGAGGATGATCTGGATCTAAAACGGCTTTCATGGATTGCGCCGGATCGGGAAGAAATGCGTCTACAGCTGCCTGATCCGGAATCAGCACTCCTTCTGTCAGATGGGAACTGTAAAAACCGTCATAGCAGACGTTGACGGGGATGCGGACACGGGAATCTTCGGCAAGGCGATACCCTTGAATGATCATATCGACGATTTCCTGTGTACTTTCGCAAAATACCTGTATCCATCCTGCTTCCCGTACACTCATAGCATCCTGCTGACCGCTCCATACCGTTTCCGGAGAGGTCATTTCCCATGTAGCCAGGGCCATAACCATAGGCAGGCGGAGAGTAGACATGCGGAAATACGGCTCATACATCAGAGCGAGTCCCTGTGCTGATGTGGCGGTGAAAACACGTCCTCCGCCGGCAGCGGCACCCTGTACGGCGCTCATAGCCGAGTGTTCACATTCTACCTGGATCATTTCTGCATCTAATTCCCCGTTATATACTTTGCCAGCCAGTCGTTCGACTACTGATGACTGGGGTGTGATTGGATAAGCGGCAATGACATCAGGCCGGCAAAGTGCAGCGGCTTCAGCAGCTGCATAATTTCCTGTCAGTACAACCTGCTTGCTCATTGGGCATTACCTCCTTCTGGTTCCATAGAAATTGCTTTTTTAGGACATTCTGCCGCGCAGATTCCACAGCCTTTGCAATAATCATATGTGATGATATAGTCGTTGCCACGGGAGATGATGGCATTGACCGGACAGTACGCAAAACATTGCCCGCAGCGGATACAGATATGTTTATCCATGACAGGACGGAATACCCGCCATGAAGCCGTATCTAGTATGTACATTCCCGTATCTCCGACTGGAGTGATATAGTGACGTTCACTCATATTGATACCTTCCTTCCTTTATAAGCGATGAATCTGAATAGAAGCAGCAGCTTTTTCTGCGGCTGTACGATTTATAGTTCCGAAGGTTTGGGCAATATCCTGCAAAAGACGTTCCATATCGACAAGGCCGGTAGCAGCAGTAAAAGCCCCCAGCATTGCCGTATTAGGCATATTCCGGCCCAGCAGCTCTTCTGAAATTGTCGTTGCATCAACCGTTACCACTGTTCCGGTTTCTTTGGGAACGTGCAGATCTTCCACTGCTTTTTTTGTATTGATAATTATCATGCCGCCATCTTTTAACCCAGCATACGTGTCGGGTGAGGTGATCAGAGAATCGTCGAGAATCAGGAGGATATCTGGTGTATAGACCTGCATGCGGCGACGGATGGGTGTATGGGACAGACGCAGATATCCAAACACGGGGGAACCTTTTCTTTCAACTCCGAATGCCGGAATAGACTGGCCATAGAGACCTCCTTCTACAGCTGCCCGGACGACGAGTTGTGATGCCTTGACGACACCCAGGCCGCCACGGCCATGTAAACGGATTTCTTTCATTGTCATCGCTCCTTTTATAAAAAATGTTCTTATAATAAAACTGATGTATTAATATATGAACTCTATACCTGAATTATAGACAATATAAAGTGAAATGTCAATAATATACGCCAAATTTGTTCATATAAAGACATTAATGTATTGATATATGAATAAACGGACTGCCTGAAAAGGGCAGTCCGTTACGTGATGCAATATGAAATTATACTTCTTCCAGATCGACTATTTTACCGGGATTCATGATATTATTCGGATCCAGGGCGTGCTTGATAGCACAGACTAATTCATATTCAGCAGGCTGGGTGCAGGCTTTGAATTCATCTTTTTTCTTATAGCCGATGCCATGTTCACCAGATATTTTGCCTCCCAGTGCATAAATGCGTGGAAAGAGATCGTGGTGGAATGCGTCAAGGGTATGCAGCCATTGCTCTGGCGACTGACCTTTCGTATTGAGAGCCAGTGTATGCATATTTCCATCACCAATGTGGGCTGAAGTTATTAAATACAGGTTATGCTTCTTTTCCAGTTCAGGAATCATGGACATCACATCGGGGATTTTATCCAGAGGGACAACAAAATCTTCGGTCATGAACATTTTATCGGCATCGCGACAAGCTTCTGCGAGGCAACGGCGGATGCTCCAGATGCGGTCATCGGCCTGCAGGATATCGACGGCACCCAGTTCATCGCATATATCGCTGACGATTTCCATTTTTTTGTCCAGTTCGTCTTCATCGAACGTTTCTACAGTGATGATGACATAACAACATCCTTCATTTCCATGGGGAGCCGTAACTTTGACAAAATTACTGCACAGCATGACGCATTTATTATCCATGAATTCCACGCTGGTAGGATCGATGCCGGCTTTTTTTATGCGGTTAGGCAATGCAAGAGCTGCACTTTCCTCTTTAAAGATGGCCACCAGATCGAATTTATAAGGGGCCAGGGGCAATAACTTTAATGTGATTTCTGTTACGATGCCAAGCGTCCCTTCCGCACCGCAGATGAGCTGTTCCAGACAATATCCGGTAGAACATTTTTGCAGCCGGGCACCGACTGTTACAATGGCTCCTGTTGGAGTGACAAGCTTCAGGCTGTAAATCTGATGACGGGTCGTACCATACTTTACGGCCTTATTGCCGCCTGCATTAGTAGCTATATTGCCACCAATCATACAGCTGTCGGCACTGCATGGATCACCTGCATATAACAGGCCATGCTCGTGAGCCGCTTTTTGCAGATCGATGGTCCTGACACCGGGCTGAGTGACGAGATACATATTGTCCGGGTCGATTTTCAGGATTTTATTCATCCTGTCCATCGTGAGAACGATGCCGCCATAAACAGGAATTGCCTGACAGCAGACGTTTGTTGCGCCAGCACGGGGTGTAATGGGAATCAGATAGGTATTGGCCAGTTTTACGATTTCCGCTACCTGTTCCGTCGTTTCCGGAAAAACAACTACTTCAGGCTTGTGAAACCATACCGGATTCCCTTCTTCATCGGTCTGATATGATTCCAGTTTTTCTGCATCTGTCGTCAGGCCTTTAGGGCCGAGAATCTGGGTCAGTTTTTCGATACATTCCGGAGTTACAGGGTTGAAATGGGACATAATGATTCCTCCTTGTCAGGGTAACTATCGTTCAGATTATATCAGCTGGTATTTTTTTTGTTTCTTTTGTGCGGTTTTTCCAGACCGTGGCTATCAGTGTTCCAAATACAGTAGTCCAGACAATCAGGATGGCTGGCGGAATGGCTGACATCGGGTCGAAATAGGTGATTGCCAGAGTTACGGAAAGCGCTGTCTGCTGCACTCCTACTATGAATGTCATGGCTTTGCGTTTATCTGTATTCATGTGGAGTATACGTGATACGCCATAGCCGATGAGCATCCCCGCTGATGTGTACAGCGTGCAGGCAGCAAACGCAGGACCGGCTACGCTGCTGAGACGTTCTACGTTCAGCGAAACAACGATACAGATAATAAAAACAACAGAAAGTACTGAAGCTATGGGGATGACGGTGGTGATAATGTTCATCTGACTGGCAAAGACTTTGCGTATCACTAATCCCAGTACAATGGGAATGATGACGACTTTTATGATGCTCATGAACAGTCCTGCCGCATCGATGGGCATATATTTGCCAACGTAGAACATTAATAATGCTGGTGTAACGATTGGGGCAACCATGGTACTGAGACTGGAAACGGTGACCGTCAGAGCTTTGTCCCCGTTGGCCAGAAAGGTCATGACGTTGGAGGTTGTACCTGTGCAGGAACAACCTAGCAGAATCAGGCCGATTGTCAGAGCCTGGGGAAGAGAAAGCAGTGTGCCAAGTCCCAGACCGACAAGGGGCATGCAGATATAGACGACAGCAACACCGACGATGACATCACGGGGACGGGAAAACACGAGTTTAAAATCACCAGGTGTCATGGATAACCCCATGCCAAGCATAATAATGCCAAGCAAAAAAGGTATCCAGCTTCCAAACCCTTTAAACGGACCGGGTATCATAAATGCTACAGCAGCACCTAAGATGACCCAGAGGGTAGTGTATTTAGTAATAAATTTGACAATGGACATACAAGCAGCCCTCCTCAGAAAAAACGGAAAATAGTAAAAACAATAGTTTTTTTTGAGGACGGATTATAGTATACTTATAAAGATGGAAAGAGGCATACTTTTTCCGTCCAGAGAGAATGAAGCCTTCTTACTGTGGCATCCCGGCAAGGACTCGGTAGGAGGCTTCATTTTATTTCACCTCCTTTTTAATTTTTTTGGTCGTTTATAGTTCATATAATAATACACATAGTTCAATATACGAATTCTTTAATGCTATTATATAAAATCAATATTCTCTTGTCGATAAGTAATAGAAACAATGCGTATCCTGACGATATATTCTGTGCCTGCCGGTCTGGTAGTAATTCTTTGTGGCTTAGTATATAATTAAAATGATTCATCATTTCATATACTTAAACCGTATAGAACTTCCTATTTTATATCAGGACCAGGAGGCAGGATTATGATTCCGGCAGAGGATAAAAAAAAATATATACTTAATTCAGTCGATAATGCGTTATCGCTATTTAATCTTTTTTTTGATTATGAAGAGCTGACCGTCAATGATATAGCAAAACAGTTATCTATCAGCCGCAGTACGGCATTTCGTTTTGCTGTGACCCTGGAGAACCGGGGATTTCTCACCAAGACAGACCATGCTACATATCGTCTGGGGCTGAATATGTTTTCCCTGGGAATGCTGGCGTATAATCGGATGGAGCTGGTTTCTCTTGTACATCCGTATTTACAGAAACTGGCGGAAGAATGTGGCGAAACCTGTCATCTGGCTATACTGGACGATGCCGTTCACGTCATGTTTATCGACAGGGCCCTGGGAACGAATCAGCTGAAAATGGAAACAGCCATGGGATACCGCCAGTTTGCTCATATGACGGCAACGGGAAAGGCTATTCTGGCATATCAGTCGGCCCAGACCGTCAACGAATACATAAAGAAGACAGAGTTCAGACAGATGACACACCATTCCGTAAAAGATGCATCGGAATTATTGCGTTTGCTGGATACGGTGCGGGAAGAAGGCTATGCCTGTGATAATGAAGAAGCTGAATATGGTCTTACCTGTTATGCCCGACCTATTTTAGATGTGACAGGGCGATCTTTTGCCGCTGTCAGTATATCGGGTCCGACGACGCGGATGGAAAAAAATAAGCATGACCATCTGGAACGGTTACAACGGTTAGTAGACCACGTTGTCCAGACGATTGTCTGACTTTTCCGGACTGGCGTTTCAATCATTGAATAACAGGGGGAATGACCATGATGATACAAAAAGCAATTCTTCATATTCTGGATTTTAATACGAATATATGTATTCTGTCACAACAAGATCTCGATTTTTCCAGTGATGTCGTGTATGAATATGTAGATAAACGAATTGAACGACTGCTGAAAGATGCCGGACAGCAGACAGGTGTTTTTTACGCTACCAGTTCGTTCCAGCATGTATTGCAAAAGCTCCAGATGGAAGAAATAACCTTTGATGATGCAGCAGCAGCTATTGCAAAAAAAACATATGATATACTGTCTCATTGTGATGAAACGGAATCAACGGACCTTCTCGTCGTCGATTTTAACGACGATGATGATGTACGGACACTGGCAGTGTTGATGCTGGAAAATAAAACGGCTTACACTCATCAGGTACTGGATGAGGAAGGACATGTGTACAATAAACTTATCAAACATTATGCTATTTTGCCGGGGACGGGACAGAAAATAGAAGCTTATGCTTTAATACGGTTTGATGATTTTTCTATCCGCTTTGTCGATAAGAAACGGAAATGTAATGGGGAAGATATGTATATCCTGCCGGACCGGCTGCTTCAGTGCACATCCTGTATTTCTGGCCGGGATGCAGTAAAAATGGTAAACAAAATAGCTGCCCAGGTGGCAGAAGATCATGGTGGCAGCAGTGTCGAAGCCTTATCTAAAGCCAAGAGTTACCTTGCGGATCATGCAGAGACATCCGATTCTTTATCACCTAAGGAACTGGGGGCTGTTGTGTTTTCAGATAACAAGGAAATGCAGAATCAGTTTGAACAGGAAATACAGGAAGCACAGCTGCCTGACCAGGTACCGGTGCAGCAGGATTTTGCCCGGCGAACTGGAAAAACGCATAAGATAAAGACTGATACGGGAATCGAAATCACTTTTCCATCGGAATATATTGATAATTCTGATTATATTCAGTTTATTAATAACCCTGACGGAACCTTGTCTATCGAATTAAAAAATATCGCTAAGATTGTAAATAAATAAAACCATAACAGCCCATATCCTGCCCGCTTACTATAGGCAGAATATGGGCTGTTATGTTGTGATTTTCACGAGTTACCCGGCTAATACACTATAAAATGTGTACAGACAGACGAAATAAAGCATACAGAAAATGAGCCGGCGGAATAACTGGGGAGATACGTATTTTAAAAGTTTTTGTCCCAGAAGGATTCCCAGAACCAGGGCCGGTATCATATACGCCGATTCATATACGGCATTTGTAAAATCGATACCATTAGCGGCGAAGAAGGAAATGGAGATAATTCCGCTCAGAAAGAAAAAGAAGACACTCGTACCGCGCAGCTGCTGAGGCGTAAAGTCAGCATAGGCAAAGTACATGATGAGTGGTGGTCCGGCCATGCCTGTTGTGACTCCGGACAGACCGGAAAGAAATCCTGTCAGGATATCATTGCGGTGACACTGGCGGAAATGATGATGGGAAAACTGCATAGCCAGTAACGAGAGAAAAATAACGGAACCGACCAGGATTTTCAGCTGGCTGCTGGAAAAATGATGATAAATGAGCATGCCAGGAGGCTGGGCAAGCATATATCCGATAATGATAACGGCAACGACCCGTGTCCGGGCTTCCCGGAATACAAACGGCAGCTGTACGATATTTGTACACATAGCGACGACGAACATAATGAGTACAGTAAGTTTGGGGTCATAGAAAATCATCAGTAAAGGGGCGGCAATGATGACCAGTCCGAAACCCGTGATGGCCTGCATGAGAGCTGCCAGAAAAATGACAAGCGCCGGCATCAGATGGGCCGTTATGAGAGAGATATCCAACGAATCACTTCCTTTTCCGGAATAGTTCTATCATAATGGTAGCATAGCAGAAACAAAGTATCAATGTAAAAAAAGACTGCCTATGAATTTTCATCATACGCAGTCTTTGGTATAAAAGGATAGTCAATCGTGATAGAGCGTATTGATCCGCACCCCTAAAAACGCAGCCAGGACAGCTTTGGCAATATCTCCAGGAATGAATGGGAATACGGCCATGACACAAGCCTGCCAGAACGTTACCTGCAGTACCAGCATCATAGAAATGACTCCGCCCAGATACGTGATGGGAATCCCTATGATGACTGCAATAAGAGAATAACGTATAAAGGAATTTTTCCGGCCTTTTAACAAGCTGACAAGGGGATAAGTGATGGCGAATGCAATGATAAAGCCTCCTGTCGGTCCGAACAGTCTGCCGAATCCTGCCGTTCCACCGACAAATACAGGCAGGCCGGCGCTTCCCAGAAGAATCCAGACGAGCATGACAATAAGCGTTTGTTTTGGTTTCAAAATAAACGCAGTCAGATTCATGACCACTGTCAGAGCCGTAATCATTGCCGTGGTAAAAGGCAGGGGGATGGATATATAGGCAGAGACACAGCACAATGCCACGCATATGGACATTTTTGTTATTGTACGGATAGAATAGGCCGGATGTAATATTGCTTCACGAGTCGCCATTATAGATCACCTTTCTGTCATATAAGAATAACTACAGGCAGTATTATATCCGTTTTTTTCAGGTAAGTCAACTTCACTATATTGCAAATAGGTTAACAATTAGGAGCGGCACGATTATATCCAGATTTCGATTACAGAAAATAAGAGGAGTACGCCGAGAACGATAGAAGTACTTCGTTCATGGGACGCAAAATAATGGCGGAATGCTGCGCCTGCCAGGGCCCAGAGTACATTAGAAATGGAACATAGCAGGCACATGACGATGCCCAGAAGAAGACGGGGAACAAGAGACGTAAATGCCGGCAGGATAAAGACCATGTATCCCATGAGGAAAAAAAGCATGACCTTGACGTTTGTCAGATTGAGGACAAAGCCGGAAATAAAAAGACGGCTTTTTATATTTTTTTCTTCTTTTTCTGCCGAAGCTGGCTGAGGTTTAACAATTTTATATGTCAGATATAGAATATATAAAGAGCCTAATGCTTTAAACGGAGTTTCTAATTGGGGAATCAGTTCCTGCAGCGTGGCAGAACAAAAATAAGCGGCGCCGTCAATAATGAAAAAACTGAAAAAGAGGCCCCAGAGAAAAGGAGCAGCCTGTTTAAACCCTACTTTCTGGCTGACCGATAAAGACATGAGATTATTCGGCCCTGGTGTAAAGGACATGCCTATACAATACACAAGAAATGCGGCTAATTCTGACATCATACAAAGCACCTCGCATCAGATAAGATATTTCATCAGTAATCCTGATTTATCCGTTAAAACAATTATTATTTTATTATATCTTTTCAAGAGAAACAATACATGCTGTATCGCTTCTGTTGCACTATTTTTTTCGGCGTGACTTTTAACCAAAAATTTTTCCTTTGCTCGCAGACCTTAGAAATCACAGGATTTTGACAAGAGCCCGAAATTTTGGTTAAATAAAAGTAACCTGTTGTGAGCTTAAGCAGGATGAGGATATTCGTGCAAAAGACTCCGTTAACTGCCGTATAGGCAGCTTAGAAAAACAACGTCCAGTTCTTCCAGAACTCCGGACTGTTAACTGCCGTATAGGCAGCTTAGAAAAGCTCATCCGTACCGTGCCAAAGACGGACAAAGTTAACTGCCGTATAGGCAGCTTAGAAAAGATACACAACCATAATTTATAACTTCTTGACGTTAACTGCCGTATAGGCAGCTTAGAAACAGGCATGGTCATACTCTGCACCGAGGTCATCGTTAACTGCCGTATAGGCAGCTTAGAAAGTACCGCTCGCAAGCCGGTTGTAGCTCATATTGTTAACTGCCGTATAGGCGGCTTAGAAAAATAGTATGGATCCGGAAGTCCATCATTTTCCGTTAACTGCCGTATAGGCAGCTTAGAAATGAAGGTCAGCGTACTCCCGTCCTCCGCCGTGGTTAACTGCCGTATAGGCAGCTTAGAAAAAACAAGGGGCGTGCTAATCAAGAATAGCACGGTTAACTGCCGTATAGGCAGCTTAGAAAATGGATTTGGTCAACTACGCAGAGACGGAACTGTTAACTGCCGTATAGGCAGCTTAGAAATCAGACGAACGCCCACCTCGAATATGAAAAGTGTTAACTGCCGTATAGGCAGCTTAGAAAAACAGAAACGACAAAACCTGTTTATGCTACAGTAAAAATACTTTCGTAAAGGCGTGCCCGTGGCGCGCCTGCTATGGACATGTAGAAATACACTAGGACGTGTCTTCTGGCACAGCTCCTATGCATAAGAATACTGGCCGTGTGTTTTTTATCGCGCTTTTGATGACGTAATTAACGGATTTACACTAAGGATGAAGGTGATGTCATGACAAGAGCAGAAATTGAAGCATCGAATTTAAAAGTCATTCTACATTCTAAGAGGGCGAATATTTATTACCTAGAAAAGTGCCGAGTTATGCAAAAGGATGGGCGCGTGCTTTATCTGACAGAGGGGAAGCGGGAAAATCAATATTGGAATATACCGATTGCCAATACGACGGTACTGCTGTTGGGGACGGGTACATCCATCACGCAAGCTGCGATACGGATGTTAGCTATGGCTGGCGTAATGGTCGGGTTTTGTGGTAATGGTGGGACCCCATTGCTTTCGGGTGTAGAAATTGAATGGCTCAGTCCTCAAAGCGAATACCGGCCAACGGAATATGTACAGGGATGGCTTTCCTTTTGGTTTCAGGCAGATAAGCGGTTAACAGCGGCGAAGGAGTTCCAAATGAAGCGATGCCAGTTCATCGAGCAGGTCTGGCAGAAAGATCGCGACTTGCAGAGTTGTGGCTTCTATGCAGATGACGATGAAATCCAATCGGCTATGCATCGTTTTCAGCGGATCATCCGGCAAGCCGTGGATATCAAGCAATTGCTGGCAGGTGAGGCAATCTTTACGAAGGCGCTTTATAAATATGCGAGTGAACACGTCAATATGCCAGATTTTGTTCGCCTTCATGATGCTCCTGCGGGAGATAAAGCTAACATCTTCTTGAATCACGGCAATTATCTGGCCTATGGCATGGCTGCGGTCACCCTTTGGGTATTGGGGATACCGCATGGCTTTGCTGTCATGCATGGAAAAACACGGCGCGGGGCCTTGGTCTTCGATGTTGCCGATCTCGTAAAAGATGCCATTGTCCTGCCGGGTGCATTTATCTGTGCGGAAGATAATCTCCGAGATCAGGAATTTCGTTCGTATTGTCTGCAGAAATTTGCGGAACACAAGGTAATGGACTTCTTGTTTGAAGAAGTAAAACGCGTGAGCCAATTGTGGGGAAAGGAGGGACCGTATCATGATGGTACTGTTTACCAGCCGCAGTGAGAAGAAAGCCTTGTTGACGGTTCGCCGCATCTTGGATCAATTTGCAGACCGCATCGGAAATGATACATGGCAGACCATTATGACACAGGAAGGCGTACAGGAGGTCAGGAAGCTCCTGCGCAGGAGTGCGACAAAAAGCACAGCGGTGTCCTGCCGTTGGATTCGCTCGCGCAATCGCAGCCAGCTTCTCTGGGTAGTGGGAAACCGTGATAAATTCAATGCAGAGGGCGTGGTTCCCGTCAATACAACGCGTAAGAATATCCTGCATAAGGAGTGGGAGGGCGGTTGGCCATATCTTGCCTTGCTCAAGGCATTGACAGCTGTCGCAGCGCTTTTTCATGACTGGGGCAAATCGTCTGACCATTTCCAGAAAAAGCTGCGGTCGTCGTCGATGGAAAAAGATCCGTATCGCCATGAGTGGGTCTCCTGCCAGTTATTGGCAGCCGTGGCGAAAATCAGTGGTGATACACAGGATGACGATGCTTGGATGCATCTTTTCTTGGATGGCAAACTGAAAAAGACAACCTTAAAGAACGAGATGAAGAACCGGAACAATCAGGCAGATTCATTGCCGGCGATGCCGCCAATTATGCGCATCCTGGTTTGGCTGATTCTGTCGCATCATCATTTGCCCGTAACTCGGAATGAAATGGAATGCAAAATCTGTGCAGAAGATCCACCCATGTCGTTGGAAAGACTTTTTTTGACAGTTAAAGCGGAATGGGGGTATGAAGGCGTTGTACCGGCAGGGGAGAATCCCTGTTTTTCTTTTTCAAAAGGCTTCTTGCTGGATGATGATGACTGGAATAAGGCGGTCAAAAAATGGCTGACCCGTCTACTCCGGGAAAAAGCACAGCTGCAACAGCTCTGTACTGACTCAAGCTTGGCTTTGCGTCCGCTCCTTCTATATGTGCGGGAAGCCTTGATGCTGGCAGACCATTTTGTCTCTTCCCAGAAATGTCAGACAGATATACCAATTGAGGAGCAGAAAAAGGTTTTATATGCCAATACAGATGGAAATAAGCTCTGTGATAAATTGTCTTCTCATTTGACACGTGTGGCTACTCAAGCTGTCAATATTGCGCACCAGCTGCCCCTCTTTGCAAGCGAGATGGATGTGGCTGATACCGTGCGGTTTGCATCGGCGAAGGCGCCCTATCATTGGCAGGACAAGGCTGTTCGCGAAATCCAATCGGCCAAACAGGATGGAATAGATCAGGCTTGGTTCATCCTAAATATGGCAAGTACGGGTTGTGGCAAGACCACAGCCAATGCCAAACTGATGCAGGCTTTGTCACCAGATGGCAAGGTCATGCGATATACGTTGGCATTGGGATTGCGTTCACTAACGCTCCAGACAGGCAGTGAATATCGGGAACGCATGCATTTGACCAAGGATGAACTGGCCGTCATCATTGGTTCCCAAGCTATCGAAGCACTATATCAGCAGGAGAAGAATGAAAATACAGAGTCGGAGCAAAAGAGTTCTCCTTGCGAAATTGGTGGCTCAGGAGAAGAAGAGCTCCTGGAAGATATGCTTTCCTTTGAAGATAACTTCACGCACGATCAGTTGAAGTATCTGGACATTTACCTCGATGGGCGCAAAAATCCGCAAGCGAAGAAAAATGGTGCCTTCCTGTTCAAGCCGGTGTTGGTGGCGACAATCGACCAGATTATCCGTGCGACAGAGGTGACACGCGGAGGGAAGGGACTATTGCCTTTCCTTCGGATGATGTCAGCTGACCTCGTCATTGATGAAGTGGATGATTTCTCGCCGGAGGATTTGACAGCCGTCGCCCGGCTCGTCCATTTAGCGGGTATGCTCGGACGCAACGTGATTCTATCTTCTGCGACGATTCCGCCGGACTTGGCACAGGGAATGTATCAGGCTTATCAGGATGGCCTGTGCTGCTATAATGCATTTTCAGACCAGGCGAAATCGATGACTGCTGTCTGGGTGGATGAGTTCCGTTCTGCATCCTCCGCCATACCGCTGCAGCAGCCGAACCAGTATGGGTTGGCCCATAAGAACTTTATTGAGAAGCGCGTCAAGAAGTTGCGGACTCAGGTCGTGAAGCGGAAAGCTGTCGTAATTCCTTGCCAGCCGCAGGCAACGAAAGAACTGTCCTGGCAGTCCTATGTTGCGGCTATGAAACAGGCTGTCCAGCAGCTTCATAGTAATCACCATGTCATTGATGAGAAAACGGGCAAGGAAGTGTCCTTTGGCCTCGTGCGACTTGCCAATATCGATCCCTGTGTCAATATGACACTTTCCCTGTTGTCGGCTGACTGGTCGGATGATACAGCGGTGTTCCTCATGTGTTATCACAGCCGTCAGGTTTTGCTGCTTCGCCATGAACAGGAAACGTACCTCGATTATGTTTTGCGCCGTAAGCATGAGAAGGAAAAACGGGTCTCATTCCAAGATACAGTTCTTCGTGCCCATTTGGATAGGAACCAAAAGCAACGGTGTATTTTCTTGGTAATTGCCACTCCGGTAGAAGAAATTGGGCGTGACCATGATTTTGATTGGGCTATCGTAGAGCCCTCTTCCTATCGCTCGATTATCCAGCTAGCAGGACGTGTACATCGTCATCGTCCGTGTCTGCAGGATATATCTACTCCCAATATTGGTGTCATGCAGTTTAATTGGAAGGGGATGGCCAATCCCGGACAGAGAGTCGTCTTCTGTAGACCCGGTTTCGAAAAAACTCCGCATTATCTGTTGCAGAGCCATGACATGAAGGAGTTAGTTCCTACCGATAATTGGGCGCATATCGATGCTATCCCTCGCGTGCAAATTCCAAGGCCGCTGCGTCCTCAGTCGCAATTGATTGACTTAGAACACCAGAGATTGGCAGATTGGCGTAGTCTCGACGATAAATCATCGGACAAAGTGGGTGGCTGGCAGCAGACTTGCTGGTGGATGACAGGCTTACCACAGTATCTGTGTCCGTTCCGTGCAGGGGTTCCTGATAAAGACCTATGCTATCGATACGATGCAGAGAAGGGGATGTTGGGCTTCTATAAAATAGATAAGGGTGAATATATACTATACGGGGATATGTGCAATCTGAAATCATACCCTGAGGAGAAGCTGAATCCTTACAGAGAGCGGTTCTGGTTGCCACGCTCTTATATGGCGTCTCTTCAGGCGCAAGCTGTTATAAAAATGCATTCTGATGAAGATGAGGGAGATGTTCTGCAACTCATATCCGAACGGTATGGCCAACTGACTCTTCCAGACTATGAAAATGAATCTGCTAGGACATACTGGTATGATGACCAGCTGGGAGCCTTTCACATCTTGGTGAAGGAAAGAAAGGGATAGTCAGTTTAGCTCGTTTCTGTTATAATGAATCAGTAGTATCTGCCGTGCAGGCAGCTTAGAAAGTAATTATATTCTGGAATTATTTATCTGCCGCATAGGCAGCTTCTTGAATCAATTTTTTGAAACATAAATTAATATTGACCGTAATAATATTATGTAATATAATTAAAGACATAAGGAGGGATGCATATGGGATCGATAGCAACTTATATTGCCGATAAAGCGGCAAAAAAGGAACAGACCCCGGCAGAATGGATACAAAGCAATCTACAGAACCTGGAACGCTGTAGGGCTGTATCACATATTGCTCGCTATACCAATCCGGATGTTGCAATCAGCATACACGATAACAGTCAGCCTGTTGGGCAAGGATATTTGACAACAGCTGACATAACAGCCGAAGATGATTTGGTTGTAAAAGGCGGTGCTGCCTATATGGCATTTGCTTCATTCCTGGTAGGAAAGTTTTCTGAAAAAGCAACGGCAGAAGAACAAAAGGAAGACCTTGCTGCAAAGACAGCATGGCAATACTTTCGCGAAGATGCACCATTCATCCGCAAGGAAATTGAATCTCTGGGAATTGCGTATGAACCGCTGAGAGAGAAGGTTCTTGAGATTCAGCCACAGGAATTGCCGCGACAGACAGATACTCGTTTGCGGCAGGTGTATTTCCCGACAGGTGAAAAAGACTATCATCTATTAACGGTCATCTCACCCGTGTCTATGATGTTCTCTTTAACAGAGAAAATTGAGACAGCATTACACTTGCAGAGAAAATGCCGTGATAAAAAATCGGAACATTATGGGAAATCACATTGCATATTCCCTAATATTACACGTGCTGCATTCGGAGGATCTCAGCCGCAAAATCTGAGCTGTCGAAATACATCTCGTGGAGTAGATGTTTTACCTTCACAACCACCCATACTCAGTGGACACAAGATAAGATTGCCCAAAAGGAATTTCTTCTCCGATTCACTTTACTGGCGTAGATTCAGTGATACGCTGTCTAATCTCGACACACTGTTGCGGGAACAGCGCCACAATCATGAGGCGCGGGAACGACGTGAGAATATTATCCTGGATTTTGTCGAGTGTGTCCTGTACGAAGCGAATCGCCTGCAGAATCTTCCTGCTGGTTGGAGCCAGGATACAGAGCTGTCCGATGAGCAGGCGGTTTGGCTGGATGCAGCCTACGGGAGTCAGCGTCAGGACGACACGGATTGGATTTGGCCGGCCTGCTTGGACTTTGCCCGTTGGCTCGTAAATGCTTACAAAAAATTCTGTCGTTATGAGAAGCTGCAAGAGATTTCGCTTTCTGACGCGGAGATGCATGCCTTTGCATCGACGATGGAGGATGTCCTGAAGCAGGAGGTGAGAGAAGGATGAATAGAACGAAAAAGTATTTGTTGTTGCGGCAGGTCAAAATCCACAATGCAAATGCATTCAGCAGTCCTCTCACGATTGGTTTTCCCGCCATGACTGCATGGCTGGGCGCCATGCATGCGCTTGAAAGAAAGCTCCGGCAGTGTGAATCCCTATCTGACATCCGTTTGACGAAGTTGGCTGTATCCTGCCATGATTTTGACCTTCAGACCTATAAGGGGCCAGGCGACTATGTGAACTCGGTGATTATTACTGCGAATCCCTTGCGAAAAAAAGGTGCTTCCTTTGAGCGGCCTCCGTTTATCGAGGAAGCGAGAGTCCACTTGACGGTATCGCTTCTTATTGAAGTAGATGGACTAGCGCCGATTAGCTTTTCGACTTTCACTAAGAAGACGACAGAGACTTTGATGGGAATGATGATTGCAGGTGGAGATATCCTTGATTTTTCGCCAATACAGGACCCTATGGAATCAACTTCGACACGAAATTCCAGACTCCTCCTGGTGGATGGAGAAAATGAGAGAGATGTGCGCCGTGCAATTCGCAGCCTCATGCCAGGATATGTCTTGGTAGAACGTCGGCAGTTACTGAAACAAAAGAATGAAGAGAACAATCAGCAGGATATCTTGCAGACGATGCTGGATTTACTGGCTCTGCACTATGAATATGATGACGGACAGGACTCCTGGTATTTACAGCCACGCAAGGAAAAAGGCTGGTTGGTACCCATCGTCACAGGCTTCAAAGGGCTGACATCACTCGGGCATGTTGCGAATCAGCGTGATGCGAGCACATTACATCGCTTTGCAGAACCCGTGCTGACACTCGGCGAGTTCAAGATGGCCCATCGGTTTGATTGTATTGATGACATGATGTGGCATTATCATTATGATAAGAATAAAGATTTATATGTCTGTGTGAATGAATCAAATGAAGGAGAGGATTAATTATGGCAAAGTCAAATGCGAAGGGGCTAGCAACGGTATTATCTTTTGAGAAAAAAATCGTTCTCTCAGATGGTTTGATGTATGGGACGACCTGGGATGATCGTCAGGGTAAAGCGACCGCCCTTCCTCTACGCGAGAAATCCGTCCGGGGTACGATTTCCAATCGTTTGAAAGCAACCGTGGCCAATGACCCTGCAAAGCTCAATGCAGAAGTAGAGAAACCTAATCTGCAGACTGTTGATGCGGCCTCGTTGTCGATGGATCAGGATACTTTAAAAGTCACGTTTACGATGAAAATCCTGCCAGGTGCGGCTGTGCCGGCAGCTTGTAATGTTTCGAACCATAAAGCAAAAATCATGGAGATGGGGGATCGTTATGCGGAGCAGTATGGTTTTGGTGAACTGGCTAAACGGTATGCGCTGAATCTGGCTAATGCGCGCTTCCTCTGGCGGAATCGCGTTGGTGCAGAAGACCTGGAAGTACAGGTAAAAGCTGACGATAAGCAGTGGCTGTTCTATTCGTATGATTATTCTCTGCAGAATTTTGACAACAGTGATGCAACAGTTGAAACATTAGTAGAACAGATTGAATCGGCATTGTCTGGCAAAATCCCGTATCTGCTGTTGGAAATTACAGCTTTTGCCAAGATTGGCAAGGGGCAGGAAGTCTATCCGAGCGAAGAACTCATTCTTGATAAAGGGAAAGGCAAGAAGAGCAAAGTTTTGTATGAAGTGAACGGCACGGCAGCCATGCATTCTCAGAAGCTCGGCAATGCGATTCGCACGATTGACACCTGGTATAATGCATATGAAACGAAGGATGGTGTAGGACCAATTTCTGTCGAACCGTATGGCACTGTGACGAATCTGGGTAAGGCGTTCCGCAATCCAAAAGAAAAATGCGATTTTTATACGCTGTTTGATAAATATTCACTGGGTGCTGATTTTGACAGCCCGGAAGCTGCACATTACGTAATGGCTATGCTGATTCGTGGCGGAGTATTTGGTGCAAGTGGAAAGGAATGATTGACATGTGGTTCTTCCAAGATGTTATCTTGCAGCCGACAGAAGATATATCCGCTTCCTTCCTTTGGTCTAAAGTATACCGTCAGGTTCATTTGGCATTAGTCAACAGCAAGGATGAACAGGGGATTATCCGATGTGGCGTAGCTTTTCCTGAGTATTCCGATGAAACGCCGACACTCGGCCATCAACTTCGTTTACTTGCTCCAGAAGAATCAGAACTCCAGCATTTGAATCTGACTGAGGCATTGAAGCGCTTTACACCAGATTATGTGAGAATCAAAGCCATTCGTCCAGTCCCCGTCAGAGCATGCAAAGGCTTCGTGACGTACAGCCGCTATCAGCCAGAGGGCACAGCGATGCGAAAAGCTAGACGCTATGCAAAACGGCACGATATGTCGATAGAAGAAGCCCAAAAGCTTTTCCCGGCACTTACTCATAAGGTTCAATATCCGTATATCCAATTGGAGAGTATGACCAACCATCATCGTTTTAGCCTGTTCATCCAAAAAAAAGAAGCGGTTGAGCAGCCCTGCGAGGGATTCTCTGCATATGGGCTCAGTACTGAAACATCGGTCCCTGACTTTTGACCAAAAAATTTTCCGTTGCTCGCAGGCCTTGCAAATCAAGGGTTTTGACAAGTGTCTAAAATTTTGGTTAAATAAGGGTAACCCGCTGCGAGCTTAAGCAGCATAAGGATATTTGCGCAAAAGACTACGTTAACTGCCGCATAGGCAGCTTAGAAATTTGCATTAATTTGCAAACAATACTCTGCTTTGTTAACTGCCGCATAGGCAGCTTAGAAAGTTTCAAGGTCCTGCTGACTAACACCCGTTACGTTAACTGCCGCATAGGCAGCTTAGAAAATACCAAAGTCGAACAAAATAGCCACGGTATCGTTAACTGCCGCATAGGCAGCTTAGAAATTTACTGCTCTTTCCAGCTCCCAGGACACTTCGTTAACTGCCGCATAGGCAGCTTAGAAATTATATGCGCTGTAAGACAGTTGTTAATATGGAGTTAACTGCCGCATAGGCAGCTTAGAAAAGAGGGAAACGTTACAGCGACCTCGATTTTATGTTAACTGCCGCATAGGCAGCTTAGAAAGCTGTCCCATTCATGCAGAACGGCCTGTTCGGGTTAACTGCCGCATAGGCAGCTTAGAAAAGTGATGTAAAATGCCTTTTAAAATGCTCATGGTTAACTGCCGCATAGGCAGCTTAGAAATATATGCAGGAGTATAAAAAGACAGCAGTGGTGTTAACTGCCGCATAGGCAGCTTAGAAAATAAAACAGGAGCAACGGCAACATACATAACAGTTAACTGCCGCATAGGCAGCTTAGAAATGAACGGCCTGATAATCTTCTGGTCTGGATGAGTTAACTGCCGCATAGGCAGCTTAGAAATTCCATTCATCCCAATACCGCGTAAATCGTTCGTTAACTGCCGCATAGGCAGCTTAGAAAGAAAGGCAAGACGGTATCGTACAGCATCCGCAGTTAACTGCCGCATAGGCAGCTTAGAAAATTTACTCATAGTTTTTACCTCCATAAAACATGTTAACCACAATAAAAGCGAAATGTGTGCATATGAATTATATCGCATGTATATATGGAGGTGCTGATTATGGCTGCCAGCCACAATTTATGCTGTTGCACGTGACATGGTTGAACTGTCAACTATGTCAGCGGAGGTCGGGGGAGAGGGGGTAGTGGGGATGGGAATGGCGTATTTTACCGATATAAGATTGACGCTTTCCGTAGTGTTTCTTTGTATTGAGTAGGGAAATCCAGAATGATATAATAAATTTATCTATTATACAGACACGACTATATCGTATGAGTACGTAAAAAATACGACATGGAATCTGGATGGAACGTCGAAGGTGACATATATGATAAATACAATGGATATACAGAGAACAGGACTCAGTGAAGAGTTAATAAAAGAAATAAGTACCATTGCCAGTAAATGGGGAGTGCAAAAAGTTATTCTTTTTGGGTCCCGGTCACGGGGAGATTATGGACGTGCCAGTGACATAGACCTGGCTGTCTCTGGGGGGGATTTTACACAATTTTGTTTGAATATAGAGGAAAATGCATGGACGTTATTGAAATTCGATATCATTAATCTGGATAACCCATTGAAATCAGAATTTCGTGCTATGATTCAGAAAGAAGGTGTTACGCTTTATGAAAAAATATGAAAATTTTTGTTCAAACCTGACTGTATTGGCCAGTGCCGGAAAGGAAGATTTAGATAACGAATTTATACTCAGTGGTATTATCAACAAATTTTCCTTGCAGTTTGAATTGACGTGGAAATTGTTAAAAGAATTATTGAAATACGAAGGACGTAACGCAGCTCATAGTGGTTCACCGCGGGAAATCATTAAGGAAGCGTACGCCGTCTATGATTTTATCGATCCGGACATCTTCTTGGCGATGCTCAGAGATCGAAATGACATGACGCATCTTTATGATGGTGAAGCAGCAAAACGCCTGGTAACGAAGATTATCCAAGTGTATATTCCCGCATTCCAGGATTTAAAAAAGCATATTGATGAACAATATGGTGACATACCTCCAAGCCTTTGATCGATTCCATTTCAGAATGTACAGACTGGCGTGGATAACGGACTTTGGTAGTTCCCTGGCTGCTAATCTTTATTAATAATAGCTGCATCAGGATATTCCAATGAGAGAGTATTTGATACCGTAAGCGAAGCGGAAATCTTGCTTACAAATATATTATTCGAGGAGTCATGAATCATGCATTTTGCCAGTAATGTCGTACGTCCCCCTTATGAAGCACGGAGTGTTTATCTGCAGGTCACGAGTGGATGCAGCCACAACGCCTGCCGGTTTTGTACCTATTATAAAGATGCTCCCTTTGCCATTTCACTGGAAAATGAAATCATAGAAGATTTGCAAGAACTCAGAAGCTACGGGATTCCTTTCCCGCGTATCTGGCTGCAAGGTGCCGACCCGTTCCTGCTCAGTTTTGACCGGCTGAAACGGATTGCCGAACTGATCCATACCTATCTGCCCTTTGTAAAAACTATCGGTGGCTACGGTCGTGTAGTCAGTCTACGGAACAAAACAGCTGAACAGTTGCGGAAGTTAAAAGAACTGGGCTATTCCGGCATCGTCTTCGGTATCGAATCAGGAGATGAAAAGATTCTGTCCTACATGAATAAGGGCTATCATGCCAACGAGATTGTCCCTCAGCTTTCCAAAATGGATGAAGCCGGGCTCCCGTATGAAGTAATTTTCCTGAGCGGTCTCGGCGGCAGGGGATATGGACTGGATCATGCCAAAAAGACAGCCGAAGCTTTGAATCAGTTGCATCCGGACCGGATCATCATTGCAGGCCTTACGATTTTCCCGGATACGCCGCTGATGAAAGACGTACAGAGCGGTGAGTTTCAGGAAGCGACGGAAGGAGAACGAGTCTTGGAGCTCAAGGAATTTCTGAAGGACCTGAACATAAATACGCTGATCGATGCAACCAATGCCTCCATCATCACAGCCATTTATGGGAAAATCCCGGAACAGAAACAGGAAATGCTTGACCGCCTTCAGGCTATATATGACCGCTATGGCGAACAAGGACTCCGGCAGGCCCGGGAATCGCTCCAGGCCATTTAACTCATTTCTTAGTCGCTGGCTAAGAAAAACGACTAAGATAGCGACTAAAAGGCATGTTGTATCCTATCGGACTGGCTTCGTGATGAGGAGGAATAGATATGAAAAAAATGGTCGGCGTGATGCCGCTCTGGGATGATGAAAAGGAAAGTATCTGGATGCTTCCTGCGTACATAGAAGGATTGAATGCGGCAGGGATGGACTCTGTTATTTTCCCTATGACGCGGGATGAGGATGAGGTGAAACGTCTCATAGGGTTTTGTGACCAGATCCTGCTGACCGGGGGACATGATGTCAATCCCTCGCTGTATCATGAGGTGCCGGTGAATGAATCGGTTGAATGGAATGAGACGAGAGATGTCATGGAAGAGGTGGTCATATCCTATGCACTGGCTCAGGATATGCCTGTCCTGGGAATCTGCCGGGGACTGCAGATTCTGAATGTGGCGCTGGGAGGTACGTTATACCAGGACCTGCCGCTGCAGCATCCGTCAGATACGGAACATCATATGACGCCTCCCTATGACCGTGCTGTCCATACCGTGCAGATCCTACGTGATACGCCGCTCTATGAACTTCTGCATAAGAAACAGACAGGTGTCAACAGCATTCATCATCAGGCCATACGGAAACTGGCACCGGATCTGCGTGAAATGGCCGTATCGGAAGATGGCCTTGTAGAAGCTGTCTATATGCCGGGGAGACGGTTTGTATGGGCCCTTCAATGGCATCCGGAATATGGGTTCCGTTCTCATGAAGACTGCCTTGCCATTTTTCAGGCGTTTTCCCGGGCGTGATGCCAGCGGGTACTATTTCAGAGGAGTATGTCATGGAGCATAAAAAGTGGAGGTGGGTTTGCCTGATTCTGGTCATTGGCGTCCTTTTTGTCATCGGATGGCATTCCATGCAGCCGGGAGCCATTTCCCATCACGAAAGCCAGCGTGTCCTGGCTCTGGTCCGGCCCTGGGTGCAGGGCACGGCAATAGCCCCGTATGTCAGCGATGGCACACTGCGCCGCCTGGCCCATCTGGCAGAATATGCCATGCTGGGCTGTACGGTCAGTGGGGTCTTACTGGCTTATACGGGGAAATCGCATACACTATGGGTGCTTTTCATTGCCATTCTGGTGGCATCGCTGGACGAATATACCCAGCAGTTTTCCGGTGGAAGGACCTCTACGTGGCATGATGTCATACTGGATAGCGTGGGATGCATGGCAGGGATTCTGTTTGTTTGTTGCATCCGTGTGGTGTACCGGCGGAGGAAGAGGTAAATAGGTCCTTTATCGGCCGTTTAGTGGGTAAGATATTCATACAGCCTGGTTTCGACCGGGACATCGAGCTTGAACTGGAAATTGACGACTGGCAGGGTTTTCCCGTTATTGCCAGTCATTTCTTTTTGTACCGGCCCGGCAGTGACAGACAGGTCGCCAAGATAGTAGAAATCGGTGCCTTCGCCGTCACTCTTTTTGACAAAGAGCAGTTTCCGGGTCAGAGGCGACTGGATTTTGGGCACTTCTCTTGAATCCAGCCGCACACGGGACCGGGTCATCCAGCTGAAGCGGTCGGGCGCGATGAACCGGTCTTCGTATTTGGTGCTTTCGGAAATATCGTCGCTCTTTTCGTAGGTGACGAAAATCGGGCAGGTGCGCCGTCCCGTCGTTTCAAAATCGTTGTCATCGACGATGGCATAGCCATTGAGCGTTCCTTCCCGGTTGGTCTTATAATTGAGCAGCCGCGATACGTCTTTGCGGGAGTATTTCCCATAGCGGACGAATTCGCCGGCATAGGCCTGGCCGTCGGTCTGTTTGTGGAACTGGTACATGCCATAGTCGAGACAGTCGTTCAGATAGGTCAGGAATTCGCTGTTTTCCGTGAGGGCCTTCATCCGGGACGTCAGGACGAATTGATTTTCCCTGCGCAATACGAGGGGGATATGCCTGTATTTTTTCTGTGCTGTCTGTGTAAAGAAATGCAGGGACAGGACGTTTTCGATGCCGGCAATCGTTTTTTCCGATGTTTCGTAGCCGCTAGTATGGCTTATATACGCCCGGAGGTCGTCAATGAGAAGGGCTGGGTGGGACAACAGGTAGTGCAGGACCTGCAATTCTTCCAGTCGCTTGCCATTGGCCAGTTCCAGGCTGACCAGTTTCAGCACGGCTTCATGGTCTTCCGTGAGCGACGTAGGTGTCTTGTCGATGCTTTGGGCATAGGCGAAATAGGATTGACTCTTTTGGACGTACAAATAAGGGTCCTTATCTCCCAGTCTTACGAAATCCATCATGAGCGGCCGCCGGCCCAGACGGTATTGCAAGTCTTTATACGATTGTTTTAATTCCTGTGCATCGGCCAATGATTTCCGGGTATTGATGGCTTCGTAAATTTTTTCTTTGACGACATCCTGGAAATGAACGGACGTAGAACCGGGCAGGAAATTCTGGGACATCGTACGCCGCACATCGTCCTTGTTGTACGTGCGGTCTCCATAGAGGGCGATGGGCAGGAGAAAATTATTTTTATAATTGCCGATGAAGTCGAGGACCTCCAGATAGCGTTTATGAGGGAATTTGCGCAGGCCGCGGCCCAGCTGCTGGACGAAGATGATGGCCGACTGGGTGGGGCGCAGCATGATGATCTGGTCAATAGACGGGATATCGACCCCTTCGTTGAATATATCGCGGGTCAGGATGTATTCGATATAGTCGGGTGTCGTATCCGGATTGCCTTCGAGACGGCGGATGGCATCGTCCCGCATTTCCGGTGTGGAATCGCCGCTGAGCGCTACGGCACGGCGACCCTGTTTTTGCAGCAAACCGGCCAGTATGCGGGCTTCTTCGACGCGGCTGCAGAAGATGAGACAGCGCAGGCGGTTTCCATCGCATCCGTAATAGGAGGAGTAATACAGGATATGGCGGACCCGTTCTTCACAGGTCAGGTCCTGTATGGTGGCAGATTCATCCAGCAGCTGCCCATTCACGGAAATATCGGCAATGCCGTGATAATGGAACGGTACGAGCATGTTATCTGCCAGCGCCTGATGGAGGCGGATTTCATAGGCGATATGATGATGAAACAGTTCGTAGATATCGAAGTCGTCGGATCGTTCCGGCGTGGCCGTCATGCCCAGCCAGAACCGGGGCTTGAAATAGCGGAATATCCGTTGGTATGAAGCCGCTCCGGCACGGTGTACTTCATCGACGACGATATAATCAAAGGAATCGGGGGAAAATCTCGTATATACGTCGGGCTGGGAAAGAGTCTGGATCGTGCAGAAAAGGTAAGGAGCATCCCAGTCTTTCTGACTGCCGGACAAAAGGCCCGTATCTTCCCGGGCACACCAGACGTTTTCATAACTCTGGCGGGCCGCTTTGGCAATGAGTTCCCTGTGGACGATGAATAAGAAACGCCGTGGCCGGAAGATGCGCACGTCAAAGGCGGACAGATAGGTTTTGCCTGTGCCCGTTGCCGAAATGAGGAGCCCTCTGTCGGCGCCCTGGTCCCGTAATTGCTGGAGTCCCTGCAGGGCTTCTTTCTGCATGGCATTGGGATTGATGGTCTGCATACGTACCAGATGGGTATGCCTGGGCCGGTTATAGGTGTATACCTGTTCGTAGGCTTTGATCCAGTCTTCATCGACCGGGACGGCTTCCTTCCACAGCGTATCGAATTCGGAACGCATCTGCCGGATGAGGCCGCCGTCTTTGGAGGACGTGAAAAAGACGTTCCATTCCTGATTGGTCGTCAGGGCCGAAGCGGTGAGATTGCTGCTGCCCAGAATCATCGTGTAGTTTTCCTGACTCCGGTTGGGCAGATGGAATAAATAGCCTTTGGCGTGGAAGCCGTGGTCTTCCGTGACCATGCGGAGTTCGATGGAAGAGGGCGGGCACAGATAGGCCTCCAGGGTAAGCAGGTCGCGAAGGGCGTCGGGCTCGGTGAAATTCAGATACTGGGAAGCCAGGATATAGCCTTTGACCGGCCGGTCTTTATATTCCAGCAGGACATCTTTCAGGCAGGCAATCCCCGATTTCGTGATGAAGGCTACGGAGAAATAAAACTCATCGCAATAGGTCAGCTGTGTAACCAGCGTATCCAGCACTTTTGTCTTTTGTGCGCGGTTATTGGTTACAATGCGGGGAACATACCGTGAATCCGCTTTCGTATTATAATCGATAAATCCTTCGCGCAAACAATTTTCCAGAATATTGCCTGTCGTCATCGTACAGCACCCTTTACTTTTTATCCGGTTCAGAAACTAATTTTTCCATGATGGGCTGATCGGCTGCCGCCCAGTCCAGTGAGGGCAGCTCCTGCGGAGAAAGCCAGCATGATGCGATGTGTTCCTTGCGGGTAAATTCCGGTGAGGAGAGCGGACAATAGAAGGCATGCATAGTAATGGCAAAATCGGGGTATTGATGATGAACGGTCATATACAGGTCGCTTTCTTTGATGGTCGTATGAATGTTCATCTCTTCCCGTAATTCCCGTTCCAGTGCCGCGTGCCGTGATTCACCCGGTTCGATTTTTCCACCGGGAAATTCATATTTGAACGATACATAGGGATAGTTCCCCTTTCCCCGCTGCATGCAGAGGATTTTTCCTTTATACGTCAGAATAGCCGCTACGACTTCTAATTGTTTCATCAGCTCGTCACCTTTCTCTGTCAATAAATATAGATCTATTATACTATCTCTCTTTTATGGATACCAGGACAGAAGACAACTATTTTACGCTAAGTGCATCGCAGAAAACTTCCAAAGTAATTTCCAGTCCGTAAGGTCAACCGGAACTTACCACGAAAAGCTTTTGAGCATAGAATTAACTATGAGAGTATTTCTGGTAGAAAGGGCTCATCATGGATTCTTTTGTTAACCATAGTACCAAAAATAAACATCTCACTTTGGCAGACCGCGTAACAATCCAGAACATGCTTGGTGAAGGGCATACTTTCCGGGAAATCGGCTACGTTCTCGGAAAGGACCCTTCAACTGTCTCAAAGGAGGTGCGCAAGCATATCCATCTCGTTACTAACGGATCTACAGCCTACGACGAAGCAGGGCATGTACTCAATGAAGAATGTCCGTTGTTAAGAAAACCACCTTATGTTTGCAATAGCTGCTCAAAAAAGAATTATTGCCGGCACAAACGGTTCCTTTATCTTGCTGAACATGCCCAGAAGGAATATGGGAAGCTTCTCTCTAATTCCCGTGAGGGCATCCCGCTTAACAAAGCTGAGTTCTACGAAGTTGAAAAAATCATCTCAAAGGGCTTAAAGAGCGGGCAGCATCTGTACCAGGTCCTGAAGGCAAATAATCTTGACGTCTCTCTCTCCACTGCTTACAGGTATGTAAAGAAAGGCTATTGCAGTGCCACTGTCATGGACCTTCCTCGGGCCGTCAAATTCAAGCCTCGTAAGCATCCTGTGCCCAAGTATGTCCCCTATGGAAGTAAAAAGGGCCGCACCTACGAGGACTTCAAGCACTATACCGATGTGTATGGCATCACTGATTGGGTGGAAATGGATACAGTCATTGGACGCATTGGAGGCAAGGTCATCCTGACTTTTATCTTCAACTCCTGTAATTTCATGTTTGGCCGCTTGATGGACTCTAAGAGTGCTTCAGAAACCGCAAAGCAGTTCCACTTCCTGAGAAGTCTGTTTTCAGAAGCCGGCCTTTCTTTCAGGACATATTTCCCGTTAATTTTAACCGACAATGGCGGGGAATTTGCAGATATTAATGCTATTGAACGTGATCGCAAGGGGAACGTCGAAACGCGGTTGTTCTTCTGCGATCCAATGCGTTCCTGCCAGAAACCCAGCGTAGAGAAGAACCACACACTCCTCCGCGACATCTGCCCCAAAGGCTGCAGCTTTGACATGCTTGACCAGAAAAAGCTTAATATCATCTTTTCGCACATGAACTCAACAGCCCGTCATTGTTTTAATGGAAGAACACCTTATGAAATGTTTTCCTTCATGTACAGCGAAAAAGTAGCCAACATGCTTGGCATTCAGCAGATCCCAGCTAAGGATGTCATTCAGACGCCGCGTCTGCTGCATATCTTGGGTGTTGCGGGATTCTAACAGTACCATAATTGTCACCAGCGATGGATTAATGACTCCTTTTTGTCTTTTTCGCTATCCCTAAGTTAAGTTCTAAACCCAGAAAATACTTCTCACCCTAATTTCATGTAAGCTGGAACTTGCTTTGAAGATAACAATTCAAAGTACTCTTTAGTGTGCAAATAATCCGGAATATTGTCGCCTAAACAGGCATGAATTGTCATTAATTGACAATCTTTTCAGAGTAAAGCTTTACCGTTTTCTCAGGCTAAATGCTAATTCCAGTTTGGCTGGAATTTACTTTGCAATTTTACGCTAAGTGCATCGCTTCTGTTGCCCTGCTTTTTTTCGGCGTGTTATAATAATGACAGAAAAAGGAGGACGACAGGATGGGCTTTTTTGAAAAAATGTATAAAGAAGGTCCGCAGCGTACGCGGAGTGAAAAGTTGTATGATGATGCATTACTCATCATGAACAGTATAGAAAAACAGAACGAAAGGCTGCCAGAAGATATACGCGGGGACGTGCTGGCAGGGGAAGCCTGTGATACTATTCCCGATGCCAGTGGTGATTTCGGTCATGATATACATAATCCGATTCCTGTCAATGGCCCTATTGGCGAATTTTCCTATTTATCGCGGCTGCGCATGAAATCTACAGGAGGACGCGTATTTTTTCATAAACTGCGTACGATTGGCTCTATCGATGAGTTCGAACTGACGAACGTAAGCGGCCAGTTTGCCGACCATTTATTTCTGGATCCGTGGCACCGGGCCCAGAGCGGATGGTATCCTCATAATTATTATCTGGAACGGGAAGCCGTACAGCCCAGGGGAATCACGACGACGTGTCCTGATTTTCCGCGGGACTTGTACAAGCTGATCAAAAAGGAAGCCAAACGGTGGCTGTCTGTCGATGTAGCGGAGAAAGAAGCACAACATATCCGCGTAGAAGAAGCACAGGCTTCTTTGCAGCAGTTCCGGAGTAAAGAAAATCCTGATTTATAGGTAGAGAAGTGTATAGGTATGATACGAAGTTCTTTGTTAGATAAATTGATGAAACTGGCTGTTCTTGTGATCATTCTTGTAGAACTGGCAGCAGTCCAATACTTTATCCCTGATTTCTATCAGACCTTGTTCCGTCTTACTCTGGATGGCAATGTGGAAGGGCTGACAGAATATATTTCTTCCTTTGGATATGGTGCAATCGGAATTACCATTTTTATGATTGTGCTGACCAATATGACGGGCCTGCCATCTATTCCTTTTTTAACGGTCAATGGTGTCATATTTGGCCTCCTGCCGGGTATCGTTATTTCCTGGATAGGGGAAGTACTGGGAAATATTCTGGGATTTGTCATCATGCGGACAGTGCTGCGGGATAAGGCCCGCAAGCTGGTAGAGCGAAGCCATCTGACAGAAAAACTGGATAAGTACAGTACCATAAAGACCATAGCGCTTGCCCGGGCTATCCCGTATTCGCCGAATCTGGTCATTACGGCAGTGGCCTCTATGAGCCGCATCAGTTTTTCCCATCACCTGGCGGCTACTATTATAGGCAAAGTCCCTTCTGTCATTGTCGAAGTGTGGCTGGGGCACGACTTATTGAAATTTGGGCAATACGGCGGCCGGATTATTATATGGGCAACGCTGATCCTGACCGTGTATTATGTATATAAGCAGTATAAGAAAAGATAGAAGGGATGCAGATGGAACAATCTTTTGCGTCTGTACGGATGGATCCGCATCATCCGCACTGGCAGACGGCTATTTCCCGCAGGGGAAACCTGTATCACCGGGCCGATGACTTCCGCACGGAATTTGGCCGCGATTTTACGCGTATCATTCATTCGACGGCATATAGCAGACTGAAACATAAGACGCAGGTGTTTTTTACGACAAAGAATGATCATATTTGCACCCGCATCGAACATGTCAATCAGGTCGCTTCTGTCAGTGGAACGATTGGTCAATATCTGGGCCTGAATACGGAATTGATTCAGGCTATTGCCAATGCCCATGATCTGGGTCACTCCCCGTTTGGTCATCTGGGAGAACGGGTCCTGCGACAGATCAGTGAAAAGGAGCTGCATGAAACATTCTGGCACGAAAAACAGGGGCTGCGTGTAGTCGATGACATTGAAACGCTGCTCGATCCGGAAGGGAAAACCTCTAATCTGCTTCTGACATACGCTGTGCGCGATGGTATCATCTGTCATTGTGGCGAGGTACATCAGACGGTCCTGCGCCCCAGGGACGAAGCGATTGACCTGGAATCCATCCAGCGTCCCAATGAATTTGAACCGTATACATGGGAAGGCTGCGTCGTCAAAATTTCTGATAAAATTGCATATCTTGGAAGAGATATAGAGGATGCCGTCCGCCTTCATATTCTGACGGAAGACGGTCATCCGCTGCAGGAGCTTAAAGAAGAATTGAATGGACATCTCCATGCTCATCTGCTGTCGGTAAGCAATACGGCTATTATGTATCCCCTTATTACGGATTTGTGCAAAGAGAGCTCTCCCGGACGGGGACTGGTCTTGTCCCAGAACCATCTCGATTTGATGCACTGCGTCATGAAATTTAACTATCAGTATATTTATCATAATAAAAGGCTGGAAGTATATCATGCCTATGCCCGTTTGATCCTGGAATCGATTTACGGCATCTTAAAAGAGTGTTATGCCGGGGAACAGACACTGGACAATATCAGGCGCCTTCAAGATGATTATCCTACACTGGGGAAGCATTTTCTGGAACGGATGCGGAAGTTTTCTGATATAGGCCGGCATATTGCCAAAAAAGATAAATTTGGAAACAGTTTTGGCAACACGGTCATTTATCACATTTCAGATTCAGAACAGGATTACCGGCGGGCCTGTATCGATTATATTGCAGGCATGACGGATACCTATGCGGAGAAGATATTTGATGAACTGACTACTTTTTGACGATATCTATTTTGCTTTAAATGTGTTACAATAAGAATTAGCCTGCCGACGGATAGTACGGATAATATGAGATGAAACAAAAAACGGGCAGGGAAATACCGGTTATTTTCAGGAGGATGTAATTCATGAGAGAACTTCCAAAAGCAAATGAAATATGGCTGCATTTCAAGGGTGGAAAATATCAGATCATCACCCTTGCCGAACATACGGAAACGGGAGAAAAATTCGTTATTTATAAGGCGTTATCGGGGACGATGAAAACCTATGCCCGTCCGCTGAAAGATTTTATGAGTGAAATTGACAAGGAAAAATATCCCAAGGCAGAACAAGATTACCGTTTTGTAAAAAATGCCTGAGAACGGACCGTTAAACGCAAACAGGGCTGCCTCCCGTGAGTAGGAATACTCATGGGAGGCAGCCCTGTTTGTGTTAAGGGATGGGGAAATTGATGTATATGGGAAGTAATGTATAAAATAGGGGAGATGGACTACTTATTTGATATCAATCCGCTGGCTGGCCTGAATGGCATCAGGATCCTGTTTGGGTAACGTGATGGTGAGGACACCGTTTTCAAACGAAGCTTCGATGCCATCGCGCTGGATGTTACGGACGACGAACTGACGGCTGTATACCGTATTGGTACGTTCTTTACGGAGGAAATGATGTTCTTCTTTTGCCGGAGCCTTGCTGCTCTTTTCGGCTGTATCACTGCTGGCAGAAGCAGCCTGAGCATTGGTTTCCGGAGATTTTTCTTCTGTTTCTTCCTTATGCTGTGCCCCGATAGTCAGGATGTCGTTGGCATAGGTAATGGTGATATCTTTTTTTGCCATACCTGGCAGATCGGCTGTCAGGACATACGCTTTTCCTGTATCTTCGATATCCACTTTGGGCAGTTTTACCTGCGTTTCTGCTGTGGGCTGGAACAAACCGTTGAAGAAATTATCAAATGTGCTGTCAGGAAATGCAAAATCGGTGCTTACAGGAAATAAGTTTCTCATAATATAAAACCTCTTTTCTTAGGTGAATATGTGATAGTGATGAAATGTAGACTTTTTATCTTTTAGCTCTTTTGACCTTTAAGCCTCTGGAACCTTTTCCTTTCTGTCTACGCCTATAGTATACGTCTTGTTAGCCACCATGTCAAGAGAGTGCTAATAAAAATTATTAAAAACTTTATCGCAACTATCCATTGACAAGCGATGGGAGTTTTGATATACTTGCAATGTTGAAAACAAAGCAGAAGCTATCCGCCTCTCACCTTACATGACTGAAATTGTTACTAAGGTAAAATGATGTATACCCATACAGACGGATGGCGCATGCTTTCCGTTCTTTTTTTTTATGGAGGTGAACGACGATTAGTAAGGAATTACGTATCAACGATCAAATCAGAGCCCGCGAAGTCCGTGTGGTAAGCGACAATAATGAACAGCTGGGAGTCATGTCCCTTCGTTCTGCCCGGCAGATTGCCGAAGAACGGCACCTTGATCTGGTAGAAGTAGCGCCGAATGGCAGACCGCCTGTATGCCGTATCATGAATTATGGTAAGTATCGGTACGAACAGCAGAAACGGGAAAAAGAAGCTAAAAAGAAACAGAAGATCCTGATGCTGAAAGAAGTCAAGCTCCGTCCCAATATTGAAGATCATGACTTCTATGTCAAGATGAAAGCTGCGCAGCGCTTCTTAGGGGAAGGCAGCAAAGTCAAAGTTACGATTATGTTCCGCGGCCGCGAAATGAGCCATCCGGAACTGGGCGAAAAATTATTGATGCGTTTTGCTGATGAACTGAAGGACGTTGCCCATGTAGAAAAGGAACCTAAAGTAGAAGGCAGAAACATGACCATGGTCATCGCTGTCAACAAAGCGAAGTAAGAGGAGGATATATAATTATGCCGAAATTAAAAACCCGCCGTGCTGCGGCCAAACGTTTTACAACAACTGGTACTGGTAAATTCAAACGGATGAAACCATATAAGAGCCATATTCTGGAATCTAAATCCCCAAAGCGTAAACGGAATCTGAGAAAAGCAGCACTGGTTGCCAAGACAACAGTGGATGCTGTTCGTAAAATGTGCCCCTACATCTAAGGGAATACTGACGTAGTTAACATATAGATTTGGAGGAAATGAATCATGGCTAGAATTAAAGTTGGCGTTACTGCACACGCTCGTCATAAAAAAATCTTGAAATTGGCTAAAGGCTATCGCGGCACCCGCTCCCGCCTTTTCAAAAAAGCTAACGAAAGCGTCATGAAGGCTCTTTTCTATGCCCGTCGTGACCGTCGTGCCAAGAAACGTGAATTCCGTAAACTCTGGATTGCCCGTATCAATGCAGCAAGCCGTGCCAATGGTATGAGCTACAGCAGATTTATTTATGGCCTGAACAAGGCAAATGTCATTGTTGACCGCAAGATGCTGGCTGACCTGGCTGTCAATGACGCAGCTGCCTTTGCAAAACTCGTTGAAGTAGCAAAAGCACAGTAAGATACGGTCGTATTTTACCTGATGTTTATAAAAGCAATTCTGCTCCCTGTGCAGCAGAATTGCTTTTTTTATGTTAGCAGATACGTTTCCAGGTCATGAGGGAGCGAAGCGGAAGAACGGGTGACATAATAGCTGCTTACGCGTGGCGGGGCAAAATCGAGAAGAGGAACGGCGCGGAGAATGCCCTGTTCCAGATCGTCTTCTACCAGGCTGTGGGGAAGGAAGGAATAGCCCAATCCCTCTGCCAGATATTGGGGCAGCTTGGTGCTGTTATCAATTTCCATCGGGAACCGGTGATGGCGGGGAAACAAGTCCTGGATATACAGACCGACTCCCTGCAGCGCAAAATTACAGAATAAATAGTCTATCTTTTGCAGGTCGTCTTTGCGTATTCCTCCGGCGTAGGTCGTATCTGCACTGCTGCATACCAGGTCTAATGTATCGGTACGGTATAGTTTACAAATAATGCCGTCCCGGTACAGTGCGGAATAGGTGAATACGACATCCAGTATGCCGTCCTGAAGGCTGCGGAGCATTTCCGGCGTATGGCTGATGGTAATGTTCAGGGAAACGGCCGGCCTGGTTTTCATATAGGCGCGGATGCTTTTTTGCAGATGACATTCATAAATCGTATTTGTCGAGCCGATGTGAATCTTCTGGGCAAAGACGGAACTGCTCTGGAGATCCTGGAAGGCCGTGATTTCCAGTGCGATGAACCGCTGGGCATAATCGAGGAATTTTTCCCCCGCCGGAGTCAGTTCCACTTGTTTATGATTGCGGACAAATAAGGATTTGTCCAGCTCGGTTTCCAGATCACGGATGCGGTTGGTTACGGTAGACTGGGCGACAAATAGTTGCTGTGCTGTTTTGGTGAAATTTTTTATCTGGGCCAGGGCAATAAATGTACGCAGTGTCGTAGTATCCATAAGGTCACGTTCCTTTAACTATATAATTCGAAAAACAAATTGTAAAAATTAATATAATCTATTTCACAAATCATCTTTATCCATTATATAATACGTATGTAAAAGAAACAATTTAAAATTATTTTTTTATATCAATGGAGTTGAATAGGATGAACAAAAAGACCGTTCCATTTTCAGAAGAACAGATTCGCAATATTATTGCTACGTATCCTACGCCGTTCCATATTTATGATGAACAGGCTATTCTCGATAATGTCCGTAAATTAATCAAGGCCTTCGACTGGGCTTACGATTTTAAAGAATATTTTGCCGTCAAAGCGACGCCGAATCCGTATATCATGAAATTGTTAAAAGCAGAAGGCGTCGGCGCGGACTGCAGCTCCCTTCCTGAACTGGAATTATGTGATAAAGTAGGCATTACAGGACGGGATATCGTATTTTCGTCCAACGATACGCCGTATAAAGAATTTGCCAGAGCTATGGAATTAGGGGCTCTCATCAATCTGGATGATATTTCCATGATTGAATACATGGAAAAACGGGGTCCGCTGCCGGAATGGATCTGTGTCCGTTATAACCCCGGCCCCATGCTTAAAGGCGGCAACGAATACATTGGGAAACCGGAAGAAGCCAAGTATGGCATGACACGGGAACAGGTATTTGATGCTATCCGTATTTTGAAAGACAAGGGTGTCAAGCATTTTGGCCTGCATACCATGGTCGTATCGAATGAATTGAACGCCAGCGGACTTATTTTTACAGCAAAGATGATGTTCGAACTGGCTGCAGAAGTAAAAAATCTGTTAGGAATCAGTGTGGAATTCATTGATTTTGGCGGCGGAATCGGACTGCCGTACCGTCCGGAAGAATCCTTTGTTGATTATGATGAACTCAGTGCAGGCATTAAGGCCCATTTTGATGCCATCATGGAACCGGCCGGACTGCATACGTGCCGGATTTCCTTTGAATGCGGCCGTGCTATTACGGGGCCTTATGGGTATCTCGTAACGACGGCTATCCATCATAAACACATCTGGAAGGAATATATTGGTGTCGATGCGTCTATGGCTAACCTGATGCGTCCGGGCATGTACGGCGCCTATCATCATATTACGGTCATGGGCAAGGAAAATGAACCGAAAAACCACGTTTATGATGTGACCGGTTCCCTGTGTGAAAACTGCGATAAGTTCGCTATTGACCGCAGCCTTCCCCGGATAGACGATGGAGACATCCTGGTCATTCATGATGCCGGGGCACATGGTCATTCCATGGGCTTTAATTATAACGGAAAACTGCGTTCGGCTGAACTGCTGCTTCATGCTGATGGTTCGGTGACCCAGATCCGCCGTGCTGAAACGATAGATGATTTGTTTGCTACATTAGATTTTTCTGATTTATAATATGTCATGCTGCGAAAAAAGCCTGCCACAGACGGCAGGCTTTTTTGTTCATCGAGGACTGGCATGGAACCTTGGTCTGCCGTGGCGCCGTTTCTGATTTCCTATAAATTTTGTCTGATTTTCATAGGATTTACTTCCTCTTTATGTTAAAATACTAATATAAGCTGTGTTTATAGCAGAAGAGAGGAGTGGAAGCCATGCTTACCGGTTTCGATACACTGACAGGGTTTCAGATCTGTATGGTCATTTTCCTCTCTGTATTTTCGTTCCGATACCGCAAACATTGTTCAGAAAATCTGGCATATTTTTTGCCTGTACCGGTATTGTATATTCTTTGGGCTTGTGTAGTGATCTATTACTTTGCCGATTTTTTTTTCATGGCTGTCCTCTGGTTTCTGCTGGGAAATTTTCTCAGCGTAGGAATCGCCGTGCTGTTGAGGAAAAAAATGCGACGCTTTTATCACGAACAGGAAGGGGAAGAATTTTATTATCCCTGTGCAGGCTGTATGTTTCTGTTCTTATTGGGCATTGCGATAGTTCTGGCAGGAACCCAGTGTCTGGTATTTTATATGCCCCTTCTGGTACATTCGTGGGTATTTAATGAGCTCCTTGGTTTTATACCGGGATTGGGGATTGGATTTTTATTAGGTAATTTGTTTGCGGCTTTTTTCCTTTCTGTTAATCAGGATACAGAAGAGATTGTCATAAAGAAGGTATAGATATGGAGAGCGAAGATCGGAGAAAACAAATTATTGATATATTGACAAAGGCCAGCAGCCCTGTCACGGGAACTGAATTATCCAAAAAATGCCAGGTCAGCCGTCAGATTATTGTAGGAGACGTGGCGTTATTACGTGCCAGGGGAATCTCTATTATTTCTACACCCCGTGGGTATCAACTGGACCATGCAGGGCACGTGGGTATACAGCGTATGATTGTTGTATGTCACGGTCCGGAACAGATGCGGGCCGAACTGGAAGCTATTGTGGATAATGGCGGACGGGTGCACAATGTCGTTGTCGAACATGAAGTCTATGGGTATCTGGAAGGAGCACTGAATCTCCGCTCCCGGCGTGATGTAGGCCAGTACATCCATCGCATGCAGGCTGCCCACGCTGAATTGCTCAGCCGTATCAGCGGGGGCATTCACTCGCACCTGATTGAGGCAGATACGGAAGCGGATATAGCTGCCATTGAAGGCGCATTGGACAAGCTTGGAATTTTATATAATCCATAAATTCATCAGATAGAAGCAATAGGAATGATTGATTTCCTATTGCTTTTATTTTTTTTTGCGTGTACAATACACAATATATTACAGCTGTCATGACAGTTGTAAAGAATAGATTAGGAGGAATTGACATGGTTTTGGAACGTCTGGAAGCGCTGCCTGTAGGCTCGTTTCACTACAAACTTTTATTAGTAACCGGCCTGGGCTGGCTTTTTGATTCGATGGATACGGGATTAATTGCATTTATACTGCCAGTCCTGGCAAAAGAATGGCAGCTGGCTCCCGGCCAGATGGGGCTGATTGGCAGTATTGGCCTGATCGGGATGGCTCTGGGGGCTGTTATATCCGGGACCGTTGCCGATCATCTGGGACGGAAGAAAGTTTTTTCGATAACCGTACTTTTATATAGTATCGCTTCGGCACTATGTGCTATATCATGGGATTATCAGTCTTTGCTTTTATTCCGGTTCCTCGTCGGGTTTGGTTTAGGGGGAGAACTACCGGTTGCAGCCACTCTGGTATCGGAATACGCTCCGTCACGGGTGCGCGGCCGCTTCATTGTCCTTCTGGAAAGCTTCTGGGGACTGGGCTGGATTGCAGCAGCCTGCATCGCTTATTTCTTTATTCCTGTTTATGGATGGCGTATGGCCTTTGCACTAGGAGCTGTCCCTGCCGTATATGTATTTTTAATCCGCCTTCATATGCCGGAATCGGTCCGTTACCTTCTGTCACGGGGCAAAGCCGAAGAAGCCAGGGCGATCGTCACGTCACTGGAACGCAAACTGCACGTACCTGTACTTCCTTTTTCCGACGGTCCGGAAGAACTGCCGCCGGCTACGACGGTCTCGTTCCTGGAATTGTGGAAGAAACCCTATATGAAACGGACTATCATGTTATGGCTCGTATGGTTCGGTATTAATTTCAGCTATTATGGGATTTTCATGTGGCTGCCATCATTGGTATTCCAACAGGGCTTTACCGTAGTCAAGACGTTTGAATATGTACTTGTTATGACGCTGGCCCAGTTGCCCGGATATTACTGTGCCGCATGGCTCGTCGATAAACTGGGACGAAAATATACCTTGTCTGTATTTCTTCTTTTCAGCGGCGTGGCCAGCTATTTCTTTGGACACGCTTCCACAGCAGCATCCTTGATGATGTGGGGCTCTGTTATGTCGTTTTTCAATCTCGGGGCATGGGGCGTCCTTTATACGTATACGCCGGAACAGTATCCGACTACTATCCGCGCTCTTGGCAGCGGCTGGGCGGCCGGCTTCGGCCGATTCGGCGGCATGGCAGCTCCTGTGATGGTCGGTGTCATGATTGGGCATAGTTTCGGTTTCGGCGCCGTATTTTACATGTTTGCCTTTGTTTTTATCGCCGTAGCAGCTGTTGTAATGGGACTGGGTATTGAAAGCAAACAAAAAGATCTGGAAAGTATTACGACGGTTCAGCATCGTTCAAAAAGTGTAAAACAGACGTTATAGAAAAGAATTTTGCAAAAAGAGGGGCTGTACCTATTGACAGCCTCTTTTTTTGATGGTAAAATTCTTTACATCGCATGAGACCGAAGAACATCAAATACAGTTTTGAAACAAAAGAGTTTAAAATTAGTGCTTGACAAAACGGAATAGTGTGATATACTAAACGAGCTGTTGGAGATACCACTTCAATAGCCGATGACCTTTGAAAACTGAACAATGCAACATACGAATGAACGCCAGATAAGTAGAGAGCCATGTTTGGAGGAGCCGAAAGGCGACGCGCAAACATGAGCGAATCACTTATACCGAGATTAACTCGGTAGTGCGAGGTTCTAGAAATAGAATGTCAAACAATGAGTAACAAACCAACAAAAGTAAGAATGAGCTAGCGCTCTTCACATATCATGGAGAGTTTGATCCTGGCTCAGGACGAACGCTGGCGGCGTGCTTAACACATGCAAGTCGAACGAGAGGACATGAAAAGCTTGCTTTTTATGGAATCGAGTGGCAAACGGGTGAGTAACGCGTAAGCAACCTGCCCTGCAGATGGGGACAACAGCTGGAAACGGCTGCTAATACCGAATACGAAGCAGCTCCCGCATGGGGGCAGCTTGAAAGGATGGCCTCTGAATATGCTATCGCTGCAGGAGGGGCTTGCGTCTGATTAGCTGGTTGGAGGGGTAACGGCCCACCAAGGCGACGATCAGTAGCCGGTCTGAGAGGATGAACGGCCACATTGGGACTGAGACACGGCCCAGACTCCTACGGGAGGCAGCAGTGGGGAATCTTCCGCAATGGACGAAAGTCTGACGGAGCAACGCCGCGTGAGTGAAGACGGCCTTCGGGTTGTAAAGCTCTGTTATACGGGACGAACGGGCGAGGGGCTAATACCCTCTTGTTGTGACGGTACCGTAAGAGAAAGCCACGGCTAACTACGTGCCAGCAGCCGCGGTAATACGTAGGTGGCAAGCGTTGTCCGGAATTATTGGGCGTAAAGGGTGCGCAGGCGGTCTCTTAAGTCTGTCTTAAAAGTGCGGGGCTTAACCCCGTGAGGGGACGGAAACTGGGAGACTGGAGTATCGGAGAGGAAAGCAGAATTCCTAGTGTAGCGGTGAAATGCGTAGATATTAGGAGGAATACCAGTGGCGAAAGCGGCTTTCTGGACGACAACTGACGCTGAGGCACGAAAGCCAGGGGAGCGAACGGGATTAGATACCCCGGTAGTCCTGGCCGTAAACGATGGGTACTAGGTGTAGGAGGTATCGACCCCTTCTGTGCCGGAGTTAACGCAATAAGTACCCCGCCTGGGGAGTACGGCCGCAAGGCTGAAACTCAAAGGAATTGACGGGGGCCC
>OGWZ01000091.1_pt1 | contig 102519 bp, 76 predicted proteins | sample 1576141 | NCBI WGS metagenome assembly OGWZ01 (sample SAMEA3541512, study PRJEB24748) | human gut metagenome | biome: human gut; feature: human-associated habitat; material: faeces | place: China | collected 2012
ACGACTCATAAATCTACCCTTAATCGTGTATTGGATGATAGTTGCGGATTTTAGGTATAATATTTCCCATAACTCATTCTTATATAATTGAATCATCTTGTTCATGTCCTTCGTATTCGCTCTTGTATGAGTCACTTTTCTTTTCATTGGCTTTATCTCGCCCCAAGATACTCGAGAAATCCATATTTTGCGAAAAGCCTCCTTTTACGACATTATTAGAGTTGCGTTCCTTGCCATAGAACGTCCATATTGTATCATACTCTATAGGCAAGACTACCTCACCCTCCTCGTCAATAAGTCCCCATTTGCTTTCGTTTATTCCATTTGTTACGCCTCCTATTTTTACTCTTGCAAGTCCATTGTCAAATCCATCAATCCAATTGTATTTACCAAACGGAAAAACAACAGAACCATCTATACGTAACACCCCGTATTGGGATTCTTTATTCTGTACTGTATATAGCTCCTTATTTCCTATTGCAGGTATCAGATGACGAAAGGATGGTTCTAAAATGACCTCTCCTTTAGAATTTATAAGTCCATACAAGAGACGTCTATAACATGCTACATTACCACCACTTCTGACAAAACCATAAATATCTTCAACAGCGACTCTGATTTTGTCTTCTTTGCTATAGCAGTCACCATAATACATATCATATTGTGGCTCAACGATGATGATACCATTTTTATCAACAAAGCCAATTTTATCACCACTTGTAAATGGTATGAGTAATCTTGGGTCTTCTTCCAATTTATAGGAAGATGCCGGTACAAGTACCTTAGTGTACTGATTCGCAGATAATATTGTTTTCTTTTCCATAACTTTTAAACTGATAACAATATAATGAATACATATTAACAGACAAACGATTGAACCGATGTGGGAAAGATAATTTTGCTTTCTCTTCTTCATCGGTTACCTCCACACTTCCTTTTCTCTGATTAGTTGTACTAACTCTTATAGCCGGGAATTTGTAACGGAAACTTAAAAAGCTCATTACCAAAGTGAGATATTAAATTTTGTTCAAGTCTGTATGGCAAATTACATTTATAAAATGCACCTCTTCTAATGTTATTCACACTATCTGGAATGACTATATTGGACAGAAAACTACAATTTGAGAATGCACCAATTCCAATGCTAGTTACACTATCTGGGATAACAATGTTAGACAGAGAACTACAACCACAAAATAAAAAATTTCCAATGTTAGTCACACTATCCGGGATGACGATGTTGGATAGAGAACAACAATACCAAAATGTACCATTTCCCAAGCTAGTCACACCATTTGGAATGCCGATGTTGGACAGAGAAGTACAATTAGAAAATGCATGATTTCCAATGCTAGTCACACTATCTGGAATGACTATTTTGGACAGAGAAAAACATTTTATAAATGCCGATTTTCCAATACTAGTCATACCTTCAGGAATGGCTATGCCAGTCAAAGAACTGCACATTGAAAATGCACGATCACATATTATCCGTGTACTCTCTTTGACAGAATACCCCCTTTTGAGTCCTTGTGGAGCTTTCAATAATTTTCTTCCATCTTTGCTATATTTCACACCCCATTCATCAACAAAAGCCTCCTTCAACTCTTCCTCTGTAGCTTTGGTTGATAAGTCTTCAATAGTTTGAGGCAGGATAGGCTTTTCGCCAACAAACAATCTAAAAGAACATGCAGAAAGTTCCTTTCTTGCCAATGCGAGCATGAAAAGAGAGTAAAGTGTACAGAAGTCTTTATCGCACATCAACCCCTGCAAAGCTGATATGACCTTGCTATTTGATGGAGTGCGATAATCTTTTTCTGAGAAGAGAAGTCTGTCTGATGCACCATAGGTATCTAACAAAGTAGAATTCATGGATATAGCCTTCAATGACAAGGCGATGCTTGCCAAAGAAAAATCATCTATTGTTTCATCGAAATCATCCACAGTACGCAATGGGTGACTGAAATCCTTGGTACCGATAGTTGGAGATTTGTAGCCTTTCATAGATGGCACAAACATTCCATCATAATCCACCAATGTAAGAGAACCATCGGGACGGACTATAATATTGTCAGGATTAATATTACCATGAGCAAAAGATTGAGTACGGAGCCAAACAGCCATTTTACCAAAGTGATAACAAAGCATAGACATGGCTGATTGATTGTGATAGTTTGCAGCGATGTATGCTCCAATCGTTTCTCCATCTACCCAATCCATCAACAATACAGGAAATTTATCCTCCTCGCATTGACTGTCCACAAAAAGTTCCTGCTCTATATACTTTACAGAAGTAATATATGGAGAATCAATCATATCAAGTTCATATGCAATCTGACGATAGGCTTCAGCTCGCCTATCCTGTTCTTCCGTAAAACACTTGAGGGCATAACATTTTCCGGTACTCTTGTCCAGCATCTTAAACACCACGGCACAAGCACCCCTACTGCGATATGGCTCTCCGTGATCATCTAATACGGGAGCCAGGTAAGCCAATTTATCAAGATTGTCGCTAGCTCCTTGAATGGCCTTTACATATTCTGATATCAATGGATACTTCATATTGTGTACTATTGTTTAATTCTTTATCTACGGCTATATTTTCAGACTTATTATATAAATCCATTACTTTTTCGGCAGACATATTCTCTACCAACACCCCGTTTCCAACACTAGGCTATCTTATGAATAATACGATAATACTCCCCAAAATAATAGCCAAGACAACATTGATAATCAAGCTATAATTCTGTTTTGCCTCTATTTTATTCAATGAATTATTGAAAGAGTCTGCTGCCTCTGAAAGTTTTTGCGAAGCAGAATTGGCAGACTCAATAATGGATTTGCAATCATTATCAAATCCTTTAACTTTCTGCTTATAATCCGTCCCAACTACGACAATAAGTTCTTCAACTTTTGTAGTTATCTTTTCAAGTTGAGCAACATATTCTGATACAGAATCGTGTAATCCATCATACGATTCTATTGTCTTTTCTACTTGCTTTCGAGCTGAATCTAAATTTTTTAGACTTTGTTCCAACTCCTTTAGGGAGTCATTAATTCTCTGATCCATCATAATTCTGTATATTTTTTACTAATATTAACCAATTCATTTACATGTCCCTCCAATTGGATAGCCAACTGGATTTTATCTATATATTCTTTATCTTTCAAAGCAGCATGCTTTACAAGAAGTTGAGTAAACTCGTCTATCAAGGCGGAGTTGCCATCACTTAAATATTGTATATATACTGCCTTATAATCATTGTAAAGTTCTTCCTCTAACATCTCGTTTGCCTCTAATCCAAGATATAGGATGCAGAATACATTGAGAAGGTTTAAAACAGGATTCATTTCTGCTATGGCTCGACGTATCAAACGAACAGCACCCTGCAGATGCTTTATATTGTCCATTTGCGAATCGTTGTTAACGATCTCTGAATCTACAACCCTCATGTATTTTCTCACCAGATCAAAACTTGTAATTTCATCTTCCGAATGGCCATCATGGTTTGTGTCATCCTTTAATGAGAAAGGCATATCTTGCTGTAATTTTGAATCGTATGTAACAAATCCTTCACGTGCATATTTAGAATTGAAGTAGTAATAAATGAAGTCTTTGAGTTCCTCATTTGTTTCCTTCCAATCTTGTTTCGAACTAATAGCCATGTTACAGAACTGTTCCATATCGAGGATTCCTCTTGCTCGCTTATCAGCAATACTCTTATAAATAAAAGATGTAAGATGCTTCAAGCAAGCCATGATTACTCCTTCGGTATTGGCAAGCGCTTTTACCTCTGTCATCATACTTTCTACCCTTTCGACGGAATAATACTTGCGATAGTATAGTCTGAGATGTTCATAATATTCTGACTCATCTTGGCAAATTGTCGTGATACGGAAAGTTCGTTTTGAATAGTCTTCTGTAAAATCATCAATTAGGCCTATAACGCACATTCTATAAATAGCCTTCTGTATGGCATCCTTATATTTTGCAGAACCATAGTCCTTGATAAACCCAAAACCTTTAGCTGTTTTTAGTTTTTTTGCATTAGCTGTTTCAAATACGGGCATGAGTTTTGCAACAAGATACTGGTTATACCTATCGAGTACCTGTTCGTCTTCTTCATAAGACACATAATAGGTTAAGACATGACCTATTTCATAACTTTTTATAAACCTAACAATACCTTGTGTATCAACAATATGTGGCACATAAATACCTTCAAACTCCTCATTACTAATCTTTACTTGTAGGTTATTCATAAGCAATTCCATGACAAACAATTCAAACTCTTCACCAAGGAAGTTGCTATCATAGAAGAATTTGTTATTCGTGTAATCTGCAGAAAATTCTTGCCATTTATCAGTCTTTACATTTTTTACCCAAAATTTCCTCGGAGAATACATAATTGTAGCTAATGCCATCTTCTTGTCACGCCCAGCACGTCCTGCCTCTTGGACAAAAGACTCTAACGAGCTTGGATAATTCAAGTGGAATGTCATTCGCACATTAGACTTGTCGATACCCATACCAAAAGCCTTTGTAGCTACCATTATGTTAGTCCCACCTTTAAGAAATGAATCTTGACAGGCTGTATCATCACCACCTTTATATGTTGAAATGCTTCTTAACCCATGATTACGAAGAATGGTTTCTACAGTTGGAACGCTGTTATACACATTTGCTTTATATTCCCTATTAGCCCGCAAGCAGAATACTATACCTGCAGTATCAGTATAGGTGCGATTATACCAATCCGACTCCACGTCAACACTAAGGTCTGTATGATATATATGACTAACCTTGTCGGAGTCCATTAAATTCTCTCGCTCTATAAAACGTTTTTTGATAGTCTCAACTGCATCTTCGTTTTGTATTTCAACTATCTTTCGAGTAGCATCGTCAATAACTTCCAACAAGGTGTTTTCCTTAAGACAATCAACCTCCTTCGATTTTTGAATGTCTTTTGCGTCAACCTCATAAACATTATATTGAAGCTCTAGACGATTTGTGTTTTCATACCTAACAGTTGCATCATCCTCTAAAGAATATGCATTCGGACCAGACAATTCACGTTCTACATCAGCGAGGACATCGAATGATGCCGTTGCTGTAAGCCCAAACAATGATATATGGTTATCTTCTCCTTCCACTTCTTTTGGAAGTACATAATTGAATAAGTTTCTGCCAAGATGAAGATATGCAAGACGGAAATCATGTCCCCACTCAGATACACAATGAACCTCGTCTATTACACCATAAGCAAAATAGACACCTGATTCTCGCATAGAACGCAAAACCTCTCGGAAGCGATAAATACTCAAACGTTCTGGAGACAAGAACATTATTTGAACTTGCGAACCCGTCAATGCAAGTTCACGTTTTCTGCCTTCCTCATAATTCTTAGTGATGTCACTATTGATGTATGATATACAGTCTATGCCAATATTTAACAATCCATCATATTGGTCTTTCATCAAACCTTTCAATGGATCCACAACAAGTGTAACCGATGGTTGCAACATAGCCGCAAGCTGATAAGTCAAAGACTTACCACCTCCTGTTGGGAGCAAACCAATTACACTTTTTAATTGAAGAGCTCTGTTTAGTATCGGCAATTGCCCTGGTCTGAAATCTTCTTTTCTAAAAATGAGGTTTAAAAAATATCTAAGTTTAGAGCAATTCGCTTCGATTTTATGATATATTCCTTGACTATTTTTTTCAACAAATGGCTTGTAATTGATACGTTCTGTAGTGTATAGAACTCTGTCTTCGTACACTTTTTCTGAAGAGCGTACAATAAAATAGCAATCATTTGAAGCCTTAAATTTAGAGAAAGCAACCTCTTTTGCATTGCAAATCTGATCAATCGACACATCAATAATAGCATCGTATTCTATTTCAGACAAAGCATCTTTTTGGGCACTCACAGATATTTTTGGCAATACCATATGATCATAATCTTTTGTCATGGCAATGAGATTATGATAAGCCTCCGAAAAATCCTCTATAGAAATCTTTGCAACGGAAGTATTATCCTCAATAATGAGAATTTTCCATTCCAGTTTGTTTGTATCAAGTCGTTCTGAGATGATTGCTTCAATAAATGTCTTCTGAATACGCGCAACGGCATTTAGATTCTTTGCTTTCTGTTCATCAGACATGATTGATACGTAATTCAGAACTCTCTTGCTTGCCAATGTAGGACATCCTCGTGATATTAAATTACTTATTAAGGCATAGACTGGACATAAATTCTTATGGGCAGTCATATCAAAAGGAGCTAATATTTCAAAAGCACTCTCGCCAAGGGGCGATTTTCCTATCGTGTCCGTAAAGGATGCGAAATACTGAATAGGCGCAAAATATTTGTAATTATGCAGAATTTCTGAAACAGAAGAAAGACTATAACTAAAACTTCGAATAAAACAGCCATATGCCTTATGATTAGGATCAGGATGATAACCGAAATTTGTATTTTTGAAATCTGTAAAAACATGAATATGATTTTCTACGAAGTAGTTAAGAAAAGAACGTATTCGTTCTTCTTTGAGGTTAGCAGGACCAACACAAAGTACGATATGCTTTTTACCTGAAGAGGTTATCATTTTAGAAACTCCCTTCAAGCTTACAGTTTCAATATCAAGTATGTTAGAGAATATATGGATAGCAGTTGGCTGCTCCACATGAATGGAAGTAATACTATTACTATTGTCTCCATAATCAGATGGCAGATATTTAGAAACGGCAATAATTTCAGCATTATACTCTCCCAATGTTTTTTTCACATGCAGAACAGCTCTATTCCTTGCAATATCGGAAGGCTCTTCAAGAACAACTTTTCGGAGTTTTCCGAGCATTCCATACTGACGGAGCTTTTCGATTACAGCCATTGTTCCTATAGCCTGACCACAACCCCAATCATAGATTTCGACACCATCACTTAAATCAGAATAAGGAAACTCGTTTTCGTCCAAAGCACGCATCAATTTATGATGATGCATTGGGCCATATGCAGACATATATGCACAGCACTGCTCTTCTGTTTCCAGAACAGCAGTACCATGATTAAGTGTACGCCCCTGACTATCTATGTATATCCATGGGCAGGACTTAAAACTATTTGGTACATAAAGATTAGAGATTCTAATAATCTCGTTGATGGTCAGATGACCAACTTTTTGTATATCATCTACGTAACTCATTTTCCTGTAATTGTTTCACTCCAAGGATTGTCCTTGTGACATTTGTAATTCATAACGGCAGACTGTTTGCTCGCATTAGCATAGCAATATTCGCAGCCATGTACACAAGTGTTATATTCACCTATGTCTTTACTTTTTATACAACCACAAAAGGCTCTTTGACCTTTGTCTTTATTATCACCATGAAGTGCATACATTCCATGTGGAAGTATAATAGCACCTTCTGGTAATGGTTCTGTTTCACCAAAGAGGCTTGCTTGTGGCATAGAATACATTTTCACTTTTAGATAGTCCATCAATTTCTTGTCATTATAGGCAAGTTTTATGATAAGATTATCATCAACACAATGGTTCTTGTTTATTCCAAATTCCGTCAAATCAATTTTCTCCCCACAAGTAGCCAGTTCATAATTCCACTTTTTGTTTAAAACAGATAGTTTTTGAGAGAACTCCCGCATTTGCCAATCTTGCCAATCTATATAATTAACATTAGCTTTTTGTAGGTTTGCCTGCACTTTACGATAAGAGAGTATGTCAGCAAAACTAAATACTAACTTCTCTGTATATCCTAGTAGCTGGTTGCCAATATTCTCAATTTTACCAAGTAACTTGGCAATATCTATATTGTCTGTTAGAACCAAAGGGTCAAAACGCCAAATCACATGACCTTTGCCAAGAGCATTGGTAAGTTCTTTGAACGTTTCTATACGTTGTTTTAGAGGTGGTACATTCTTTTCCAACCCCTCTTCCGCATAATCATTCAATGAGTATTGGATATAGCACCCTATTCCACGTTGTTTGAGGATAGGCAGATAACGCAATAATGGCTTAGGGTTCTTCGACCAAAACACAATAAACCGTGTGTCTTTGTAAGACACATAACTTTTCACCCCATTAAAAGGGTTTGTCCATGCAGAATAGCCAGCCTTGTCCAATCGATAAAAGAACCAATCTGCATAGAAAGCAGGTATGTCCGTGCTTCTACTTGCAGAAACAATGAGCGGAGCTTGTGCTTTCACTGTCTGCCCGTCAATGACGATTTCTGAATGTTGCCACAATGCCATAAATCAAATTAAATATTTTCTTCAATGTCTTTAATTAATGCTTTTAAGATATTCTTGGTGGATTCTAAAACCTTTCCATCTTTGTCGAAGGTGCGGAATGGGAAAATACCATTAGTGATAGCATTAAGACTTTTGCGAGATTCTTCAAGCACATTTTGGGATTTGTACTTATTATAAGTTTCAATAGCTAAATCTTCTTTCCAAAGATCACTCATCTTACCAAATCCAAAATATTCCCATGCATAAAACAACGGACATGCGAATTCATGAACCATCATAATTAAATGCATAGCAAGCTTATTACCTTGTATATAAGCATATACAAGTTGCGCTCTAACGTCATCATAGAAATTGATTGTGGATAATATGTAATCGCGATTGATTCTATGAGAATTGAATTGTTCTGTCAAAGCCATGAACCTTTCAGTTATAACATTATTGGGCTCTATTTCCCAGTAATTATCAGAATCAAAGACATCATCAAAGAAATTATTTTCAATCAATCGAATAACCTCTTCCATGTTATCTGCACCATACATAGACCGAGGAAAACCTGTAAAAATAGATTTTTTTTCAGCATTATCAACTGCATCCAAACCTTGTTTAGCTACACAATATGCTTGGTTGAAGTTACCAATTTTATAGTTTGCCAAAGCAATAAACATTAAAATTTTAGGCATAAAAAGCGAATAGTCCATTCCTTTTTCTTCCATCTCTTTTACCTCCAAGTCATAGACCTTAGCAAAAAGTTTTAGCGATTCAAGGACAGCATATGCCTCCTCTACTGTAGCAACACTACAGTTGTTGTTATACAGGTTAACCGCACGTTCCATGATGGCTTCCTTATTTAACATGCCATACGATTGTAACTCACTGACAATAGAATCTGCAGTTACTGCAGGTGTTATGGATTGAGGGCTTCTGCCTATTGAAGGTTGACCTAGCTCATCCATATAACCATAGAACTCTATAATACGATCAGGGTTCGTCATAGCAAAACGCACATAGTCAATATTATCATCCTGATAGAAGATATTACATACAATAGGAAAGACAGGATTGAAATCCTGTGTGTTATGCAGATATTGTACCCTGTCTGGTAGTACCGAGCCATAATAATCAAGAATCTCAAAATCAAAAGATTTGAGAATTCTAAGACTGCCTACAGTTGAAAGTTCAAAATGAATTTTGTCGTCTTTCACTTCCGCCGTGATAGTTACATCTAAGTCGTCAGAAGAGATACAACGACCGCCTTGCCATTCTTCATATCTGTCGGCAATAAATACAAAATTGTTTCTGTATATTGCTGTCATAATATATGTTTATTTGTTAATATCTACTTATTGAGTTTGCTATGTACTCATTGACTTTATCTATGTAAATTTTGCCTTCTTCAGCTGTTTTTCTTACATACTGACCATAGCACAACTCATGGATTTTTTTTAATATGCCTTCAAATGCAATTTGATTTCCATTCTCAAAATCATATTTCCCCATAGCATATATATAGTCGTTAGTACGTACTATTAACGGTGCGCTCAACATAATATCAAGTGGGTTAGAATCGGGTATCTCCAACGCATTTGCAACAGTATAGAAGAAAAAATCTCTTGTTTGAGCGACTACAGATATTCGTTTTAAATGTAGAGCCTTGTTACCAGGATCATTCTCAATAGCTTTTGAGATGCAAAAGAAAGCATAATCCGCTATAGCACGTGATACATCCTCATTGGCCTTTACCTGCGGATATTCCAGCAGTAGACCGAATCCAGTACCAACTAGATTATACTTTTCAGTGGGAATATGAAGAAGTTGGCTAGATTTATTTTGCGTTAAATTGAATAACTTGATTAAGTTTTCTTGTTCAATTCGGTGATTGCCCTGCTGAGCTGCAACTAAACCAACTGTTGCAGCATCAACAATTTCCTGAATATTCTTAGGAACAGTTTCTTCTGTATGTTGAGGAGTCTGGCTTCTCCGATATTCTATATATGTATCACGATCATACATGTGTAAAATACACTTGTCCACCTTCCCGTTTTTATTGGACACGATAAAGCCATAGTCGCTATAATCCACTTCTTGCCACCCAAAAGGTGTTTGCGCAGAGACACAATATCCCTTAAGCAAAATCTCGGTATTTGAGAATTTTACTACACGCATTAGTTTGGGGGCAAACTGTGGTTGTCCTGTATCTCCATTTGTTGCAGTCAAGATATACCCATCTCCAGGTGTAAGCTGATACCCAGAACATCCATTGATGTTCTTTTTAATTTTTATATATCTCGGACAGACTTGTAATCCTCTTACAGGTTGACCATTTTCATAACGCTGATGACAGGTAGAATCAAATTCGAAATTAGACAAGAACGATTCTTCACGCCTTTGTTGCTCTTCTTGCTTACGACGTTCTGCCAATCGTCGTTGTTCTTCTGCACGACGCTTTTCTTCTTGAAGACGCAATTGCTCTTGTCGTGCATTCTTTTTATTGTTGAAAAAATCAAATATTCCCATATCAAATTAAAAAAATAGTCCATCAGTAGCCAACAGGACATATTTAGTTAAACGAAAAGCGTAGCACTGATATAACTACATTTTTAAGTACTGCCTTAGAAAAAAAATCTCAATCAACAAGATTTAGTAAGCAATCTACATTACAACGTAGGAACTACCATGCCAATATCTGTCGACTTTGTATTTCTTTGGCTTTGCACCTGTAAGAGTAGCATAACGCTCCTTATATTTCTATATGTCTGAAAATGGTTATAAAAAAATCCAAATTCGACACAAAAGTACAAAAATAATCTTTAAATACAGAAGATATTCTTCAAAAATAACGTAAACACTACGTAAAAAACTCTATTTTGCCCATCAAAACTGTTTTTTGGAAAATGTTTGAGTTTAAAATCGCAGCAACTCGTTGGGGCAATGCTGAAACAGATACAGCAATTGCCCCAGTCGTTGTTGTTTCGATTTTTACCGACTTGTTGTTGGGAACACAACTTGTAAAACAACGAAACTGGTTTATTTCATTTTACAAGATAACACAAGCAACAACGGCATTTATATCTGCGCCCCCTCTTTGCCTATGTCATCAAGAACCCGAGAGTAACATTGCTTGGTTCTGAAAAAATCATCAAGAGTCGCAGAAAGATAGACTTTCGTGTTTGGGATATTCGGCATTAGCAAACATTGTAACTTAGACAGAATATAATAAGACTTTTCTTCCTCATACGACATATACAAGACTGTATTATGCACTAATTGATTAGTACGATTAACTGCCTTTTTCATATTCTCTACATCTTGGATATTCTCCGAATCCACCATATCCCAATGAAGATCCCAAATTGTAATAAAGGCAGAGTCGTTTGAAGCCTCTATCATAAACTTCTCATTTTGATACGTGAAGTAAATGTCATCATGCTCTATACGAACTTCACAATTGAGCTGCCGAAGCAACTCAAGGCACAAGTCTCTAGTACCAATATTCTCATTGCTATCATTAGATGGCGAGATAGAATTAACGATCTCATCCATCTCTTTTTCTGCTCTTTTCTGGCGGATGTAATACATCAAACTTATGCCAATCAATACTGAAATAATTGGTAATACCATAATTATAATCTTTTTAAATTAATACTTTATGAGATGGCAAAGTTAGTTCTTTTTTTGCAAATAGATGTACAAACTCGGGAAAAACTTATCTCCACAAGCCTTGTGGAGCCTAAACATTTGTAACATCTACCACCATTTATTATTTTTGCAGCCAAAATAACAATAAAAATAATAGGAATATGGAAAGACTCTTTTTTTTCGTGATTGCCGTTGCGTTAGCATTCGGCGTTGGTTGCCTGGGAAGAAACAGAAAGATTGGTTTCGGATGGGCTTTTGGTATCTCACTCATCAATGTGGTGATTGGTCTCATTGTCGTATTATGCTCCAAGAAGAAAACGCCAAATGAGCTTGAAAAGAAGAACTAAGTTGAAGATTTGGGGATGGGCATGTATTCTGATTGGAGTAATTGGCTTTATCAGTATCATTATGCGTGGCAACCCAAACCTCGGACCGAGCGTTTGGGTTGCCATAGGAGTTTATTTGTTATACAGGAAGAATACCTAAGAAAATTCACTTCCACTCCACAAGCTTTCTATCCAATGGTATCTTCTTGGGTTCGCCACGATTGCCATCAATGAAATAACTCCCGGCTAGACTTTCATCAAACTGGAGAGTGAAGGCTTGGCGGATACGGGCACATTTCTCATTGATAGAATTAGACAATGGATTCGTCAGGGCTTCAATGCTCTGGCGAATCTTCTCTTCTGAAAGATGAGCCCCGTTGTTGTTCGATTTCTTGCGAATATCCACATAGATATCATATAGCTCTTCCCTATAATCCGACAAACATTTGAAAAGGATTCCCTCCTCATGACGCAAAAAGAGAATATACACCGCCTTTACCAATGGCTCCATCTTAATAGTCATATCATGATAGTCGGGCAGTATGATATCGTAATTCTCTGTGATAATCATTCTACTCAGATTCTTGGGTGGAAAGAGATACTGCTTCAGCACCCAATCGCTTACTCCGCCAAGGCGTAAGTCCTGTACCTGTCGGTACACCTCCTTCATCTTCTGCCTGATATCATAGCTGAATGTTTCATCTGCCGGAATCGGTGTCGGATTAAATATACTGTATGGGAAATCATCGACAGAGCTGAACATCACTTTGCAATCCGGCAACTTATCATACGCAGCCTGCATCAATGGCATAAAATCCTCATCTTCCTCTATAGACAAAGAATAGGAATTGACATAATATATGCCATCCTCCTCATGGACTAGCTGTAAGATGCTAGGATGTAATTTCTCCTTATTCTTTTCTTCTACCAATTGCGACAACAGCAAATCGGAAGGAACAGAGATGTTCAAATCCTCTTTATTCATCGCAGGATAGCTGTAGAGAGCAGTCTTCTTGATATGAGGACCCAGAAATGGGAAATAATTAAAATGAATAGACTTGCTGATAAACAAGTTGTTGATATCCACGAGATGGTTGATGATGGAAAGGTTCAACTTTTCATCATACCCATTCTCTACAAAGAATACCTCGCCATGTAGGCGTGTTGGGAAGTCGCGAAACTTCAATACCTTTTTTCTTCCAATCTTTCCGGTCATTGCTTATCACTTGTTATATGGTTGATTACAGTATTGTACATGTCAAAGCTATCTTATGTATTTATCGAATAGTTAAACTCTGATCACTTCATTAATCGCTCTATCCATTCATTGAACAAAGGGCATTTCTCACGAATCTTCTCCAAACCAATGTCCATAGCAACACAAATGCCAACAACTACCTTATTATAATCAGGAATAGCAGCTATCAATCGTTTGGACGGAGCTGTCTCAGGACTATTGTTGATAAGCTCTGGTGATTGGAAAGCCTCAGCCGTAGCCTGCAACTCTGCATAATCAAACTCACTTTCCTCAAAACTGTTCAAGAATGCACTCACATCACTAAACAGCAATCCTTCAAACTCATGAAGTTGTATGTATGGAATGAAGCGAAAGCGATATTGCTCAGAAATATCCTTCGCCATTCTATCTATCAAGAAATGAATACGCTCCGTCTTATCCACTATCTCCTTAGATTCTTCCCATCCAGGAAACCCGAACTGGTCTTTGATGCCATAGTAATCCACTAACATGCTGACATAGACATCACCTTCTTGAAGATGATTCAATATTTGCTTTTTGATGGTGGTCCAAGGCACGATACCACCATGCGAGTGCTTGATGACAGGGGCTTCCACATAAATATCATGCTTAGCAAACTCCACTCCAAGCACTTCTGTACAAAACTCTTGTTCCGTAGGACCCTCACATACTATGATTAGTCGTTTCATCGTGGCTGACCTCCTTTCATTATATTTTGTTTCCACAAATCACCAAGTGTATAATCCTCAAGCCAATGTGCCAATTCTTCGCTATTCAGCCGATTGATGGTTGTACCATCTTCGTTCTGATTAACAGTCAAGACATCCTCTGGCTCAAAGTTACTGATTAGTTCAGCACTCTGAGTTGCAACGATAACTTGCGTGCCCTTTTGTGCCGCCATCTTAATCAAACCCGAAAGTTTTTCGATAGCCACAGGATGCAAACCAAGCTCTGGCTCATCAATGATGATAACTCGTGGTAACCATGGCTGCATAAAGAGCACGGTCAAGGCAATAAAGCGAATGGTTCCATCCGACAAGTCGGTCGGTCCGTAAATCATAGAACTATACTTATCCTGCCATTGCAAGCGCACCATATCGGCTTCGGTTGGTTGGAAATAGAAGTCCGAGAAATAGGGAGCCACACTCTGAATGACGCGGATGATGCGACGATAAGCCACAGGCTTCTCTCGCTGAATACGATAGAGGATAGCCGCCAGATTTTCACCATGCTCATACATACGATAAGCATCGTTCACGATATGGCTATCAGCCGTAAATGGAGAACGGCGACCTGTATCGTGGAAGTGAAACTTGCGGATTTGGGAGATATAACCTTTTATATAATCTCCCCTGCGCATTCCATCATAATCCTTTAACCCAGCTTCTTCTTGATACTTCCCTATATCTACCGTAGACAACTGTCCAAAATAAGAATATCCCAATTTCTCATGAGCTATCAATAATTTTCCATCGGATTCCATCAAAGATAAAACATAAGAATTTAACTTCTGTCCTATCTCTATTTCTATTTTCTCTGTTTGCTTCAAACCTTGATAAAAGAACTTATTGACTCCACCCATTTGGGCTACATATGAAGCCAGCCTCTTTTCATAGAGATTGCCCAACATTTCGAATAGTGACAAGAAATTACTTTTGCCAGCTCCATTTGCGCCTATCAAGAGATTGATTGGATGCAAGCAAACCGCTATTTTCTTGAATGATTTATAACCTTGTATTTTAACGAAGTCCATATTATTTTCTCCTATATTTTACATTTTTCTCTGTTTGCTTTTTGAACAACAATAGATAAATCAAATAACCTCTTGGTGTCTTTTAACAATTCTTCAGACTTCATATTAATTGCCGTCAAAATCAAATTTATATCTGAGACATAAGCATTTATTCTTTTATCTAAAAGAAGTATCTCACTTTTTGCCCCCATAATAGTATTTTCATATTCTATTTTTTGTTCTAAAGTCACACCAAGTTTCAAGAGAGACTCTGCATTAGATATTATCTGAGAGTTTCCATTTTTCATACTTAAATCAGATTGATTTTGAGCTATACGCATAACCAATTCCAACTGCTTATCCAAAAGGACAGACAACTCAGAAATACATTGTTCCCAACAAGCCTTATACGTTTGCTCTTCTTTTGGTCTAGGCTCATTAAGATCATAACCATAGACATATCGAAGCTGCAAATCACAAGAATATATCTCAGCTTTCTTATTCACTATTTTTTCTTTTGAAGATATTAAATCATTTTGATTGATACTTGCTGTTATTCCTTGTATTTCTGCGTAATTCAATAAATTCAGATTATTTTTCAAACACACATTTCTTTCTTCTTGTTCCTTTATCGTTTGCTGATAATTCAATATTTTATTTTGCTGCAATAATGTCTGTTCACAATTAGCATTTGTATAAAATATTGCCATCAAGCCAACAACCAAAGCAAGAACACTACCAGCATAACTTCCCCAAAAATTCAACCAATCACCATTTGAAAGAGGCATAACTGTACCTTCGCCAACTGACAATGTCAAATTGAAGATGAATGCAATAAACAAACTAACAAGCAACGCAGAGAACACTGCTATTTTTAAGTTTCTTTCTTTTAACATAATTTCCATCAATTACAAATTAAACAATTGTATTAATTTATCTAATACTGGCCTAAAGCCTTCTATCCATTCCTTACCAAAAGAAAGATAGTTTCCTTCTATATAAACTTTTATTGCCTCCGGTATTGTTTTTGGACGTTTACTTCCTTTTACCTCCCATTTAACATTGCGTATTTCTTTGTGAGATACCACATGAATTTTATCCATAATAGGTTTATAAGATTCACTATCAAACAAATCTTCCAATATATAAGAATTTGGATCTTTCTCTTTAGGTCTCTGTGATCTGACCACACCATAATTATTTTGATAAAACAACGATGTGGTTACATTGTCAGAATTGGCAGAAACTTGCTGCATCAGCTTCTCCTTTCCATTATATCCCTCCATATCATAATCAAACAAGAATACAAGATGCTCTATTTTAGAAATCATAGGATACAAAGTCTCCCTATACATCGCAACAGCATTACTTGCTCCACCTGCATGCATAAATGCTATATTATTTAACTTTGCATATTTCGTATCTTCTCGTGCAAATATATCTATAGCATACTTCAGATACATAATGTCATAAGGTCCTTCCGTCACTAAAATATTCTTTGAACTTAGGATAAAAGAACCTTCAAAGTAATCTATTGCTCCATCAGTCAAATCGCTCAGATGTTTTAGCCCATCTGCTGTTTCAACTATACCATCATGCATATAATAAATATTTTCTACATGGTATCCATCCCAACGTTTATTCAAAAACATTGGCGAATGAGTTGTCATTATCGTTTGACCTTCAAATTCTGAAATAACTCTAAGGAGCTCTTTTTTCATCGCTATATGAGTATGCGCATCAGGTTCATCAAATAAGACAAGGGCATCTTCATCACCTAGCACTTTTGTAATGCATTCGATGAGGATGAGTTTCTTCTCCCCTTCGCTCAAGTCTTCGAAATTATAGCCATTTACCTGTATGTCTATATTTTCAATCAACTTATCAGCTCGCATACCAGAATTAAGATTTCGCTCAGGCATACAAAGGAAATAAAGGTAATAAAATACCTGGGCATCTGGTGTTAAGTTGGGATACGAATTACATATCAAGTCCTCATACTTCAACACCTCCATAGGAATTCTTTCCTTTCCAAATTTCTCTTCTATACGAGCGTACCAATTAGAAGCATCATGGCTATTAGCCTTATTTTTCTCACGACGAGTGAATTGTACGGTCACTTGTTGAGCATCTACTTTTAAGATGTTCTTAACAAAGGATTTTACCTCTTCATTTTCACTAAAGAGTAAAGAAATAAAAGCAATCTTCCAACAATACCTGTTGACATAAAGACTCTGTGGCTTATATTCACCTCCACCAATGGCTGCATTAAAGAAACGAACATAATAATCCTTATAGCAGAAATTCCACAAACGGTCATCTTCTCCACTATAACATGAGATAAGCATGGAAGGCATCTTAGGCTGCGAATCTAATTCTATAGCATTTCCAGCTTGGTCGATATTACCATAAAAGCAAGTTTCTCCATCCATCTCATACTCTATCCAGAAATTACCTATAGGAGTCTTGACTTGAAGCCCAAACATGGTATCAAGCACCAAGCTTATGGCCTCCAGCAAGTTACTCTTACCTGAACCATTTAAACCTATCAATGCTATATAGCCTTGATTCCCCTCAAAAGAATATTCACCATGAATATTCTTGTAATGCTCTATATATAATTTCTTTAATCTCATAATCATTCAAATATTGTTTGTTCAAACTCACTTAAAGAAGTACTTTTCAATTTTGCAATCTGCTTCTTTAAAGCATCTATATTTTCATCCACCTCACTCATTTTTTCTACAATATCTTCCTGCAACACCAATGGAGGTACTACAATTGGAATCTGCTTTATTTTTTCTTGATTTACAATAGGCAATGTCGTTTTTGAACTATCGGCAATTGCTAAGTCTTTATTAAATTTTAAATAATAGTACAAATACTCAACTTTTAATTGGCTTTCATCTACAGTAAGACCTGTAATTTGCTGATTTGAAGAAACACATTCATCTTCAACAATTCCCACTTTTCCTACTGTTGATCCTATTCCAACAAACAACAGATCATTTTTATGAAAAAGGCGTGCTTTATTATCTCTAACCGCCAAATCTGATATACTTCGACAAGATTTACCCAAATATTTATCAACTCCTATATCCGCAGGAGTATAAAATTTTATATTCCCTTTAAAATATTCCTGCTTATTTGTTGATGGTGTTGTTCCTGTAGCTATATTTTTTATGCAAGTTTCTAAATTTCGAATAGGGAAATCACTTTCTATGCTTTGATTCACAGCAAAAGAATCCCAACGCTGAGCAGTACTACTATAGGCTATAAAACGCAAGGAAGTATCACCTTTGCATTTCCCATACTTTTTCATTTTTAAAAGTTTATCAAACAATTTTCTTCCTTCTTCTGAAAAACTTAATATTTGTCTTTCATTATATTCTATTTTTCCAATTGCTTGATTATAGCCAACTAAAATATCCTCTTGCTCTTCCAACGAAGGTAAAGGAATCACTTGTTGCAGAAAAGCATCAATATCTATGCGCTTACGATTAGTCGTACCACTACTACATTTACGGGCAAATTCTACAAACTGAGGAGTTGTAGAAATCAGCACCATAAATTGAGGAAGAATCTTAGAAGAATCTACGTCAAACACTGGGAAATCGTTTGTAACTATAGCCCCTTCCAAATCATCTGGAATTACACCAAACGCACCATTACGAGCATCAATTTTGGAGACAATGAATTGACCTGCATGAACTACGGTCTGTCGCTTGGTTCCTATTTCTGAACCTCTCTTTAACTGACCATCATTTCTTGCTATCACGCCACCATTGTTTATCTTGACAGTAACTTGCTTGTATTCTGCGTCATCTTGAATTTCAATCTGATTCTTACTTTTTTTCAAGAACGAGCCAATCTTAGCCATTGGGTACTTCTTGGTAAAGCCCAATTTCTCCTCAATCACATATTGGACACTCCAATTCGGAATGTCCTTATAGTGGGCAAAATGGATATATTTAAAAGTATTTACACTCATTTCTCTTTAATATCTATAGAATGGTTCTGGTTCGCAAGCGACACCATCAATAAATCTTGTACGCAACATGGTTCCGTCATCAGATACATTGTATTTCGTGGCCTTTACATGCTTCTCCCAAAGTTTGTTTTTCTTTCGATATTCCGCAAACTCCTTTTCAAGCGGTTCCAATTCGTTTTCAATCTTAGCTCCAGTAGTACTGATACCAGCTTTCTGAACCTCTGCTATAGGAATCACATAGTCAAATCTTTCTTTCACTAAAGCTTTAATTTCGTTCTCTATCAAAACCGTCAACTCTTTCTTACGAGACCGAAGGCTTTTCTTTTCATCTTTTGTCAAAGCCTCCTTACCACGTTTTGCCAACTTCACATCTATATCCGTCATTTCTTCATCGTACTTAGCTTCCACCTCATGCGATGCTTGAATATAGATACGATTGTATTCCTCAGCCTCATCTTCGGTGAATTTCTTGAAGAACAACAAACTAGGCTTTACTGTAGCACCTGCTGCCATAAACACATCTTGCGGAATAGACACAATCAGCAATATCTTTGCCTTGCTCTCCACAAAATCGCGCACCTTTTGAAGATTTGTATTGTTCAATACACCTTCTGGGAGCACAATACCCATTCTGCCACCAGGCTTTAGGAGATTCAAACAACGCTCTATAAACAAGACTTCGGTAAGACCACTAAACTTTCCTATTTGAAACAGGTCAAGTATAGGTTGATTTATATGATCATTGACTTGCTTTAACGCATTGTCATAATTTTCCTTACCATATCTTTTTTCATAAGCCTTGATTTTCTCTATATCAGTAAACCTATCGGCTTCTGTAATCTTTAATTCCTTATCTATTCTTGCCCCAAAAGGAGGATTAGTAAGGATAACATCAAAGCGGCCTTCCCAAATGCCATTGACATTCAAGAGACCATCATGATGATGAACCCCACCATGACCATCTCCGTGCATAATCATATTCATCTTGGCAGTTCGAGCCATACGAGGATTGGCATCCGTTCCATAGATACAATCGAAAGAAAGGGAGCGCAAACGCCCCATTGGATTATTGATGTCCAACTCATAGTTCATCTTGCTGAAAGCATCTATTACCTTTTGATCGTTTTTCTCTTGTTCTTTCTTTGGTAGCTTTGAATAATCGTCTGTAAACAAAGACTTTTTCACATCCTCTTTTCTTACTTCTACTTCATTCTCTATATGTTCACGAACATACTCGAAAGCACGAATCAAGAATCCACCACTACCACAACAAGGATCACAAATATACTCACCTTCTTGTGGGTCAAGCACAGATACCATAAAATCAACAATAGTACGAGGCGTGAAAAATTGTCCTAACTCTCCACGGAACGTTCTTCCCAAGAATTGCTCGAAGGCAATACCTTTCACATCATCAGAAGTAGTTGACAAGTTATACACTTGTAATTCCTTCACGATTTGTTCAAAGCTATTCTCTCGTATTTTGATAGTTTCATTTTCATCAAAAAGATGGTCTTTAGCAAAATCCTCCTTTGTCTTATTAAACAAAAACTGATAATAATCAGGTGACTCTTTAGACTTTACGGCATCATACATCTTCTTTTGTTTCAAAAATTCTTCCTTTGAGAAAATTTGAGTTCCAGAATTCGTACGTTCGTATCTAATTTTAATGAACAGAATCTTGCTTATCTCATCAAAAGCTGCTTCAGGTGACAGTTTATCATTATTACGAATGATGTTATGGCACTTAAAAAGCAATCGAGAGAACTCATCACGAGTAAACGCTTTTGTCTGCAGCAGCATAGCCTTGATTTTTTTGTCATCGTTCACCATATCGGCAGAAGGAATATCAGCAATTTCCTCCAACTTTTTAGGCATAGCATCCTCTACCACCTTAAAAATACGAGTTTCCTTCAAGTTGGTTGTGACAAAAAACTTAGCACCAGCCCAAGCTGCATAATTATATCCTTGAAAATAGTCAGCTTGGCGAATAGTAACATTTTCCGCCTTACACTCCACTACGATAAGTGCATTCTTCCCTTTTCGTTTATCCTCCTCATTTCGCCAGATAACAATATCTGCACGAGCAGCACCTTGCCCGCGTTGAGAGTTTGTCACCTTTACTTCTTCTCCCATTTGTTTGATGCCATAGCCGTAGCTATCCACCAAACGACAAACATATCTTTGGCGAACTTCCTCCTCAGGCTTTAGCACAAGCCATTTATCTCTTATCGGAGAATATATCTGGTTGCTTTCTGTTTTTATTTCCATATAGGATAGCTTTTTGTTTTAACAAGGCAAAGGTACACTTTTTAAGTGTATTTACCAAATTATTTATTCAAAACTTTTGGTTTACTCACAAAATCAAGCAAATCTTTCTATTACTAATTGAAAAACAAGGAAAATCTTCCAAAGCGACAATACTCGTAACCCTCTTCTCCATGATTCCCCAAAAGTCTAATGGAAAGGCAAAAGCAATCTTGCAACTCCCCAATCCCTCATGAGCAGAATAATTATTTTCTATAGAGGTGCAGAGTTGTTACGAAACAGGCTAACACGCACGTATAAATCTTTTTTCTCGAAAAAAGTATCAAAGTCTCATTTTTGGGTATAAAATAAGACTTATATCTTTAATACACAACACCTTAACATAAATGAGACTTCTCTAAAAATGAAGGGAGAAGTATCATCGAAGTATCATAAATTAGCGAGAAGTATCATGATTTCTTGCTTGCATCGAAAAAAAATGCTTTATGAAGTGACAATAATAGCATTTATAAGGCAATAAACAGGATGTTTTTGCGTTTCGTAAAACAGAATGTTTTATTCTTAATACTTAAGAAACATGGATGAAAAGGAATTACTGAAAAAGGCTTTTGAGTACGGAAACGTACCTAGCAACATCACCTACTGTTTCACCGAACCATGTCCGATGAAAAACAAATGTATCCACTATCTATCCGGTCTCTACAAAAACGAGAAGACTGATAGAGGGGATTCCATTTTCCCAAATGCCCTGAAAAACGGGATTTGCAAGTACTTCGCTCCGCTGCGTATCGTGAAAATGGCATGGGGATTCGACAAACTCTTTGCTGAAATGAAAGTGAAAGACGCTCCTGCACTGCGCGCCGAAATGAGAGACTACCTCGGCAGCAAAGGACAATACTACCGTTACAAACTGGGACAACTGAAACTCCTGCCGGAACAACAGGCATATATCAAACAGCTCTTCGCCAGATACGGATATAAAGATGTTGAATTCGATCATTTCTCGGAAGAGATTGATTTCACTAAAAGCTAATCTTTTTCTCTGCCCTCCAGATGTTCCAGCCATGCCATTTAAGCGGTTCCACAGAGAACACGTGACGGGCTACCGGTGAACACGTGACGGGCTACTAGAGAACAAGCGACGGGCAGCCATTGCCCGTACAATGGGAAACGAGTGCCCAATTTACCAACCAAACTTTGGGCAACGCTGATAAGATTTTATAGTTTATAGTTAACAGTTTATAGTTAATAGTTAACAAACAAACATTCTAATCAATATATTCAATGAAGGTAACAATCGTTCATACAAACAACAAGAAGCAGCTCCTCGTCAGCACCAAGACGATGGAGAAGTTGCTGCAACGTATCGCAAAAGATAACAGCAGACTTACTGTTACCCATTTCCGCGAATACGTGTCCTATATGGAAAGCGGCTACGAATATTACAAGGATATGCCAACATGGATGCACATCTACCCCGCTGCAGAATTCGTCAAAGACGAAAACAACAACCTGAAGATGAAGGCGTGCAACGGTATCCTGATGCTGAAATTCGGAAACATTACGGATGTGGACGGCGTGGAGGGCGTGAAGCGCTCGGTTGCCATGCTGCCTTCTACCTTTGCTGCGCTGGAAGGTGCTGATGGAAAGTCGGTTATCGTATTGGTGAAATTCAGCAATGAAGATGATTTGCTGCCTGCTGAGGAGGCGGATGCCGAACGACTGTACCGCATCGCTTACCAGCAGATTTTGCCTGTATATCAGGCGATTGCCAAGGCTTCGGTGCTCACAGACGGACCGAAACCTTCTATAGAAGCAGGCTCTAACCTGTCTTTTGAACCTTCGATGCACAACAGTTTTATGATGACGCTCGATGCGAAACCTTATTTCAACAGTAAGGCGGTGGCGATGAAAATTGACAGCAATATGCACCCTCAGAATCAGGCTTTCAACACAGAAGATAATCAGCAGATGAATCCTGGTTCCGGTACTTCGGAAGAAGAAAAGAAAGTTGACAAGAACAGCGTTCGCGAGAATATCATGAGCATGATGCAGCTGCTGAAAAGTAAATATAACTTCAGATACAACACGGTGATGAAATTCGTAGAATACATGCCGAAGGAGAAGGGTTGGTATGGTTTCCAGCCCGTAGATCCGAGAGTGCAGAAGCGCATGACGCTGGAGGTGCAGCTTGCCGATATCCGAGTGAGCATCAAGGATGTCAGGAATTTTCTGGAGTCTGATTATATCAAGAATTATAATCCGATAGATGAATATCTCTTCCAATGCTACGACAAATGGGACGGGAAGGACCATATACGTGCCTTGGCTCGTACGGTTCCTACCAACAATCCTTACTGGGCAGACTGGTTCTACACCTGGTTTCTGGGCATGGTTGACCAGTGGCGTGGCTTTACCCATCGCCAGTATGGCAACTCGGTGGCTCCGCTTCTGATTTCCAAGCAGGGTTACAACAAGAGTACTTTCTGTCGCCGGCTGTTACCACCGGAGCTGCAATGGGGATATAGCGATAATCTGATTCTGTCAGAAAAACGTCAGGTTTATCAGGCGATGGCGCAGTTTATGGTCATCAATCTCGATGAGTTCAACCAGATTTCTCCACAGGTGCAGCAGGGATTCCTGAAGAACCTCATCCAGTTGCCTACGCTGAAATACAAGCCTCCGTATGGCAGTCATGTCATGGAATTTCCTCGTCTCGCCTCGTTCATCGCCACGAGCAACATGACGGATATTCTCACCGACCCATCCGGCAACAGAAGATTCATCGGTGTGGAACTGACGGGACCGATCGATGTGAGTGTGCGTCCGAACTATCAGCAACTTTTCGCCCAGGCGCTGACTGCTTTGCACAATGGCGAGAAGAGTTATTTTGATGCGGAACAGGTGAAGTTGATCATGAAGAACAACTGCCAGTTTGAAGTGGCTGAGCCGATAGACCAGTATTTCCAGCTCTATTTTGATTTGGTTGAGAATGAGAAAGAGGGTGAATATCTGACTGCCGCCGAGATTTTCGACTATCTGAAAAAGCAGATAGGTTCATCGCTCAAAGTGAACAGTTTGATGGGATTCGGCAGAAAACTGGCGAATATGAGTGAGTTAAAACATAAGAGATTTGCAGATGGAATGAAGTATCTTGTAAAGAAAAAATAAAATAATGATACTTCTATGAGACTTTAATGAGACTTCTCGACACCAGAACCGAGAAGTCTCATTCTCTTTATCTTATTATCTATCAAGTCTTTAAGTCAATATTTTCAATAGAAAAATGAGACTTTGAGACTTTTTTTCTCGAAAAAAACTTTTTCACGTAAGAGAAAACTATTATCCTTTAGATAGCATAAAGGAAGGTGCGGATGAACCAGTAGCAAACGATACCTGCAATGTAACCTACGAAAGCAATCCAGGAGATGTGCTTCATATACCAGCCGAAGGTAATCTTCTCCAAGCCCATTACTACCACACCAGCAGCACTACCGATAATCAGCATAGAACCACCGACACCGGCACAGTAGGCGAGCAACTGCCAGAAGACGCCATCCACAGCCATATCACCAGCGGCTGCCACAGGATACATTCCCATACATCCGGCTACCAGAGGCACATTATCAACAATACTTGAAAGCACACCGATGATACCAGTTACGAGGTAGTGGTTGCCATCGAATACGACGTTCAAGCCCTGACCCAAAGCAGTCAATACGCCAATCTCAGCCAGGCAGGATACTGCCATCAGGATACCGAGGAAGAAGAGGATGGTACTCATATCAACACGAGAAAGCAACTTGGTTACTCGCTTCTGAGTACCCTCGGCATCAGCTCCACGATGCAAACCGCGATAGAAAACTTCGGTAGCAGTCCAGAGAACGCCCAATACCAGAAGGATTCCTACGAATGGAGGCAAGTGGGTGATACTCTTGAAGATAGGAACGAAGATCAAACCGCCTACTCCCAACCAGAACACAGCCTTGCGCTGACCTTCGGTGAAATCGCTGACCGATGCATTCTGCTGGGCAGAAACCTCAGGCATCACGAGTTCGCCCTTCAACATGGTCTGAAGGATGAGGGCAGGAATTACCATGGAAACTACAGACGGGATGAAGATTTCGGCAATAACGCCGGCAGCAGTAATCAGTCCCTTGTTCCAGAGCATGATGGTGGTAACGTCGCCGATTGGTGAGAAAGCACCACCCGAATTGGCTGCGATGATGACGAGGGATGCATAAACCATGCGGTCCTTGTGGTCGGTAACGAGCTTTCGGAGAATCATGATCATCACGATACTGGTGGTCAGATTGTCGAGGATGGCAGAGAGGAAGAAGGTAAGGAAAGCGATACGCCAGAGAAGCGCACGCTTCGACTTGGTCTTCATCACCTTGCGAACCCAGTTGAATCCGCCGTTCTGGTCCACGATTTCCACGATGGTCATTGCACCCATCAGGAAGAAGAGTGTTGTGGCAGTATCGCCCAGATGTTCCTGGATGATTCCGGTCACCTTCTCCACCATTCCAGCAGCACCGCCTGTATAATCAGGGTGCATCAACTGGAGATACTGCATTGGATCCATCATGTAGAGGGTCCAACAACCTACCAACATCAACAGGGCTATCGCAGCCTTGTTTACCTTAGTCAAGCTTTCGGTAGCTATGAGTGCATAGCCGAGCACGAAAACGACAATAATAGAAATTGTAAGTGTAGTCATTACTTTTATTTATTATTAGATATTCTTTTTTCCTTTATGTATGATTTGGCACGTACAATTGTCAAACGGTTGCAAAGATACAAAAAGAAAAGCAATAACCACACGATTCCTTATTATAATTGTATGTAATCGTTTACTTACTTACGGTTTTAACCTAATAATAACAGATTTTCTTTGCGCATCTAACTGATTATTCTTACTTTTGCACATCATTAAGTATTCTTTTTAAAGCATCACCAATATGAATCATCATTATATGAAATATCTGTTTGTGCTTCTCCTCTTCCTCCCAACTTGCCTCATGGCGCAGAACAAGGAAGAGAAGATGCCTGGACATATCACAAAAATACAGAAACTGGAGGATGTGAACGTAACAGGGAATCGTCCTCACTTCATCAGACTCAAGGGATATTATCGCAGTTACCAGACCAACGACTCTGTAATGAAATACTTCAACGACGGCATCGTGGAGTATTACATCAACCTGAAGAATGGAAAGACGGATCTCAATGCCTATTCCAAAAGAAATCTTCACAACAGCCGACTCGTTTCCGAAGACAAAAAGCGAGCATTCATGGTCAGTGACAAAGGAACCTTCCGACCTTGGCCGGAAGAGAAGACACTTATTGAGCAATATCGAAAGAAATATCAGCTGAAAGATTCACTGGGCTCTCAACTCGTCCTGCTCAATCAGCAGACAATAGGCAGTATTCAAATGGACAGCAGCCGGAATATCTGTCAGATAGAAATCAACCAGCTTCCTACCTACAAGAATCTGACACACCAGCTTTTCGGTTATACCCAGACAGATATCTACGACCATGTGGTGGAAACCTACCAGATAAGTCCTGAAGATTACTATTCCTTCAAGGACCTGCTCTTCCAAAAAACTGACAACAGCTATCTTTTCTCTCATAAGAAAGACAAGCAGCAGCAACTCATCCATGTGATTACCGAACTATATATCACGGAAAAGGAGTATGTAGAAAAGAAGCAATCCATCAAACCGGATTCTTCTACTCCCAAAGAATCAGCTGCCGCCATTACCGATTTCTGCATCAGAAACAAGATACCTTCCTTGCCTGAAGCAACAGAGCAGGAGATGCAGCAGTTGACTCCCTATAATCCTGCAAACATGAAAGAGATAAAGGAGTAAGGAAACTATACAAAAAAATCCGAAACAGATAGCTGACAACGCTTCTGTTTCGGATTATCTTTTCGTATTCTTTCTTAAAATCCATGCGGATTCTGATATTTAATAAAGCTAGCAATAATCATGTTCACAGGTTACTTAGCCACCTTGAATACGGCGGCACTAATGCCTGAAGCCTTGATAGCATCGGTCTTCTTGCCTGATTTATATACAACCTTGCCTGTAGAAAGAACAGAAACTGCCTTGCCACCTACAGAGCTGATGTTGAGAGAGGCTGCCTTGGCACCAGGATTCACGACAACAACATACTTCTCATCACCCAAAGTGCGCTCATATACCATCGGATATTCCTGACCCTTCTGGTTCAGGAGCTTCCAATCGCCCTCATTGTCAAGAGCCTTGGCTGAATGACGCAAAACGGTCAGCTTACGGGTATATGACAACAGAGAATTCTGATCTCCCTGCTGAGCCTCAACGGTCAACTTTCCGTTTTCCGTATCTACAGGGAAGTAGAGTTTATCAGGCGCACTCGTTGAGAAGCCGGCATTCTTGCCCTTGGTCCACTGCATCGGAGTGCGGGTACCAGAGCGCTCATTGCTACCCTCCTTGTTAGGGAGATTCATCTGATACTTCATACCAATCTCATCACCATAATAGATAAATGGAACACCTGGCATGGTGAGGAAGAAGGTCATCGCCACCTTCAACTGGTCTGGCGTGTTGCGGGTACCGATGTTAGGACGCTGGTAATCGTGGTTGGCAGATGGAACAGCGATGTAGCCGAGATTCTTGATAGCATTATATGCCTTGGTATAGTTCTCGCTAAATTCCTTAAGCGAACCCTTGCCCTGCTTGTCGAAATAGCAGTTCTGATAGCTCTGCTCCCACTTGCCCCATGGAGTCTTGCGGTCGAAGAACAGAGAGGCATAGCCCTTGAGACCGAAATGGATGTAGAAATCGATGTTGAAGCCGGCAGGAATGGCTTGCTGCGGATTAGCCCACTCTGAAATCAGGACGGTCTCAGGATAGTACTTGTCCTTCCATGCACGCATCTCATTCCAGAGTTTGGAAACCTCCTTCTTGTCGGGGTCGTTCTTGATGAGCGATGACGCCATATCAACACGGAATCCATCCACACCCTTATCAAACCAGAAAGCCATGATGTTACGTATTTCACTGCGAACAGCCTGTGGTCCAGGCGCATCTACGCTCTGCTCCCAAGGATGATTTGGGTCTGGATGAGCAAAGCCATAATTCAAGGCTGGCTGGCACTCGAAGAAATTCTTCTCATAATACTTGGCACGAGGAGCATTCGCCTCCACATATCTGCCTCGGGTACTAGACTCCGGACTTGCCTCCTGATGACGGGCTTCTATTTCTTTCTTCTCGCTCTCAGGAATATCGTTCATCCAGATATAATAGTCGCTGTAACGCTGGTTTGGATCTTTCTCGGAAGACTCCTTAAACCAGACACACTTGGTACTGGAATGTCCTGCCACCAGGTCGAGACAAACTTTCATGCCACGCTTATGGGCCTCATTGACCAATGTAACCAAATCAGTATTGGTACCGAATCGAGGATCCACCTTGTAGAAATCGATGACATCATAGCCACCATCAAACCATCCCGACTCAAAGATCGGATTGAGCCAGAGGGCGTTCACACCCAGCGACTTGATGTAATCCAACTTGGAAGTGATACCCGGCAGGTCACCAATACCATTGCCATCAGTATCCATATAGGAAGATGGATAAATCTGATAGAAAAGTGCATCACTCAACCAAGCCGGTCCCTTCTTCTGTTCTGCCTGAGCAGAAAGTGTGGTTGCCGCCAAGGCAGCAACCAACAACATTTTATTCATTCTTTTCATGAGCATCATTATTAATTCAAGAATAATTTCTTTCATAACAACTTAAAATCCTGCATTTCATTGCGCAAGAAGGCTAATTGCGAATCCGCCACCTGCAACGGAGTTCAACTTCAAGACAGACTTGCTGGTTACAGTCTTCTTGGTGATGACATAAGCCTGAGGATTTGTCTTGTAGTTGGCATTCTTTGCATCCTGATAGATGGTAGCCACATACTTCTTGCCCTTCTCGAGGAAATCGAGCTTTACGGTAGACTGATGAGCTTTCATGCCCGTAACGCCACCGACAAACCAGTTATCAGAACCCTTTGCCTTGCGGGCAGCGGTGATATACTCCATTGGTTCAGCCTCCAGATAGATAGACTTGTCCCAATCTACAGCCACATCCTTGATAAACTGGAAGGCATCCATGTGCTTCTCGTAATTCTCAGGGAAATCGGCAGCCATCTGCAATGGACTGTACATCGTTACATAAAGTGCCAACTGACCGCAGATGGTAGAGTTGCAATGAGAACCATTGGCGCAATCCATTTCAAAGATACCCGGTGTATAATCCATCGGACCACCCTGCAGACGGGTGAAAGGCAAGATGGCGGTATGTCCCGGTTTGGTACCTCCGAAAGCCTGATATTCAGTACCGCGAGCACTCTCGTTGCCAATCAGGTTAGGATAAGTGCGGCAGAGACCGGTAGGACGCACAGCCTCATGGGCATTTACCATGATGTGATAATCGGCAGCACGGGTTACGGCATGCAGATAGTGGTTGATTTCCAACTGACTGTAGTGATGCTCTCCACGAGGAATGATGTTGCCCACATAACCGCTCTTCACTGCATCGTAGCCATAATCCTTCATCAACTGGTAAGCTCTGTCCATATACTTCTCGTAGTTCATTACAGAAGAGGAGGTCTCATGATGCATGATGAGCTTCACTCCCTTGGAATGCGCATACTCATTGAGCGCCTTGATGTCGAAATCAGGATATGGAGTCAGGAAATCGAATACCTTTTCCTTCATATAACCACTCCAGTCTTCCCAACCGATGTTCCATCCTTCTACAAGGACTGCATCGAAACCATGGGCTGCAGCAAAGTCGATGTAACGGCGTACATTGACATTGTTGGCAGAATGTTTGCCCGATGGCTTGGCATGTACATAGTCGGTTCCATCTAACTTCACGGTAGGATAATCATGGGTATAAGCCCACTCACCCTTACCGGAAATCATCTCCCACCATACACCTACATACTTCACAGGATGAATCCAGGAGGTATCCTTGATCTTGCAAGGCTCATTGAGATTGAGAATCAGGTTGGAAGACAACACCTTGCGGGCATCATCTGTAATGACCATCGTACGCCAAGGGCTCTTGAACGGAGTCTGCACATATCCCTTCATTCCCTGTGCATCTGGAGTAAGCCAAGAGGTAAAGGTCATGGTCTTGTCATCCAGGTTCAGATGCATGGCTGGATAATCTACCAAGGCAGCCTCATGCAGGTTGATGTAGATACCATCATCTGTCTTCAACTGGAGTGAGGTCTGTACACCGGTATCTGAAAAAACTGTCTGTGAGAGATTGCTGCTGACAGCAGCATGCAGGGCTGGACGGATGCCCGACAGACGGGTCTTGGTATATTCATACTCCTGGGTATCGTAATCACCCGGAATCCACCAGGCGGTATGATTGCCCGTCATGGCAAATTCTGTACGCTCTTCCTTGATGGTAAAGTAGTTGAGACTGCCTTTCTGAGGGAACTCATAGCGCAATCCTACTCCATCGTCATAAACACGGAAGCGGACGTTCATATAACTGTCTGTAGAATTCTGTTTCAACTCTACCAGCATATCATTATAATGATTGCGGATTGACTTGTTCTCTCCCCAAACAGGAGTCCAGGTCTCGTCGAAAGTGGAAGTTTTCTCATCGATAACACTAAAATCGGCAAGCAGGTCCTTGCCATCCTTACCGCCCTTGGCGAGTTTGTAACCCAGACGGCTAGGCTTGATGATGGTCTTGCCCTGATAGGTCACACTATAGGTAGGCACAGTGCCATCCAAAGTGAAGTTCACCTTGATTTGTCCGTTAGGAGAAGTGATGTCTCCTGCATCTGCTGAGATGCCAAAAGCCATCAGAAGGCTTGCGAGCAAAAAGAGTTTTTTCATATTATTCTTCATTTTTAGTTTATGATTGACTACTTAGTATAACCAGGATTCTGGCCGAGTTTCTTGTTCAAGTTGAGCACGGCATAAGGGATAGGATAAACCATGGTATAGCCCTGCGTATCATCATTGTAATCACCTGCAGAAGCATTGTGGGTCACACCCTTGAAGCGGTCAGCAGTAGGCTCTGTAAAGGTACAGAATCTGATCTGGTCTTGGCGGCGTACTCCCTCCCAAGCCAGTTCCAGCATACGTTCATTCAGAATGTCATTGAGCGTAAGTTCTGTACGAGGTGTAGCAGCAACACGGCCACGAACCTCATTGACAATTGTGAGAGCCTCAGCCTTGTTACCCATACGATACTCAGCCTCAGCCTTCAGGAGCAAGGCATCGGCATAACGCCAAATTACCAAGTCGTTGTTGAAGCTATACTGCTGGGTAGTGGACTTGTCAAACTCATACTTCTTCATTCTGGCACCGGAACACTTCATGGCATGAGGGTCATCGGCAGCAGTGAAATCCACCTTTACAGCCAATGGCATATACTCCAGCGGCTTATCTGTAGCACCATCCTCTACAGCTTTTCCTGTCTCCTCCATATAATCCTTGTCGGTATAGAAGTTGAGTTTCAGACGAGGGTCAGGGTTAGCCGTTCCATAGCCATATACCAGCATCTGCTGCTTGGAAGAGCAGGCTCCATTCCAGCCCTGGTAACCGATGGCACCGCCATGGTTGTAATGCAGGGTACGCACGATGTTGTAATCCTCTATCTTATAGTTGACACAGTCATTCGGGCGGGTCCAGATATTCTCCACGGAATTCTGGTTGGCTACGATGAAGTTGTCTGCATAGCTAGGCTGCAGGCGGTAACCCAAACTGGCAATCTGATCAGCACAATAGACTGCTGTTTCCCACGCATTGCGAGTTTCACCATCCAAAGTGATGTTTATATTTTTGCCCATTTCAGAAACCGTCTTTCCCTGCTCCTCGCTGGCAGTAGCCTTGCCGCTCTTGTCTGTTCCAACAAAGGCGCTGTAGCTGGTTGGAGTGGTATCATCGATGGTATAGACCGGTGCATTGATGGCACACTTAGCCATACACATATATGCCACAGCCTTGGTGATACGGCCATAATATTCACCCTCGTTCTGACTCTTACTGTCTGAAAGATGAGGAATGCATTCAGCCAATTCAGAAGTAACAAACTTGAAGACATCAGAGCGGTTGGACTGATTCACCTCGTTAGCACTCACCTCAGAAGAAACAACCAATGGCACCTGTCCGAAGAGATCCATCACATAGTAATAATAGACAGCACGAAGGGCTCTCAATTCATATACATATTCAGCATACTCCGGATGTTCACCCAGGTACTTGTTGAGTCGGTCGATAGAAGAATTGGCAAGACCGATGACACGATACAGGTTGTTCCACACATCGTTATACTTGCTTACAGACGACTCAAAGTTGTGAAGGAAAATGTTCTGCCAGGCTCCACCATCTACCCAGTCACCCTGGCGACCAGGAATCATACTGGCATCAGAAGAGAACTCCTGGAAGGTATGCACAGAGCCACCATCACTTCCATACAATCCATTGCCGATGGAAGAATATACGTTAGCCACTGTGTTTACATATACCAGCTTAGGGGTGCTGAAAGCCTCCTCCTCAGAAAACTTGCTTCGTGGAGTCTCATCCAGTGAGCAACTAGCCAGTAATATCGATGAAAGAAGCATTGAGCCTATAATATATTGTTTCATAACTGTAATCCTTTATATATTAATAATGTAATTCTTAATTAGAACTTGTTATCTATTCTATGTGAAAACATTTAGAAATTCACTGAGAGCGACAAAGTATAAGTACGGCTCAGAGGATAGATGTTCTTGTCGTCAACACCCAGATTGCCACCACTGATGGTTGCAGAGTTGATCATTGGTGTCAAGCCCTTGTAACCTGTGAGGGTACAGATATTGTTGACAGACAATGCAAGGTGAATGTTGTTGATGAATTTCCACTTGAGCATATCCTTGGTGAAGGTGTATCCCAGAGAAGCGTACTCGAAGTTCATATAGTCCCCCTTTTCCAGCCAGTAATCAGAAATCTGAACATCATGGATTCCCTTGCCGTTATTGAGATGCTGTGCACCGCTCAGGATATTATAGGTTGGGAAATTACTCATATTGTTCAAGGTCATGGAGGTAGCATTGTAAATCTTATGACCGAAAGCACCGTTAAACTGCATAGTCAGATCCCAGTTCTTGTACTTGAAGCCCATATCCCAACCGAGGAAGTACTTAGGGATTGCCTGTCCGCAAACCTTGCGGTCGCCACTGTCACCCGTATCAATGGTACCATTATCATCAAGGTCTTCGATGATATACTGTCCCTTCTCATCGATACCTGTGCAGTGAGGCAGATAGAATACACCTACAGGCTGTCCCTCAATGAGATAGGTTACGCCATTGTTATGCACCAGACCAGCCGCACCTACGGTGGCAACAGAGATATGCTCGCTCGTTGTCATAGGCTGTCCCTTGTAGGTACCGCTCAACTTCTTCAGCTTGTTCTTCTGATAAGAGAAATTCACACCGGAATTGAAGGTAAAGTCCTTTGTCTTGATGATGTCACCTCGAACAGCCAGTTCAAATCCCATATTAGTCATGGTACCCATATTAGCCAACAGACGGTCGTAAGTGAAAGGAGGCACCGGCACCGTATAGGTATAAAGCATATCTGAAGTCTCAGAAGTGTACCAGTCGAAGGTTACGTTGAGACGCTGCTTGAACATCGACAGGTCGAAACCGGCATCAAATGTCTTCTTTACCTCCCACTTCAGATCAGGGTTGCTGTTGGAGGTAACCGCAAAAGTAGTACTTGTTGCGCCGTTGACGGTAGTTACACCATTTGGCTCCATCAGGGCGAGAGAAGTATAAGGATCGATAGCATCCTGATTACCGGTCACACCATATCCTGCACGAATCTTGAAATTGTCTATCTGCTTGATTTTCTTCATCCAAGGCTCATTGCTGATTACCCATGCCAAGGAAGCAGAAGGGAACCAGCCCCACTTCTGACCATTACCCAACTTAGAAGAACCATCGGTACGAACATTGACGGTAGCGATGTATTTGTCAGCCAGCATATAGTTGACACGAGCCATATAAGAGCTCAGGGTATATTCGGTGTAGTTAGACTACAGATTACCCCAGCTCACATTGGCAGCAGCCTTCATGTTATTGAATTTGAAGTAGTTGGTATCAAATCCATGTGCCTCCTGTGAGTTCCAGTCGTAGGTATACTTCTGTCCCTCCATCAGAGCCAAGGCATCAATGTGATGCTTGCCGAAATCCTTGGAGAAATTCACCATGATATTGCCCATATAGTCCTTGCGGTTGGTATTGGCGATATAAGCCCATCCATTACCATTCAACTTACCCATCTGGATGTTGTTAGGAATATAGAACTTATTGTCACGGTTCCAATAGTTATATGAACCAAAGGCACTTACAGAGAGACCGTCGATGATGTTGACAGTTGCCTTGCCATGAACATTGACAGAAGCATCCTTGTAGAAGTCATCAATATCGAGCAATCCCAGTGGATTCCAGATTTCATTGGCAAGCAAGTCCTCATCCCATTCGCCCTTGTTGTTTCTTACATGTGGATAGGTAGGGTTGTAAGCAGTGGCAGAATAGAACATCTTGTGCATATCATACTGGATATTGCTGTTGCGCTGAGAGCCAAACATTCCTAGTTCCAGCTTCAGATGCTTATCGAAGAGATACTGGGTTCCATCCAACTTTGCTGTAAAATTCTTCATATCAGAATTCTTCAAGGCTCCCTGACGGAGTATGAATCCCAAAGAAGCACGCAGACTGGATGTATCCGTACCAGAAGAAAAAGAAATATTATGATTTTGGGTAAGACCCGTATTGCGCTCAATCTCCTCGAGGAAATTGGTATCGCCACCCATATCGGTATAGGTCAATCCCAAGGACTTGGCTGTCTCACGATATTCGGAAGCCGACATCATATCCAGATTTTTATAGACCGTGTTTACACCAAACTGACCATTGTAGCTAAGGCTGGAATATCCCAACTTGCCCTTTGCTGTGGTAACAACTATGACACCGGAAGCACCACGTGAACCATACTGGGCAGTCTCAGAAGCATCCTTCAGGATGGTGAGACTCTCAATATCGCCAGGAGCCAGAGAATTGAACATCGTCATATCAGCAAAGACGCCATCGATGATAATCAACGGGTCGTTACCACCTGAAAGAGAAGAGGTTCCACGAACACGGATGCTTGGCGAACTGGTAGGGTCGCCGCCAGCCTGAGAAATGATAACACCCGCAACCTTACCCTTCAAGGCCTCGGCAGGACTGGTTACCACACCCTTGTTCATATCTTCTTTCTTGATGCGGTCGACAGCACCCGACACCGTGCGCTTGCTGCCCACAGCATAACCAACGACAACCACCTCATCGAGCACCTCGTCGTTTTCTTTCAGCGAAACATTGATAACATGATTTCCCTTTACAGGAATTTCCTGGGTACGGTAGCCCAGATAAGAGAATACCAGGACGGCACCATCCTTAACATTGTCAAGCTTGTAGTTACCATCCAAGTCGGACACTGCACCATTCTTGGTATCTTTCACCAGAATGCTGGCACCAATGACAGGTTCACCTGTGGCATCTACCACCTGACCCTTAATGGTTGTCTGACCAAGAGCATTAAAAGTAATAAAGCATCCTGCTAACAGCAGACCTACTTTCTTTGAAAGGTTGTTTTTATCCATAATCTATAGGTTTATAACGATTAAAATTGTTTGATGCCGCAAAAGTACGTCAAAATTCAATAGGTTGTTGCGATTAGTAGGTTTTTGGTAGATTACCATTATCTACTATCCAATTTATCAGGCTGAATATCAGCAAATTAAATATTTTCAAAAAAAACACGTTAGTAGATGCGAGATTCTGAAAGTTTTTTATTACTTTTGCAGCAGAATCTTTAAAACATAAGAAACATGAGACATTTTATAACTATCGTACTACTGATACTACTACCACTATGCGCAAAAGCAGACAACAGCCAGCTCTACAAACAGCTGGATGCTGCCATAGAAAAACGTGCGCATTATGTAGAAGTAAAAGAGAAAAGTCTGAACGACATCAAGCAGGGTGCCAAATATGTAACCAGCAACGAGGACAAGCTCAAACTTTACGAGCAACTCGCCAATGGATACAAAGCATACGAGTATGATTCGGCGATGACTTACATAAAAAAAGGCCTTGTTCTTGCCCAAAAGAGCAACAACATCTTATATCATAAAAGATTCCAACTTAGCCAAACCAGCCTGCTTATCACACGTGGATTCTATGCTGAAGCAAAAAACATCATGCAGAAGATAGAACCCAAGGAAGAAGATCCGCTTGACTATCAGTTTCAATACTATTATACACTTTACGGACTATACAACAACTGGTCAACCTATTGTGAAAACAATGAATTCAGCAAGATTTACGACCAGCAGAAAGTGGAATACCTGAAGAAAACATTAGAACTGTCGCCAAAGAAAGATGCATTCTATTACTACCTGCTGGGAGAGTTTTACTATTACAGCTATCATTCCAACAATAACAAGACCATCCAATACTACAAAAAAGCACTGAGTATGGAAAAGCCGGACAGCCGTCTCCATGCCATGACCGCCTTTGCCCTATCCGAAATATACAAGAAATCCAACAACCAGAAACTGACGGAACATTACCTGCTGGTTGCAGCCATCTCAGACATCACTTCTGCCACAAAAGAAAACGTAGCCCTGCAAGACATCGCACTCTTCATCTACAAACATAAGACCAGAAGTCTGAATAAAGCCCAGGAATACATCAACCTATCCCTGGAAGATACTTATGCATACAACAACCGATTGCGCCGCATTGAGATTTCATCCAAATTGCAGATGATTACCAATGCCTATACAGATGACATCAGAGCCACCAACAGCATGCTCTACATCGCGCTGTCGGTCATTTTCCTGCTCTTGCTCGGAGTGGGACTTAGCAGTCTGTTCATCCGCAAGAAGAACAAACTTCTGAAACAGAAGAAAGACGAAATCACGGCTACATCGGCAAAAATGGAAGTTCTCAACAGCCAGTTGCACCTCATCAACGACGAACTGAAGGACACCAACCAGAAGCGCGAGAGACTGATAAAGGTGTATATTGACCTGTGCTATAAGAACATAGAGAGAAACAGCAAACTGCGCACCTTGGCAGTTAGAAAGATCAAGGCCAACCAGAGTAAGGAGCTGCTGAGCCTCCTTTCTTCCTCAACCAATACAGAGAAAGAGAACAAGGAGTTTCTGACGGAATTCGACAAGGCATTCCTGTCTCTGTACCCAACTTTTATAACCGAGCTGAACAAGCAGCTTACAGAATCGGCACACATCCAGCTGAAAGAGAACGGAGAAATGCCCCCTATCCTCCGTGTGTGCGCCCTGTTAAGATTAGGCATCACCGAAAGTTCAAAGATAGCCGGCATCCTGTCTTATTCGCCACAAACCGTATACAACTACCGTTCCCTGCTCAAGAACAATGCCATCGACAAGGAGCACTTCGAAGAAAATGTGCTCAGACTCTGCATGGTGATAGCCGACTGATCGGAGATTAAGAATACGGCACAAATATCCGAAACAGATAGCTGCCAATGCTTTCTTCCGAAAAAATGGAGCTGATTTGCCAAAGTAACATCTTTGTCGCAACTTCGTCAATGCCTTTCAACCTCATTGCAACCCCAGTGTAATATAACCACCGTACCTTTGCAACCGAAATCAAACGATATAGGTTATGAATGCTAAAAGGGGAATTATTGTATTAGGATTGCTCTCAGCGGCTAGCATGCCAATGTGGGCGCAGCAGATTAAGGGTGTGGTTATCGACCAGAAATCGAAAGAGACACTCATCGGTGCAGTCGTCACTGTGGATGGAACCAACGTGAAGGCTATCACCAACATCGACGGAAACTTCCTGATCGATGGAATGAAGAAAGATAAGACATATACACTATATATAAATTATGTAGGATATAAGACTCAAAAAATTGACGGGGTTCAGGCGAAGGACGCAGACCAGGTGATTGCGCTGCAACCTGATGAACAGCAGCTGAAGGAGGTGACCGTTACCGCAGTGGAAAGGCGTAATACGGATGCGGCAATGATACAGGTGGCCAAAAACAGTCCCGTCATCGTGAGTAATGTTTCGGCACAGGAAATATCCAGAACTCAGGATACGAATGCGGGTGAGGTGATACGCCGAGTGCCAGGCGTGAGCCTCATCGACGATAAATTCGTGATGGTTCGTGGCTTGTCGCAGCGTTATAACAATGTGTGGGTGAACGGAGGAGCAGTGCCTAGTTCTGAGGCTGATTCCAGGGCATTCTCCTTCGATATCATCCCAAGTTCGCAGATTGACAACCTCACCATCGTGAAGTCGCCAACGGCTGAATATCCCGCAGACTACTCGGGCGGTTTCATCATCGTCAACACCAAGGAGATTCCGGCAGAAAACAGTTTCAACATCGCCGTAGGCGGAAACTGGAATACATCTTCTGCCTTCAAGGACTTTTCTTACTCAAAAGGTTCCGGAACCGATTTTCTAGGGTTCGACAATGGCTTGAGAAAACTGAATGGGGGCATCCAAGCTGCCTTGAATCCGCAGCTCGATGCCAACGGAAAGCCGGTGGGCGATTATGCTACTTCGCTCCTGGGAAACGGGCTTAACAACGATTGGCTTGTCAAGAACAGGAAGCCTTTGGGTGACCTGAAACTGGCAGCAAGCCTCAACCGCCGCTGGATGCTCGGCGGAAGAACACTCGGCATGCTCGCCGCCATGAACTATACCAACGAATACCGCACCTACGAGAACATGGAGAACAACCTCTATGGCATCTATGATGCGGCAAACGACAAGCCGAACTATCTTCGTCACTCTGTTGACGACCAGTATAATAATAACGTGAGACTCGGAGCGATGCTCAACTTCACCTTCCTTTCCAAGGACGGCAATCACAAGTATCAGCTCAAAAACATCTTCAACCAGTTGGCTACCAGCCGATATACCTGGCGTGATGGCGTGAGCGCCCAGTCGAACCTGGAGCGAAGCGCAGAGTATTACTACCGCAGTCGAACTACATATAACGGTCAGCTTACCGGCAAGCACACCTTCACTAGCGATGCCCTTGACTGGAGCATCGGGTATGCGTATGCCAACCGTCATTTGCCTGACCGTCGTAGATACCTCATCGACGATGCTCTTGAATCGGGCGTTTATGCCCTGAGCACCGGCAACGACATATCCCGCGAGTGGACTCAACTCGACGAACACATTCTCTCTCTTGGTGTAAATGACAAGCACCACTTCAAGTTTGGCAACTTTGAGCCAGACTTGAAGGTGGGTGCCTATGGGGAGTATCGCAGCCGAGAATACCAGACCCGCAACTTTATCTACAACTGGAATGTTTCAGATAACAACATGCCATCCGACTTCCGCCACAGCGACATCCCAACCCTGCTCTCCAGCGAGGCAAACATGGGTTACGACAAGCTGTATCTTCTGGAGGAAAAGCAGATGCGCAATAACTACCGCGGACACAACACCTTAGGCGCCGGATACCTGGCGTTGTCTCTCCCCTTTGGCAAACTCGGCATCCACGCCGGTGTCCGCTTCGAGCATAATGATATGGAACTCATCTCCAATTCCCGTGACTACGAGAAGAGTGAATCGAGCCGTCATTACAAGACCGATGATGTTTTTCCATCTCTCAATACAACATATAAGATTAGCGACCAGCACCAGGTGCGACTTTCGTATGGCCGCAGTATTAACCGCCCAGAATTCCGTGAAGTATCGTCGTCGGTGTATTACGACTTCGACCTTGCCAGCAATGTGCAGGGAAACACTGAGTTGAAGAACTGTTATGTCGAAAACCTCGACCTGCGATATGAGTGGTATCCATCCCGTGGAGAGCTCATTTCGCTGGCAGTCTTCTACAAGCACTTCGATTCTCCTATCGAGTGGACCTATACGGTGGCTGGTGGCACTGACTTGATTTACTCTTACAAGAATGCAAAGAGTGCCAACAACTATGGTGTGGAGCTGGATATCAGAAAGAATCTCGGATTCATAGGATTGAAGGATTTCAGTTGGTCGTTTAACGGTGCCCTCATCAAGAGCAAGGTTCAGTTTGAGAAGGGAGCGAAGGAAGAAGACAGACCGATGCAGGGTCAGTCGCCATACCTTATCAACACCGGCATCTTCTATAAGAATGAGCCATTAAAGATGGATATCGCCCTGCTCTACAACCGCATAGGCAAGCGAATCATCGGTGTGGGCAGAAACGAGGGGAGCACAGGCGATGACTCCAATTCCCGAGTGCCTCACAGCTACGAGATGCCTCGCAACACCATCGATTTCTCGCTGGCTAAGAAATTCGGCGAACATCTGGAACTGAAGCTCAACGTAAGAGATCTTCTTGCTGAAAAGATATATTACAAGCAGTTTGCTGATGTAACGTATAGCGACGGAAGCAAGAAGGAAGTAGAAGAAATAGCAAGATGCTACAAGCCGGGTAGAAACATCGGTTTGCAGGCAACCTATAAATTTTAGAGACTATCCGTAGAATTTCAAGAAAGATAATAATAGATGTTTGTTTAATAAAACAGGAAACAATGATGAACAAGATGTATTTTTTAGGATGCATGGGCATCCTCGCAGCATCTGCCATGTTGAGCAGCTGCAGCAGTGACAATGACGATCCAACTCCTTCTCCAAATCCTGGATCAGAAGTAGTTTACAAGTGGACAACCAATGGCGGCTTGAAGGCTTGCGACCACATCCTCTTCGGAACAGATGACAAGGAAAACGCCAACGGAACACAGATTGGCAACGGCGACCAGGAATTCGTTTTCACAGGCAAGCAGACTTTGAAGAAAGGCACTTATCTCCTCAAGGGATGGGTATATATTGCAGATGGTGCTGAGCTTACCATCGAACCGGGAACGATTATCAAGGGCGACAAGCAAACCAAGGCGGCACTCATCGCAGAGCGTGGCGGCAAGCTCATCGCCAAGGGTACAGCCACAGAGCCTATCGTCTTTACATCTGAAGAGGCTGCCGGCAGCAGAAAGCCTGGCGACTGGGGTGGCATCATTCTCTGCGGCAAGGCTAAGAACAACCAGACTGAGCAGCAGATAGAGGGTGGTCCTCGTACCAAGCATGGTGGCGCAGATGATGCTGACAACTCAGGAGCCTTGAGTTATGTACGCATCGAGTTTGCCGGTTATCCATTCCAGAAGGATAAGGAGATTAATGGTTTGACTCTCGGTTCTGTAGGTTCAGGCACAGAGATTGACCACGTTCAGGTATCTTATTCCAATGATGATTCCTTCGAGTGGTTTGGCGGTACAGTAAACTGCAAGTATCTCGTAGCCTACAAGGGCTGGGATGATGATTTCGATACAGATAACGGTTTCTCAGGAAAGGTGCAGTATGGTCTTTCTCTGCGCGACAGCAAGATAGCCGATACCTCTCAGAGCAACGGTTTCGAGAGCGACAACTGCGCCGATGGTGCTACCGTGGCCCCTCGTACCAAGGCAACCTTCTCTAACATCACCTTCGTAGGTCCTAAGGTATTGGATTCTAAGTTCCAGAACACCACAGATTATATTACTGCCGGAGCATACAATCCAAACAACGGTTCAGCTCTCGGCAAGTTCCAGTCAGCCATGCAGATTCGCCGTTCTTCTAACCTAAACTGCATCAACTCAGTGGCCTTAGGCTGGCCTATCGGTTTGATTGTTGATGGTGAGAAGGGTGAAACCGTGAAGAATGCCAAGGAAGGCAAATTCAAGCTTCAGAATGTATATTTCGCAGGTATGGATGCCGTTGGTACTGATGCCAACAAGAAGTATGAGGATTACCTCTATGATGCAGCCAACAAGAAGGATCTCGACAAGAATCAGAAGTCATACAGCAATACCTTCTTCTTCTCAGAGCAGAGCAACAAGTATTTTGATTCATGGACTTCATTGGTTGGTGCAGATGGCTATACTCCTATCGCAGGAAGCCCATTGCTTGGTGCCGCAAGTTTCGCCGGCTGGACAGGTTTCGACACCGTAACCTACATCGGAGCCTTCGATGGCAGCAACAACTGGATGAGCGATTGGACCAACTTTGACCCTCAGAATGCAAAGTACTAGAAAAAGATTAGTACCGGAATAAGAATTAGAATCGCTAATTTCTATTTTGACTATAAGGCTTTCTTTTATTGGAGCATGGCGCAGTGATTTGCGCCATGCTTTTTTTGTTGGGTTATGGAGGGAAACGTTGATGTCCTGAAACAGGACATCAACCTTCATTTATCTTAATCCATGAACTTTATCATGTCCTGGCGTCTTGGCTTTGCCTCCGGCGATTCGTCAGGATAACCCAGGGCGATGCAGTAGAGCAGCTTATAATTCTTAGAGAATGCCATGCGGTCGAGGTAAGGCTTGGCCGACGGAGAATCCAGTATCCAACGGGCAGAACTGCCCAGGCAGCAGGAACCGATGCCCCTTGACCATGCTGCAAGAATGATGTTCTCGCCAAGCAAACCGCAATCAATCTGCGCCATATCATAAGTAGTATCGTAGGCGATGCAAACCACGCATGGAGCATTCACGAAGATGTTCTTGAAGCCCTTGCGCTCTGCTATCTTAGGATTATCCTTTACCACGGCTTGGGTGATTGAATCGATGAGGGCAGGAGAATCTATCACTCTGATTTCGTACGACTGCAGGTTCTGCCCGTTTGGCGCATGGATGCCGCATTTCAGAATCTCGTTCAGGGTATCGCGGCTGATGACGGAATCCTTGTAAGCACGGATGCTTCTGCGACTCATCATCAAATCGGTTACCACACTTGCAGAGTCAACGCTGGTCATTGCCTCCGGCTGTCTGTTCTCATTGCAGGCAGTCAACATCAGTGCAGCTGCCAATCCTAAAAATATCTTCTTCATATTATTCACTGTATGATTAAACTTCATATTATTCATTGTATGATTAAACCTATATTTCAATTAGTATATACCCATGTAGCACTATTAGTATCTATCCATGTAGCGTTATTAGTACATACCGTGCAAAGATAGCAACAAACATTGATATCCAAGAAGATACGTTATGATTTTTAAGAGTTTTTATCGGTCTCTCTGCCATTCTTTTAACAAGTATATATCATAGCCAAACATTTTCCACCTATTTTGCTAGAATTTCCCAAAAACTTCGTATCTTTGCAATGGCTTTATACAAGATAAGCTGTTTATAAAATCATCATACGTAGAATTATGGAAAGAAAAAGTTATTCTATAGATATAAATCGCATTGCACAATATGCCATGTATGCATATTGCATTTTCGCATTGTTTTCGCTGGCATTTTCTGTTTGCAGACAAGCGGGCTTATCCTTCAGAACAAGTCCCATCCTGATTCCAATAAGTCCCATCCTGGTTACCATCAAGCAACTGGTCTTGCAGCTCGCCCCTATAGCTTTATGGGGAATATTCCGCTACACGCTACCGGCAGGCGTAAAATTGCTACGACGCTGCAGCGAGTTGATGGTACTTTACTATGTGCTCTCATTCATCCTGGGCCAATGCTTCAATCTTCATCTCGTAACGATGATGCAGAACGGACAGATAACACCCACGGCAACTATTCTTACCTGGATACAAAGCTCTATGGGATTGATTTCCGTCATCGCCTCCCTGATAGCCGGCTGCCATCTGTACAGCAAGCACAGAGGTAACATGCGCAAACTGGGCTTAGCCCTTATCCTGGTTTTCATGGTATGGCTGCTATGCTCGAATCTCCTCCCGACGGCAGTGTTTTACCTGGCAGACAACACCCAGCAGACAGCCTTCACCAGCGTGAATATCATCAGTATGATAACAACGACATCGGCATATATATACGCTTACTACATGATGTATCGGGCGATAAGCGACTGAAAAAAGTTATAAAAAACTCCGTTTCTGAGTTTTCAAGACATCAGGAACGGAGTTCAAACATTAATCCTCGAACAGTTTATGAAATTCAACGGCATCCATAAATTGATAATTTGGATTATTTCCTACATTTCTTCTAAGCCTATTTAAATTGGAAGGAGTTGCAGCTTTCTTTGTCAGCAAAACATAGAAACTATTATCAAAAGAATAGTTAGAAGTAACCATTGCCTTTGATTCACTAACCTTTTTTGCTATCTCCTTTGAATCCAAATTTCTGGTATTGCTTAGTCGGAATTTTGCATCGGCCAAAAGTAATCTCTTATCATTCACATGCAATAGCATATCTGCAGAAGATTTCTTATCAGCATGATGTTTTTGAGAAATAAATCTTTTGCAGTCCAACAATCAATCTTGATTCCCTGATAATTGCCAATCTTAAATTTCGCCATAGTTCTCTACGTATTTCTGAAGAGTATCAAAAGACTTGTTGAATGATTCAAATACAGGTTCAATATCACAGCCCAAATTCTTATAGTAGAACGAATCTGTACCTTCACTTTGCTCTGCCAGATAAAAGCGAGTAGTATTCAACAAGCCCTCTTTTTCAGAGATATACCTGATAGCCGATACCATATCGGGATTGTGACTCGTGATGAGTATCTTGGTTCCAAATGTTTTGTTGATGCGAACAAGAAGATGCGCCAACTCAACCACCCATTGTGGATGAAGATTTGTTTCAGGCTCATCAATCTCCAACAAAGTGTTTTCTGTCAGCCACCCGTTTTCTATCAGACGAAGCATATAAACCAGCGGTTTGAATCCCGATGCTATATCTTCAATTCTAATATCCTTACCATTGTTGCTGTGATAAACTAAATCAACAGCATCGAAATTTTCCTTTTCTACAATAGAACCATCTATCATTTTATTAATAGAATGAAGTAATTCCTGTTTGCCGGTAATCTCACTTCCTTTTTCATTTACGTGAACCACTTTATGTGCCAAGGAAGTCATCAGAACCCTATCTGATTGACGAAGAGAAATAGCTGCTGGTGTTCCTATATATATGGCATTATTTAAACTATATATCTTTCCAAGTCTATCAACAAGCAATTCCACTTCATCTTCCTTAAAGCTTATGCTGGCAGGAAAGCCATCCTTTTCCCGATATACAGAAGCGATTTTCTCTTTCAAGTAACTGATGGGACGATTTTTTTTGTTGTTTTCATATTTCTGAAGATATTCAGAAAACAGCTGAATGGAATTTCGTTCTATATCCTCATGAACATGATTTTGTTCAGTAATCCCAAAAAGATTAAGCACTCGACGCACCTGCTGAGGATTCTGCTCTTTCTGAAGAAAGTTAACCAGCATGTCATCAAGTGAACCAATCGCTCTTTTATAATAAAAATCGAGCTTCTCCACACCACCATTACTCAATGTTACCATTGTCATTAATGATAAGGTATGGTCAAAAAATCGTTTTTTATCATCATCCAGATAATTTGAGATATCATCCAGCGCATTAGAATATTTCTCTAATGATTTGATAATCACATCTCTGAAATCAGAGAAAAAGAAACTGTCTAACACAGACAATGTATTGACGATATAATACAACCAACGGGACATAGTGCTTTTTCCACAGCCATTGCTTCCCACGATAACTGTGATACCCTCTATTTCGATATCAGCATGCCCTATAGCATGATAATTGTCTATATTAAATTTATACTTGCTCATTATTCAAACTATTTTAATGCAAAAATACGATGTTTTTGTGTAACCTCCAAATTTTCATAGCACTTTTTACTGCCAAGGGTTCATAAAAGCCAGATTCCTATCATGAATATTAGTATAAAAGACTTAAAATGAGAGAATTTATTTTGGAAATCTAGATTTTATACCTATTTTTGCACATCAAAAAAGAAAAATAAAGAAAAAGTATGAATATCAAGGAGAATTATCAACAATATGTAAGCCGATACGCTTCTGAGGTGGCTGCCCTGAAGCGTAAGAATACGGGATTTATAACGGGCGAGCTGCTGGCTTTTGGCGGCATCCTCGCCTTCCTGATCTGCTATTTCGCATTGGATGGGGATACACAGAACTATCTGATGGGGGCGGCGCTGTGCCTGATTGCCTATCTGGGAATCAGACGACTTGACGACAAGAACAAGGAGAAGATAGAGCATCTTTCGGCTTTGCTCAAGGTTTATCAGGACGAAATCAAGGCTTTGGAGGGCGATTTCTCGCCTTTCGAGACGGGCGATTTCTATCAGAATCCGCAGCATCCTTATTCCTTCGACCTCGATGTTTTCGGCAAGAGTTCGCTGTTCAACCGCATCTGCCGAACCATCACATCGGGCGGTTCGGAGGCACTCGCCAGGAATCTTACCCGGGAAACGCCTTTGGGCATGGAGGATATCAAAAGAAGAAGGGATTTGCAGAAGGAATTGGCTGGAGAAGGCGAAAACTGGCGGATGGAATTCCTGGCACTTGGCGAAAAGAACAGAAGCCAAACTGCGGATGGCAAAATGGTGAATGGCAAGATGAAAAAGATTGATTCTGCTGCGGTGATGGATGCGATGCAGAAGGTTTCGAAGATGGAGGTGCCGGCATGGTTTGGGTCTCCGGTATCGCTCGTTATCGGATGGCTGCTGATTATCGGAGTCGTTGGTTCCGTGATTTTGTCGATATGCAATATGTTTTCGGTGGATTTCGCCTTGTGGTGGGTGTTGGTTCAATACATGGTGGTATTCTTCGTCTGCAAGCAGACACTTGACAAGATAGACAGCAATGGCGGCAAGCTTCGCCATCAGCTCATCGCCTATGCCCAGATACTTCAGCTTATCAACAGGCGCAATTTCCATAGCGAATCAGGCAAGGAGATGCAGAATTCCCTGGCAGATGCCCTGCCTTCCTTTGCCCAACTGGAAAAGATATTGAAGGGGTATGACAGAAGAGGCAACTTCCTGGGTCTTTTCTTCACCGATGCCTTCATGCTGAGCGATTTCTTCCTGGTTCGCAGTTTCCTGAAATGGAAGAATACCTATATGGTGAAGATGGAGGAATGGATGCATATCATCAGCGAGATGGATGCGATGGTTTCAATGGCGGATTTCAGATATAATCATCCGGAGGCAGAAGAGGCGGAATTTGTTTCTGGAAAGCAGGAAGCAGATGCTGAAAGCGATGTTTCTGAAAATGCAGGAATCGGAAGTCCGGAAATCGTGTTCGAGGGTAAGAATCTCTATCATCCTTTCCTGGGTACCAAGGCGGTGAAGAACGATTTCACCATCAAGGACGACAACTATTATATCATCACCGGAGCCAACATGGCGGGAAAGAGTACCTTCCTGCGTTCGCTGGGCGTGAACTATATCCTGGCGATGGCGGGTATGCCGGTGTTTGCGGATCAGCTGAAGATTTCCCGTTTCAGATTGTTCTCGAGCATGAGAACCACCGATGATTTGACGCATGGCATCTCTTACTTTAATGCTGAGCTGATAAGACTGGAGGAGCTGCTGAAGTTCTGCAGGGAAAGTGCTGAGGGAAAGTTCTGCAAGGAAAGTGGAGAAGACAATAAGGAGCCACTCCGAACGCTGATTATTCTGGATGAGATTCTGAAGGGAACGAATTCATTGGATAAACTGAATGGTTCGAGAAAGTTCCTCGAAGCCATTGCCAAGCAGCCGGTGAGCGGTATCATCGCTACCCACGATCTGGAGCTCTCCAAGATGGAGAAGGATGCATCAGGAAAATTCCACAACTATTGTTTCGAGATAGATTTAGGCACGGATGTTACCTATACTTATAAGATACAGAAGGGGGTGGCAAGAAACCAGAATGCCACCTTCTTACTGAATAAGATTCTGGAAAAATATTAGAATAAAAAGAGAAACTCCCGATAGTTTGATCAGTTTCAAATTATCGGGAGTTTTCCTTTTAAATTAAACATTATAACTCCACGCTATCCAGGCGGAATTTGAGCAAGCCGGCTGGTACCTTTACCATTACCTCTTCACCTGCCTTCTTACCCAGAAGGGCCTTGGCGATAGGCGACTTGATGGAAATCTTGCCACTATGGAGATCTGCCTCGTGAGGATTTACTATGGTATAATTCATGCTGCACTTGTTGGCGAGATTGGTAATCTTAATCTTGCTCAACAAGCCAACGGTATCGCTCTTCAGGCGAGACTTGTCGATGACACGGGCATTCTCCAAGACCTTCTGCTTGAAGCTGATGCGGCTCAAAAGCTTGCCCTGCTCACGCTTGGCTGCATGATACTCGAAATTCTCACTGAGGTCGCCCTTATCGCGGGCCTCAGCTATCGCATCGCGAACGGCTGGCAACTCTACGTTAACCATGTGTTGAAGTTCGGCCACGAGCTCATCGTAACCTTCCTGAGACATATATTCCATTTTCTCTGATAATCTTAATGAATGATGTTTTTAATTTTCGGGGTGCAAAGTTACTAGTAATTCATGAAAACACCAAACATTTTTGATAAAAAGTAAATAAAAAAAGAGAAGATGTGCAGCCATGACAGACAACACATCTTCTCCTTGAATATATCATTATCCCCAAACTTCCTCGGAAATCTCTCTCACCAGATCTATCTTTGCCCACTGCTCAGCATCGGTCAGTTTATTACCAATCTCGCAAGAGGCGAAACCGCATTGAGGACTGAGACTGAGCCGATCGAGGGGGATATATCTGGCTGCTTCTCGGATGCGGGCGATGACCGTAGCCTTATCTTCCAACACCGGAGATTTGGAGGTTACCAGACCCAGCACCACCTTCTTGCCATCAGCCACATACTTCAACGGCTCGAAACCACCCGAACGCTCATCGTCATACTCCAGATAGAAGGTATCTACATCCTCATGAGCGAAGAGATAAGGAGCTACGGCATCGTAGGCACCCTTGGTGGCATAGCAGGAATGATAATTGCCACGGCATACGTGGGTGTTGATGGTCAACCCCTCAGGTTTGCCCTCGATGGCAAGATTGTTCACCTTGAGATATTGCAGGGCTTCCTGCTCTAGGGTGAACCCTGTGCCCACCTTAGCCTTCCAGTAATCGCTATCCACAATCATTCCCCAGGTGCAGTCATCCAGCTGGACGGTACGGCAACCGGCTGCATAAATCTCCTGGAAGAAGGTGCGGTAAGCCTGAGCAATATCCTCAATCAGTTGGGTGGTGTTAGGATAGAACTTGCGGGTATTCTCGGCATTCTTGCCACGGAACAGTTCGGCAAGGAACTGAGCCGGAGCAGGAACCGTCTGCTTTGCCTCGAAGATATATTCGCCATTGGCATCCAACTCCTCAAACTGCTTTACAAAGAGGAAATCCTTGATAAAAGGATGATTCTCGCCGGTAATCTTGCCGGTCAGTTGGATAGAACCCTTGGTTGTCTCCTCGCCATGAAACTGGTAGCCATGCTCCAGTTCGATATGCTCCACGCCATTGAATCCCCACATAAAGTCAAGATGCCAATAGCTGCGGCGGAACTCGCCATCGGTGATATAAGGCAGGCGATGCGCCTTCTGCTGACTGATGACCTCAGTAATCAGCCGGTCTTCTACGGCGCGAAGGTCGATGGCAGAAATCTTGCCATCAGCAAACTTAGCTCTCGCTTCCTTCAACTCTGCAGGGCGCAAATAGCTGCCCACTGCCTCAAAATGTATATTTCTTACGTTGCTCATATTTTTATCTCCTTATTATTATTTGATGTGAATGACTCTTTATCCTGTCATTACCGATGAATGACGCTTTGCATCCGGAATTGCGGGTGCAAAGGTAAGAAGAAGAATTTTATTTGCCAAATATTCTCCGTAATTCAGAAAAATATACTATCTTTGCAGCGAATTAAGCAAATCAGCAGAATATTATTCTGTAAGAATCAGTAAAAACAGAAATAAAGAAACAATGACAACAGAAGAAAAGCTTGATGAAACAGACATCAGAATACTGAAGTTACTGCAGCAGAACTCCCGACTCACCGTGAAGGAACTTGCTGCAAGAGTACACCTCTCCCCTTCTCCCACCTTCGAGCGGCAGAAGCGGCTGGAACGCGAGGGATACATCCAGCGATATGGAGCCATCGTAGACCATCACAAGTTGGGGCACAACGTAATCGTGCTCTGCAATATCCGGCTCAAGCAGCATACTCACGATTTGATTCAGCAATTCATGGATACCGTGCAGACCATCGACCAGATAACGGAATGCTACAACACCACCGGTGATTACGACTTCCAGATCAAGGTATATGCCCGCGACATGAAAGCCTATCAGGACTTTATGCTCAACACGCTGGGAAACATCGACTGCATAGGAAGTCTGCACAGCATCATCGTGATAGGTGAAATCAAGGATTCGCATTATATACCCGTAGCTAAATAAGGAGAAACGTGATGAAAGCAAAAAATATATTGATGATATGCCTTTTTATTTCCGGACTTTTCTGCCTTCCATCTAAGGCACAGCAGCCTGGAGAAAACGTCAGTTCTCAAACCATCAGAAAACTGGGCGAGAAGCATTTCTTCTCCATCTCCACTATTCCTGATGATATCTTCCGCCTGATGCAGGGCAAGACATACAAGAAGAACTGTACCGTGGCAAGAAGCGAACTGAGATACATAAGATGCCTGCACGTAGACAAGGACGGCAGAAACATCGTGGGAGAAATGGTGGTGAACAAGGCGATAGCCACAGATGTGCTCGATATTCTGAAAAAGCTCTACGAGGCGAAATATCCGATAGAGCGGATGAGACTCATTGACTACTGGGATGCCGACGACGAAAGGGCGATGAGAGCCAACAACTCCTCCAGCTTCAACTTCCGCTTCATCTCACATACCCATACGGTATCGAAGCACGGAAGGGGACTGGCCGTAGACATCAACACCCTCTACAATCCTTACCACAAACGGCTGAAGAACGGCAAGGAAGTGGTGGAACCTGCCACCGCCCGCCCATATCTGGACCGCAGCAAGAACCACGCTTATATGATAAAGAAAGGCGACCTCTGCTACCGGCTTTTCAAGGCAAAAGGATTCAGATGGGGAGGTGACTGGAAACACAGCAAGGATTACCAGCACTTCGAAAAATAGAAATGCATGAAAGAACAGCCAGCAAGGAAAGGACATAAAAAAAGACTATGCCTATGTTACATCATTTCTTTAGTAACTATGGCATAGTCTTTTATTATCCTAACGATCTTTTTTATATGTAAAACAAATTTAACAATCCTGCTACAGCCTTATTATAATACATTGCAACTAGCTGTACCAGACTGAATTATATTCTCTACGTTCATCGTCCTCATTATAGAGGTTCTCATATTCAAGGTTCATAGCCTCGAATGATTCCAGTGTCTGTTTCATGATAACTCCTCCTCTATTTATTAAGTTCAACTTTTAATATGGCAAAATTACTAAAAAAACAGACTTATGATGTCAATATTTCAGAAAACTTTTGTATTTTTGCACCATCTCTGCACATCAGGGGCAAAAAGTGCAAAAAAACAGCTCTGTTCAAGAGCCATGCAAGATAAAAAACAAGAAACAAGATGAAGATATTACATACTTTACGACTCGACAGAATGAAGTGGCGCCACTGGGTACTGCTGCTGTTGCTCATCCTCGTCACCCTTACCAAGATGATTCCTCTCTGGGGAGTTATCTACACCTACCGTGTTTATCCCGTTATCGGCAGCCTTCTTTCGCCCATCTCAGGCATCTTTCCCTTTGCCGTGGGCGATATTTTCATTGCTCTCAGCATCGCCTGGGTCATCCTCTATCCTATCTACGAGATGGGATTACGAAAGAAACTCGCCCGTCGGTTTATCTTTCTTGCTGCCAAGAACGGCGGCTATCCGAAGAAAAAGGTGGTCTTCGGGAGGGTAATTGAATATCTGCTGTGGGTATATGTATGGTTTTATGCTGCCTGGGGACTGAACTATTCGCAGCCTGTTATCTATTATAGAGTTGGCATGCAGCCTGCTGAGGTTTCGGAAGAGAAGTTCCGGAAATTTGCCTACCAGTATGCCGACAGCCTCAACCTTTTGAGTGAAGAACGGAGAGGGAAGAGTGAAAAATTCAATTGTATTGTGGATGATAAACAGAAGAATCGGGTGCGGGATGCGGTTCTGAAGGAATATAACAAGATAGGCTATCGGGAGGGCATCAATCCGCCTTTCAACCAGCATCCGCATGCCAAGACGATGGTGTTTACGCCCATCAGTTCGATGTCGGGTGTAACCGGCAGCATGGGACCATTCTTCTGCGAATTTACGCTGAACGGCGATATTCTTGCACACGATTATCCTGCTACCTATGCCCATGAGTTTGCTCATTTTCTGGGCATTGCTAACGAAGGAGAGGCGAATTTCTACAGTTATCTCGTCTGTACGGCATCACAGGATAAGGCGGTGAAATTCAGCGGATATTACCACATTCTGCCCCATGTATTATATAATGTATTCGACATCCTCGGCGAAAAGGAAGGTGAGAAATATCTGAAACATATCCGTCCTGAGATAATCAGGCTGCTGAAAAGCGACCGCCAATACTGGCAGGGCAAAAGATGCAAGGCACTGGATGCTGCCCAGGATTTCTTCTTCGAACTCTATCTGAGAGGCAACCATGTAGAAGGCGGCAGAAAGAGCTATGCCGGTGTCATCGGTCTGATTCTGGCTTGGAAGGACAAGCAGGAAAAATCTCTTATGAAAAGATGATAGAAATAACTACATGAGAAAGAAAAGACGATTGGCGCGCGCTCTTGCACCAATCGTCGTTCGCATATATTTGAATATAGAAAGTAATCTTTTTTCCTTGTATAAGAGGACTAATATATTATTATGTTAAACCTATTCTGTTTTTTACTTCTGCTGTGCAGATCTCCACATTCTTAGTCCTGGTCTTCCATCCTTACCCATTCCCTTGCGAGAACCTCTCTGGGTAAAGCGCTTCATCATCTGTCGCTCCAGTTCGTAAACACGCTGAATCTGCTGCTGGCTCAGGAACTGCGAATACTTCTTGTAGTATTTCTGACGGATATTGAGAATCTTTTCGCTCATCTCAAAACGCTGCTTGATTTCCTGTTCGGTTTGAGCATCCGTTTTCATTTCGCCCTTCTTGTGATGAGGGCGAGGACCTAAAGCCCATACCTCTTTCTGATAATCAGTATAGGTCTCGATAAACTTAGCGTTGGTCTTTTCATCAAGCCCCAAATTCCGAGAGATGTACTGAGCCTGCTTTTCTGCCAACTGTTCACGACTGAGGCGCTGCTTCTGGTTAGGCGCCTGTGCACATACATTTGTAGTAACCGTCATCATGGCGATGACCATCATTAAAATACCAAAAATTCGTTTCATAACTCTATCATTTTAAATTATTATTGAATCCGTTTAATTGTTGAGGAACACATCCTCCTGATATACAGAGAGAAGATAAGCCTGATCGGCAGAAGACAGCTGAGCGAAAGCCTTATCTACCTCCTGTATTCCGTTATTCACCTGTGAAGGCTGGGAAGAAGAGGCTGAGAAATCGATGTTGAGTACCAGGAGTACTGCCACCGATGCAGCCACAGCTATTGCAGCCGTCCAAATCACCTTCCTCAGAGATCGTTTCTTCGGCTGTATCCTGACAGGTGCCAGTTTGTCATTCTTCACCTGCTCCAGGATATTGGCTTCCATCTCCTTGAAGAATCCTTCTGGCGTAGAATAAGGCATTCGCTTACCCACCTTACCGAAGTCAAACTTCCCGGTTTTGTTGAAATCAAAATTTGTATCCATATTCTTTTCCATTTTGAATAACCATTTAAAAACTCACAGAACTCTCACTTAATCGTTCGAATTCATGTACTTGATAATTTTCTCCTTGGCAACATGATAGCTTGCCTTGATACTGGCTGGCGTGGAATCAGCGACCTTCGCTATTTCGTCGAACCCAAGTTCATCGTAATATCTCATATTGAATGCCAGCTGCTGCTTAGGCGGAAGCGAGAGAATCGCTTTCTGCAGTTTTACTGCCACCTTATCATCGAAGTCGATATAATTATCTGCTGGGGTGAGACTGACGCCCGTTGAATCTGATTCTAGAGAAACTTCTTCCTGTTTCCGTTTGCTGATGAGCCGCAGGGCCTCGTTGGTAGCGATGCGGTAAATCCAACTTCTCAGTGAGCAGTCGCCCCGATATTGATTGAACGAGCGATAGATTCTCACAAAAGTTTCCTGCGAAGCATCCTGTGCATCATCATGCGAAACCACCAATCGGCGTATATGCCAGTAAACCGGTTCCTTATACTTCATCATCAGCATTCTGAATCCGTTCTCCGGACATTCCTTCAGCGTATCCACTATGCCTTTGTCATTTACACTCATATTCGTTTGTTTTCATGAACGTTACGATTATATGACCTTAAGAAAAGGGAAAAGTAAAAAGCGGGATGCATTTTTTTCGATACCTGCTTAATTTTTCCTCCTTTTTTCTCTTTTAATATCATAGAGAAGAGAAAAAAGGAGCTATTTCTCCGCTTTCTCAAAGAAAAAGTATATATTTGCAAACGGATTGCGGATATCAAAAAGATATATCGATATGAAGAAAGAAAAGAATTTTTCAGAAACTGATTTTCACCGACAACCAGTTTGAGCACGATCTTTACCAGACGATAGAAGACATCGGCAATTTCTATTATGGCAGAGACAGCAAGAACAGCATCATTCTGAAGATGCTCTATATAGAGGGATTCAAGGGCAAGGACGTAGCCGCCCAGTTGAGCATATCCCATTCTGCCGTTACCCAGCGTTGCCAGAAGATGATGCACGATGTAGTGATTCCTTATTTCAAGAGATACTTCGATGCATCGGAATACGGAAGCTACCTGTCGTTCGCGGAGGAAGACACCTGTATCGAAAGTGCTCCGAAGATGTCGATGCCGAGAATGATGTCCGAGTGCATGCGCTGCGAGGAAGCGACTGATAATGGCAATAACATATTTAATAATAAGAAGAATATGGAAGATATGAAGAAGGGAAGAATCACTCCTAGCTGGATTGATTCATTAAAGGAGAACGAGATTTTTGTGTTTGGCAGCAATCTGGCTGGCATGCATGGTGGTGGAGCAGCCCGCATTGCCCGCCTGCATTTCGGTGCCGTCATGGGCAAGGGTGTAGGCTTGCAAGGCCAGAGTTATGCCATCCCTACGATGCAGGGCGGCGTAGAAACCATTCGTCCATACGTGTACAGATTCATCGCCTATGCCAAGCGACATCCCGAGAAGCATTTCCTGGTAACCCCAATAGGTTGCGGCATCGCCGGTTTCGAAGCCGAAGACATCGCCCCTTTGTTCGAGAGCGCAAAGGAGATGAAGAACATCAGCTTGCCGGAGAGCTTCTGGGAGGTGATAGAGTAAAGTTATAGATTATTAGCAGCTTATGTTAGGAGCTATGATAGGAGATATTGCTGGCTCAAAATATGAGTTCAACAATACGTTTGATTATGATTTCGAGATGTTCGGCGAAGGATGCGACTTCACTGATGATACCATCTGTACGGTGGCGATAGCTGATGCGATATTGAACGGACGAAGCTATCAGGAAAGCCTGCTGGATTGGTGCCGCCGCTATCCTTCTCCAAAAGGAGCGTATGGCGGAAGATTCGCAGGGTGGATTCGTTCTCTTGATCCGCAGCCATACAATAGTTTTGGCAATGGTTCGGCAATGCGAGTATCACCGGTGGCTTGGCTATTCGATGACCTGTCGCAGGTTTTGGAAGAGGCAGAGAAGACGGCTCTTCCTACTCATAACCATCCCGAAGGAATCAAGGGAGCCAAAGCCGTGGCTCATGCCATCTGGCATTTCCGCAAGAACAGATTCTCAGAAGAATCTAAGGAGAGTAAAGATAAGAATTCTAAAGAATCTGATGATAAGGCAATGAAAGCCTTCAAGAATATCGCCCGCAGCTATTACGAGGATTTCGAAACACGAGATTATCCGAAAGGCAAATTCGATGAAACCTGCATGGATGCCGTGCCATTATCCTTCTATCTCCTCTCGCAAGCCTCATCCTTCGAGGATGCCATCCGCCTAGCCATATCTCATGGCGGCGATAGCGATACCATCGGAGCCATCGTTGGCTCCATCGCCGAAGCACGATTCGGTATTCCGCAAGAAATGAAAGAGAAGACAATCTCTTTTCTTCCGGATGATATGAGAGAAATATCGGCTAGAATATAGTGTTACCACTAGGCTCAGCAAAGCTGCTGACTGCAGTCAGCAGACCTGCCGACTAGGCTCGGCAGACCTGCTGAGCCTAGTGGCAACTGCTGAGAAGGTATCTTCTGGAACCCGAGGAGTAATGTCTTTCAACTCACGAAGACGCTTGCATCAACCTATTGAGTTGACTCCTTTATCCCATCGAGCCGACTCCGTCATCCAGTAGAACCAACTCATTCTGCTAAATCAACCCTATCTACAACCTTCTCCAGGCAGTTAATCATTATGATACTGCTTATCAGAAATCGTGGTCACAATAGCACTCAGCTTCTGCATTTTCTCCACAATTATTTCCTGCACGAAAAAAGTTTTTTTCGAAAAAACTTTTCTCGTGTGCGTATAAACTCGACGCTAAATCTAAAAAGAATCTGATATGATACCTTATAGATACCCCAAAAATTACGTCCCGATGTAGACTTTACTACATGGCGACGTAATCTTTCCTACGTCCCGACGCAGAGATTCCTACATCGCCATGTAATTTCAAGGACAACGGGAAAAGAAAGATGTATTGAAACAATTTGCTGGCAAATGCGAAATAAAGCCCAAATAATTTGGTGTTATCGAAGAAAAACTATAACTTTGCCACCAATAGATTTTATCAAACAATATAATTTATGACAAACCATGATTTTTGGATGTCCATCAGTGACATAATCAATGAAGGATTTACATCTGAAGGTCTAGCAAAATTAGATGATTATGCAGAACAATTCAGTACTGGAAAGATCTTATATAAACGATTTTCACCGTCAGAGCAGCTTGGCTGCGTTAAAGGGGGAACAATACATGTTATTGCATCCTTACTCGCGGGAGCAGAAGTTGGCACAGATCAACTCACTGCGCCAGAACAACAGAATCAAAAAGTAAGCTGAAAAGCAGTATGAAAAACACGCAACATACTGCTTTTCTCTATCCTTAGTTTATTTTAATATTTATCTTTTCGTAAATGTAAGTTCTGTATCATCCTCATCCATTAAGCATACAGTACAAACCATCGTATTACCTTTGATAGAAACAATCTTAAAGCGCTTGCAAGTTTGCCAATCTGTTTCATCCCCTGAAGAATAGGAATCCTTAATAATCAAAATGTTGGCATTCAATTCATATTTAGTAATTCCTGAATAAGATTTCCAAGTCCCTGCATCATAATCATACCAAATGCAACCACCATTAGCATTGAGAGAAAATCTAAATTTATCATCACTTTCAGGACTTTTATCTACAGTGATATGGCTTTCATCCTCATCATCAGCCCAATACCACCCCTTAATATGCGTAAGTTCCCATGTACCAACGATGTTGGTCTTAATATCACCAGTAGCCGGAGTGTCGTCATCATCCGAAGATGAACAAGCGGTGACAGTCTTTTTACTACCTTATCATCGAAAAAAATGTATGATTTAACATTCGTTATCATCGAAAAAGTGTATAATTTACTTGTTTTTATCATCGAAAAAGTGTATCTTTGCAACAGAAATATTTAAATTCCAGTTAGTTATGAAAAGAAAGATATACAAGCAACTTCTGAAATGGAAAGAAAGCAAGGACAGAAAGCCCTTGATGTTACTAGGTGCCAGACAAGTGGGTAAGACTTGGATCATGCAGCACTTTGGAAAAAAGGAATACAAAAACGTAGCATATAAGATGCCGGCATTGTATATAAGGTGAGCCGCATCAAGGAACCTAAAATGCCGCTTAAATTTTATGAAGATAGGGATGCCTTTAAACTGTTCTTATTAGATTGTGGTCTCCTGGCATGCATGACAGATGCCTCAGCAAGCCAGATGCTGATAGGCGACAATGCATTCACTGAGTTCAAAGGTGCATTTACAGAACAGTATGTGCTACAGCAACTGTTGGCCTTGGGATTAAAGCCCTATTACTGGAGCAATACCAAGACTCCTTCGGAGATTGATTTCATCATTCAAGATAGCCAAAGGGTTATACCAGTAGAAGTGAAGGCAGAGGAAAACGTACGTGCGCGTTCCCTGGCACAATTCATCAAAGACAACCCAGGGTTGAAAGGGTTACGTATCTCCATGAAAGGATATGTAGACCAAGAATGGATGGAAAACATCCCTATCATAGCCATTGGCACATATTTTGAGAAATGATTATGTAAAGGATTATACGGTTTTTCTGTCCGAGAGGAACAAACTTAAGATTGTTCTATCAGTTAGCACGGACTGAAAAGCCGTTCGAAAGAATTGCAGAACATACTCAAAGAGAATAGCGGCAAGGCTGATAGTATATACAAGGAAATATCATACAAGTTATTATATATTATACATTATAGATAAGGAGATAAGGAGATGAAAGAAATATTGATAGTAAGCATTGGCAGCTTCTTCGGGGGCGGCATGAGATATTGGATTTCAAAGTTGGTGCAATCCTGCACGGTGATTGCCTTTCCGTTCGGAACGATGGCGGTGAATGTGGCGGGATGCCTCATCATCGGGTTCCTCTCGGGATTGAACTGGCGGGAAGGGGGATGGATGTCGCCATCTGCCAAGCTGCTGCTCACCACGGGATTCTGCGGAGGATTCACTACCTTCTCTACCTTTATGAACGAGGGAGCAGGACTGATGAAAGAAGAGAATTACCTCTATATGATGCTCTATCTCTTCGGAAGTCTGGCGCTGGGACTTATCGCCGTTCTTGCCGGACATTATCTGGCGAAAATGATTGCATGAGAAGAAGTAGGAGAATAGAAGAAAAAAGGCTCAGATTGCCGAAGAATATACTGAAGATAGTATTCCATCAAATGAAGAAATGATGAAAATACTATCTTTTTTATTATTTTATATTTTCAAAATGCCTTAATTACGAAATTTATTCGTAAATTTGCAGAAATAATCTGCATTCGACAATTTGAAAGCAAGCTTTCATCATGCTCGTTTGCTTAATTTTTGCACCAATGAATACATTAGATACAAACAATATAAAATGGAGCGAGAATGTAATTATCGCTGATGCCGACTATATCGACCGAGTGGCTTTCGACCTGATAGTCAACTTCGAACGAATGATTAACCGTCGCATCCAACCAGCCGATATGGCACAATGGGCAGTCTGCATTGCCCTTGACGGAGGTCTGAGAGAGGGCGAGCACGAGACACAGGTTGTGCTTATCCACGACAAGCAGTCGATGGCGATGAAGAACTTCCGCCCTGCCAACTATGAGAAGGATCTGAACGCTCAGGCTTTCAAGGATGATAAGCTCGGAGAATTCATCATCTCTTCTTATCCTACAGAGGAGAAGATGGTAGGCAAGGATGACTTCCTCGTAGATGTGGCACGCACCGTATGCAACGCCAAGGAGGTGAAGCGAGTGATGGTAATCCCAAATTCTGAGGATGGAGATGCTTACGACCGGCTCCGCGAGATACTCCGCAAGGTAGATGACGACGACAAGCGCATCACCCTCTTTGCCATGCAGCCCATGCCAGGCGGCAACTTCAGACAGGAGATTCTCGGTTATTCGCTCATGAATGCCCTGGGAATTTCGGCAAATGAAATAAAATAAACTTTAAAATAATAAACATAAAAAAAATAAGATTATAAATGAGTAGAGTACTTATGATTGGCGCAGGTGGCGTGGCTACCGTGGCTGCCTTCAAGATCGTCCAGAACCAGGACGTTTTCACCGAGTTTATGATTGCTAGCCGTCGCAAGGAAAAATGCGATAAGCTGGTTAAGGATATCCATGCCAAGGGCTACAAGATGGATATTCAGACAGCTGAGGTGGATGCCGACGACGTTGAGCAGTTGAAGGCTCTCTTCAATAGCTATAAGCCTGAGCTTGTCATCAACCTAGCTTTGCCTTATCAGGATCTCACTATCATGGATGCCTGTCTGGCTTGCGGTTGCAACTACATGGATACCGCTAACTATGAGCCTAAGGACGAGGCTCACTTCGAATATTCATGGCAGTGGGCATACAAGGATAAGTTCGAACAGGCTGGTCTCTGCGCTATCCTCGGCTGCGGTTTCGACCCAGGAGTATCAGGCATCTTCACCGCTTATGCAGCCAAGCATCACTTCGATGAGATTGAGGTGCTCGACATCGTGGATTGCAACGCCGGTAACCATCACAAGGCTTTCGCAACCAACTTCAACCCAGAAATCAATATCCGCGAGATTACCCAGAAGGGACTCTGGTATAAGGATGGCGAATGGATTGAAACCGACCCTCTCTCTATCCACAAGCCTCTCACCTACCCTAACATCGGTCCTCGCGAGAGCTATCTGATGCACCACGAGGAGTTGGAGAGCCTGGTGAAGAACTACCCTACCATCAAGGAGGCACGCTTCTGGATGACCTTCGGTCAGCAGTATCTCACCTACCTCGACTGCATCCAGAACCTCGGCATGAGCCGCATCGACGAAATCGAATACGAGGCTCCATTGGCAGACGGTTCAGGCAAGACTGCCAAGGTGAAGATTGTTCCTCTGCAGTTCCTCAAGGCCGTATTGCCTAACCCACAGGATCTCGGCGAGAACTATGACGGCGAAACATCTATCGGTTGCCGCATCCGCGGTAAGAAGGATGGCAAGGAGCGCACCTACTACGTTTATAACAACTGCAAGCACCAGGAGGCTTACAACGAAACCGGTATGCAGGGCGTAAGCTACACCACCGGTGTGCCAGCCATGATTGGTGCCATGATGTTCCTCAAGGGCATCTGGAAAAAACCAGGCGTATGGAACGTAGAGGAGTTCGACCCAGATCCATTCATGGAGCAGTTGAACAAGCAGGGATTGCCATGGCACGAGGTGTTTGATGGCGATTTGGAAATTGACTAAACTTTAAACTAAATAAGATATGGCAAAAGAAATGCAAGAGGGAAAATTGAATCCCAATGAAGGCAAGCTGAAAGCTCTTCAGGCAGCCATGGCTAAGATAGAAAAGGACTTCGGTAAGGGCTCTATCATGAAACTCGGAGATGAGCACGTTGAGAACATCGAAGTTATCCCTACAGGCAGTATCGCTCTCGACAATGCACTGGGCGTAGGCGGTTATCCTAAGGGACGTATCATCGAAATTTACGGTCCGGAATCTTCTGGTAAGACAACATTGGCTATCCACGCCATCGCAGAGGCGCAGAAGGCTGGCGGTATCGCTGCTTTCATTGATGCAGAGCACGCTTTCGACCGTTTCTATGCAGCTAAATTGGGCGTTGATGTTGATAACTTGTGGATTTCACAACCAGATAATGGTGAGCAGGCGTTGCAGATTGCAGACCAGCTGATCAGTTCTGCTGCTGTAGACATCGTAGTTGTTGACTCTGTAGCAGCCTTGACTCCTAAGAAGGAAATCGAAGGCGATATGGGTGACAATGTGGTAGGTCTTCAGGCTCGATTGATGAGTCAGGCTCTCCGCAAGCTCACTTCTACCATCAGCAAGACCAACACTACCTGCATCTTCATCAACCAGTTGCGCGAGAAGATTGGTGTAATGTTCGGTAACCCAGAGACAACCACCGGTGGTAATGCTCTGAAGTTCTATGCATCAGTGCGTTTGGATATCCGCAAGGCAACAGCCATCAAGGACGGCGATGAGGTAGTAGGTAATCTGGTTCGCGTAAAGGTTGTAAAGAACAAGGTGGCTCCTCCTTTCCGCAAGGCAGAGTTCGACATCATGTTTGGCGAAGGCATCAGCCGTGCCGGCGAGGTATTCGGTCTGGCTGTAGCCAACGATATCATCGAAAAGAGCGGCAGCTGGTATAGCTATGGCGGTTCTAAACTCGGACAGGGTGCCGATGCCTGCAAGGCATTGCTCAAGGATAACCCTGAACTTCTCGATGAACTGGAAGCTAAGGTTCGCGAAGCACTTGCTGCTAAGGAACAGAAATAAAGCCAGATAAGGTTTCACACCTTATTATATATAGGAGCTTTATCTGAAAAGAAAGATTTCTCAATCATATTACAGGAATCAAGATAGGGAGAATGCGACATTTTATCGCCTCCCATATCTTGATTCCTTTTATTTTGTCAGCATTATCTGACACCTTGTCAGCCACTTTAAATTTTACAATCCCTTGGCACATGCTTTGTTATGACGGAAAGCGTGAACGCTGAATAGAGAGGTTCCCGACAGATGCATATCTTCGGCAGACTTCCATTAGCCAGCAGTTCATGAGATAAATAACATATTAATAACGATAAAAATAAAAAAAAGATATAATTATGGGAAAAGTAATTGGAATTGACTTGGGTACCACAAACAGTTGTGTTGCCGTTTTCGAAGGTAGCGAACCAGTTGTAATCGCTAACAGTGAAGGTAAGCGTACTACTCCATCAGTAGTAGGTTTCGTTAAGGATGGTGACCGCAAGGTAGGTGATCCTGCTAAGCGTCAGGCCATCACAAACCCTAAGAACACAGTATATTCTATCAAGCGTTTCATGGGTGAGACATACACTCAGAGCCAGAAAGAGGCTGAGGCAATGCCTTACACAGTAGTAAACGAGGGTGGTTATCCACGTGTTGAAATCGAGGGTCGCAAGTATACTCCACAGGAGATTTCTGCAATGGTTCTCCAGAAGATGAAGAAGACTGCAGAGGATTATCTCGGACAGGAGGTTACAGATGCTGTCATCACAGTTCCTGCTTACTTCTCTGACTCACAGCGTCAGGCTACAAAGGAGGCTGGTCAGATTGCAGGTTTGAACGTTCAGCGTATCGTAAATGAGCCTACAGCCGCAGCTTTGGCTTACGGTGTTGACAAGGCTAACAAGGATATGAAGATTGCCGTATTCGACTTGGGTGGTGGTACATTCGATATCTCTATTCTGGAGTTCGGTGGCGGCGTATTCGAGGTACTTTCTACCAATGGTGATACTCACCTGGGTGGTGATGACTTCGACCAGGTAATCATCAACTGGTTGGCTGATGGCTTCAAGGCTGAAGAAGGCGTAGATCTCCGCAAGGACCCTATGGCTATGCAGCGTTTGAAGGAAGCAGCTGAGAAGGCTAAGATTGAGTTGTCAAGCTCTACATCTACCGAAATCAACTTGCCATACATCACAGCCGTTGACGGTATGCCAAAGCACTTGGTTAAGACTTTGACCCGTGCACAGTTCGAGCAGTTGGCTCACAACCTGATTCAGGCTTGCTTGGTACCTTGCCAGAATGCCGTTCGTGACGCTAAGCTCTCTACATCAGATATCGACGAGGTTATCCTGGTTGGTGGTTCAAGCCGTATCCCAGCCGTTCAGACACTCGTTAAGAACTACTTCGGCAAGGAGCCTTCTAAGGGTGTTAACCCAGATGAGGTTGTTGCAGTAGGTGCAGCTATCCAGGGTGCCATCCTGAACAAGGAAGAGGGTGTTGGTGACATCGTATTGCTCGACGTTACTCCATTGACTCTCGGTATCGAGACGATGGGTGGTGTGATGACTAAGCTCATCGATGCCAATACAACTATCCCTTGCAAGAAGAGCGAGGTATTCTCTACAGCAGCTGATAACCAGACAGAGGTTACCATCCACGTATTGCAGGGTGAGCGTCCAATGGCAGCTCAGAACAAGAGCATCGGCCAGTTCAACCTGACAGGTATCGCTCCAGCTCGCCGCGGTGTTCCTCAGATTGAGGTTACCTTCGATATCGATGCCAACGGTATCTTGAATGTATCAGCTAAGGATAAGGCTACCGGTAAGGAGCAGAGCATCCGCATCGAGGCTTCATCTGGCTTGAGCGAGGACGAGATTAACCGCATGAAGGCTGAGGCAGAGCAGAACGCTGCTGCTGATAAGGCTGAGCGCGAGAAGATTGACAAGATGAACCAGGCTGACAGCATGATCTTCACCACCGAGAACTTCCTGAAGGATAACGGTGATAAGATTCCAGCTGACAAGAAGCCAGGTATCGAGCAGGCTTTGCAGCAGTTGAAGGATGCTCACAAGGCAGGTGATGTTGCAGCTATCGATTCAGCTATGAACAACTTGAACACCGTCATGCAGGCTGCTTCTCAGCAGATGTATCAGGGCGGCCAGCAGGCAGGTCCTCAGGGTGCTCAGGGTGGTCAGCAGGCACAGGGCGGAAATGATGGCGCTCAGGACGTACAAGACGCTGACTTCGAAGAGGTTAAGTAATACAGATTAATATTATAATAAAGGCGTACAATGCTCAGAAATGAGTTTTGTACGCCTTTTTTGTTTCATTATGTTTTTTTATATCCCAATAGTTTGCTAATTCGCTGAAAATTATGTATATTTGCAAATTAAGGGAGAAAAACATTCCCGAAAGAGATAGACAGTTTAGGGTAAATATAAAAGAAAGGAGAACGAGATATGGCAAAGAAGAGACCACAGGTAGCGCTGGTTTATGATTTCGACGGCACACTGTCGCCGGGCAATATGCAGGAGTTTGGATTCATACAGGCTACAGGCAAGACAAAAGACGAGTTCTGGGAGAAAAACAGAAAGTTTGCAGAGGGTAAGGATGCCAACGGCATTTTGACCTATATGTATCTGATGCTCGACGAAGCCAAGAAGAACAATATCTCGCTCACCCGGGAATCTTTTCAGAAATTCGGCAAGGATGTAGAACTGTTCCGCGGCGTAAAACAATGGTTTTCGCTCGTGAATGAATATGGCAACAGTATCGGACTGGACGTAAAGCACTACATCAACTCCTCGGGACTGAAGGAGATGATAGAGGGCACACCTATCGCCCAGGAATTTGAGAACATCTACGCCTGCTCCTTTCTCTACAATAAGGAGGGAATCGCCTATTGGCCAGCCGTAGCCGTAGACTATACTACCAAGACGCAATTCCTCTTCAAAATCAACAAGGGTATCAAACAGGTGAGCGACAACAGAAGAGTGAACCAGTATATCCCCGACGAAAAGCGACCTATCCCTTTCCCCCGAATGATATACTTCGGAGATGGAGAAACCGATGTGCCTTGCATGAAGATGGTAAAGGAACATGGCGGCCACTCGATTGCGGTATATGATAACGAGGATAAACAGAAGACTGCCTGCCAGCTTGTCAAGGAGGGACGGGTAAACTTCATGTGCTCAGCCAACTACAGCAAAGGAAGCGTGATGAATATCATCGTAAAGAGGATATTGGATAAAATCAAAGCCGACTTTGAATTCGACCGCCTGATAGAACTGAACCAGAAGAAGGCATGGAAGTGATTTAAAGGTAAAAGAGTAAAAAGGTAAAAGGGTAAAAAGGGCAAGAAAGTAAAGGGAGAAAGGGATTCTTTTGTGAATTCCTTGAAACTTTTCTTGGTTTTGTCGAGGATTATGCTTAATTTTGCACGCAAAAATAATAATATCAAATCATATTAATGGGAAGAAACAAATACTCAGCAGGAGAAATCAAGGAAATCGGCAAGTTGCTGCGACTCAAAAACGCAGGCAACCGTTTACAACAGAAAATGATACGCCACGACCTTCGTGTGGATTATGAATTCAATATCTCTGACTTCAATGAGCCTGGCAAGGCTTTCGGAGAAGAGGAGTTGCAGGCAGCCATCAAGCGTGGCGCCATTCAGATTCTCGACGATGCCACCATAGAGGCAATGAAGGCAAAACGTGCCCGAGATAAGGCTCGCGACGAGGCAGAGAGACAGAAGGAAGCCGTAGCCAGCGGTGAACAGACCGACTGGCAGGAGGCTATGAAGGAGTGGAATGAGTATTACGAAAAGTAAAAAGGTAAAAAAGTAAAAAGGTAAAAAGAACATACTGATTACGACATATACCGATTACGACATATACTGATTACGACATATACCGATAAAAAAAAATATACTGATTATAAATTATTATGGCTAAAGTATTGATAAAGACATCAGAGGGCGACATCAAGGTGCGCCTCTACGACGAGACACCTCAGCATCGTGACAACTTCTTGAAGTTGGCAAAGGAGGGATATTTCGATGGCACTCTCTTCCATCGTGTCATCAAGGATTTTATGATTCAAGGCGGCGATCCAGACAGCAAAGGCGCTCCTAAAGGCAAGATGCTGGGCACAGGTGGTCCTGACTATACCATCCCTGCCGAGTTCGTTTATCCACAACTTTTCCACAAGCGTGGTGCCTTGAGCGCAGCCCGTTTGGGAGATGAGGTAAACCCAGAACGAGAGAGCAGCGGTAGCCAGTTCTATATTGTATGGGGAAAGACCTACAAGCAGAATGAACTGAAGCAGATGGAGAAGCAGATGGGCATGCAGATGGAGCAGAACATCTTCAACCAGCTTGCCAAAGAACATCATGATGAAATCATGAACTTCCGCCGCAACCGCGACCGTGAGGGGCTGATGAAACTCCAGGATGAACTGGTGGATGAAACCAAGAAGCGCTGCAAGGAGCAGGGCTATCCTAAGTTTACCGAGGAGCAGCAGAAGGCTTACACTGAAGTAGGCGGAACACCTTTCCTCGATAACCAATACACCGTTTTCGGTGAAGTGGAGGAAGGACTTGACATCGTAGAAAAGATTCAGAACTGCGAAACATTGCGTGGCGATCGCCCAAAAGAGGATGTTTCTATGCAGATTTCTGTCATCGAGGAATAAGAAATCTCCATAACGCTCCGCCGGACGGCAAATCCGGCGGAACGCCTAATAAAAACCTAAACAAATATTATATAAGTAATAACAACTATTCATTCGTATTACACTAAAAGACAAATCAATATGGAAAAAATGAAAAGCAAAATGGTAAAGAGCATCAATGCTCTTAGCATTGGCAAGTTCTAACTACAGCTATGCTTCGTCATTTTTTATTCCGCCTTCGTCATTCTATCCGCAATATACATACCTGCCAGAATGCAGCAGGCACCTGCCAGGAAGTAAGGAGTTATCTTTTCGTCTAATACCAGAGAGGCGAAAATCATAGTGGTGATAGGGTTGAAATAAACCCAGTTGGTAGCTTTCACGGCTCCCAGCTTAGAGATACACCAGTTCCAGGTAAGGAAACATATCATGGATGCCAAACAGCCCAGGAACAAAAGATTACCCACCACCTGAGGCTTCATAAACACATCCCATGCCGGCCAAACAGGGATGATAAGATAATAAGGCAAGATAGTAAGCACACCATAGAAGAAGACCTTGCGGGTAATAAAAGCTGCGCCATAATCGCCCGATACCGATTTCATCAGGAGCGAATAGACAGCCCAGCTCATACATGCCGTAAAAGCCAAGGCATCACCTACAGGCGACAGATGCAGCACGAATCTGCCATTCAGCACCACGATAATCATACCTACAAAAGCAAGCAGAGAGCCCAACAGCTGTATCATGTTGATACGCGAAGAATGGCGATAAACCAGACGTACCAGCAAGGTAGCAAAGAGCGGACAGGAGCATACGATGAGCGAAGTATTGGTTGTTGTGGTATAATTCATCGCCTCGTTCTCGCTCAGGAAATAGAGTGAACCGCCCGTAATACCCAGCATCGCCATTTTAAACTCATCTTTCCAGCTATCAGCAAACATCCGCTTATGATTCACCATCAGCATCATCATGTATGCGATACTGAAACGGAGCGTAAAGATCTGTGCTGGCGAAAGTCCGTTCAGCATCAGCACCTTGGTAGAAACAAAGGTGGTTCCCCAGATGGCTACGGTGACAAAAGCCACAAGATGATATAATAAATTACTATTATTCTGTTTCATTCTATTTTCCTGATTTTTGAAATTATGCTGCAAAATTATAACTTTTATTCGAAATGAGCAAATTGTAAGCAAGAAAAGCAGAAAAAGACAATAAAAAGCGAAATTGGAACAAAAGAAAAAGGTCTTAGGAGTAAGTGCAGGTACGACTTATCCTAAGACCTTATTATTTATATAGTTAAAAAAATCAAGCCTTATTTTTTCTGGAATACTCTCACGTAATCCACTTCCATCTGAACAGGGAGGGCGCTTTCGTCAACACCCTTCATGCCGCCCCAATCACCGCCCCAAGCCAGGTTGAGGATAACATAGAATGGTTTATTGAAAGGCCATGAACCCACATCATTTTTACCATCATTGTTGAAATTGAGCAGTTCCTTACCATCCACGTAGGTCTTGATATAATCAGGAGTCCACTCCAGACGATAAACGTGGAAACCGTCTTCAGCACCCGCAGTCAGACGCTCCTTGGTAATCTGGGTTCCCATCACGTGATTAAACTTCTCAGTATGGAGCGACGAAGAAGTATAGTTAGGATTAACGCCTACCTCTTCCATAATATCAATCTCGCCACATTTAGGCCAAGGATTTGCTCCGAAATCATTGTTGCAAGGCATCATCCAGAAAGCAGGCCATGTGCCCTTACCTTTAGGCAATTTGATGCGAGCTTCGAAGATACCGTAAAGCCAGCCCTGGGTTTCGTGAGCATATACGCGACCCGAATAAATCTTGCCGTTGCTGCCCTTGAAACAGTTGATATAAAGCCGGTTATCTGCAATTTCTGTTACACGCTTACCATCAGCAGAGCCGTTCGCATAATTCTGAAGTTCATTATTCACCCAGCCCGACTTCTGCACCTCATGACGCCAGTCGGTACTATTCAACTCAGAGCCTTCATTAAACTCATCATTCCAGACCAGTTTGTACCCCTCAGGAATCACCATTTCGCCCCCTTCAATAGGAGTGACCTGTTTTCCAGCCTGATGCACTGGCACCGATACCTTCTTATCCTCTAATGAAATCTCGACACTTCCGTCAAGAGCTACAGACGATTTATTCTCTTCCACATCTACAGTTACCATACCCGTAGCTTTGTTATTACCACTGGCACTCACTTTAAACCAAGGGTATACATTTGCCGTAGGACCTGCTCCAGGAAAGGATGCTCTCGCCTCCCAGCCACCTTCAGAAGCCACTACCATAAGTTTATAAGTACCGCCTTTGGCAGGAACATCGATGCTCGTAGGAGAGCAGGATACCGTTACATCCCCCCTATCGCCGTCAGAAGAGCTGCTGCAAGAAAGCAGCATGAGTGAAAGGAGGAAGGAAAATATTTTCAAGAATTTCATGTCATTTAAAATTTAGAAAGGGAACCACTCCAACTTATTCATAGGAGCAGCTCCTGTTTAATTCAATAATAAACCTACAAAACCTATAAACCTAAAGCCTATTTCACAATCAAAACAATGTCGCTGATTGTTACCTCGGCATCCTTAGGAGCACCAGCAAGGTCGATGACGAGTTTCATCTTGCTCATATCCTGAGGGCCGCCATCAGCTTCTTTCGTACTGTTTGGTTGGTTCTCATAACGGAAGACGTATTCGCCTTTAACATCAGTAGACTCCTGGAAGAAGAGGTTTCCATCATTAGCGTCATCACAAAGTTTCAATGTCATCATTGGCAATGGAGCAGAAGTGGTAACCTTGCAAGAGAAATCAATCTTGCTATCAGCTTTGGCAGATACTGGAATACCAAGCATTTTCCACTGTGCGTGCCATAGCTCAGCAGGAGTTTCACAAGGCACGATAATGATGTGCTTGCTTCCCTCATGCTTGATAACAGGAGTTACATCAATCTGTGCCCAAGAAGCATCACCATACCAAGTTTCCTCGGTAAATGACTTGTTGGCATCAATATCCTTCCAAAGGTTGCCCGCTGTATTGTAGTCGAATGGCACCTTCAATTCTACAGGAACCACAGTACCGTCATCGTTGGCATGATCTTTCAATACCAGGCTCTCTATCATGATTTCGTCATCAGCAGCATTACCACCAAAGTCGAATACAATCTTCAAGTTATTGATGTCCTTGCCTTCGAGGTCTGAACCATAAATACACTTAGGCTCACCTGCTTCCAATTTTGTATTTGCATCCTTGGAATCGAAAAGGATGATGTTGTCACCACCTTCTCCAGAATCACAAAGTTTCACCTTAACGGCATTATGTCCTTTGGCAGATGTCAAGATGACAGAGAAATCGTAGTGCTTGTCAGCAGAAGTAGAGATACCTAAGTTGGTGAAAGGAACCTGAGCTTGCCAACGTTCGGTAGTTGCCTCAGGGAACTTCAATGTATAGCATCCCTTGCTGTAGCTACAAACCGGGTCAGCAATTTGGCTCCATCCTGGAGCATAATAGCCAGCAGAAGGTTTTTCAGGGAAGGCAATTTTCTTGAAGAGATTAAACTCACTGTCTTCAACAAAGCCCCCAAAGCCGTTCATCTTAGTCTTTTCGATAGAGAACAGTTTCCGAACAGATTCCTTGCTGATACCATTACGGTTTTTCACGAAGCACTCTACATCGTATGTTCCCTTCTTGCGATAGTACTTAGAGAGATTGAATTCTGAAGAATAAGCTCCATCTATTACCCAAACCGGTGTAACACCACTGGTTCCATCGAAAGAGAACTTAGCGGTATTCGTTTCCTGATCAACAGCAATATTAAACTTGTCTGCATAATCTACAATATCAGGCAATTCGCCATTGGCACCAGAGAATTCTTCTGCTGAACATGCACCGAGCATCAGTCCGCCGAGCAGTGCATAAGCCATATTTCGAAATATCTTTTTCATATTGTTGGATTCTTAACGTTAATAATTATTTTGTACCAGAGCAGGATCAGAGTCAAGCTCAGCCTGTGCGATAGGAATATACTTCTTGGATTCTGTCCAGGAGTTGGTGCGATAGCCGTAGCTGTCTGGTACCAACACTGTAGCAGCCTTGCCTGTGCGAACGAGGTCGAAGTAACGCTTACCCTCGCCTACAAACTCCAAGCGGCGCTCATTGATAACATCATCCAGAGTTACGGCTCCAAGCTCTGCGATTCCAGCACGACGACGGATTTTATTCACATAATCCTTTGCCAAGCCAGCATCACCACCAGTCTCAAGCAACAGTTCTGCAGCATTGAGAAAAGCTTCTGCTACGCGATAAACACGGAGGTTATTGTTATAATTCAGGTTGTTATCAAAGCCTGCATCCGCATTATTTTCTGTGAATGGACGATATTTAGCCAGCCAGAGATGAGTATCCTGATAGCGCTCTGTATACTCTACACCACGAACATCCCAGATGGTTGCATCACGGCGCTTATCGCCTGTACCATACATATCGTAGGTTTCCTGTCTTACCGGCAAGAAGCCCCAACCGTCACCGCCTTTGTCCCAACCGTCGCCACCTGGCCAAGAGTTTGGAGAAATCAAGGTTGGCAATACGGTACCACCGATAGCAAGAGGAGAATTCCATCCACGCTCGTTGTTACCATCCTCATAGTTTACTTCCCAGATGCTCTCCTTGCACCATTCTCCACTCTCCTTCCATATAGAGGCAAAGTCGTCTACGAGGCCATAATTGCCTGTATCGCCGATGATTTCCTGCATATACTGCAATGCCTTAGGATAGCGTGCCTTATCATTCTGATACATCACCATCTCGGCATACATCATGTAACACATCGCCTGCGACATACGACCGCAGTTCTTGTCATCCCAGCGCATTGGCAAGACCTTAGAATCGATTACGGATTCCAGCTCGACAATAAGCTGGCTGTAAACCTCATCAGCTTTCAACTGAGGAGCAGTATAAGGACTTGAAAGGTTCTCAAGATAGAACGGTATATTGCCGAAGTAATGCCACAGGTTGTTGTAGAAGTATACACGCAGTGCTCTGCCCTGCATCTCATAAGATGCCTTGTTTTTCTCGGTCAAATTTGCCTCTGCCCAAGGAATATACTTCAAGAGGTCATTACAACGCTTGATACCTGAATAATCCACGGTCCAGAGTGAACTCAGCGTATTATTAGCATTTGCTTCATAATTGGCCAGCATGTGCCAGTACTGCATATCGGTCTTGTTGGAACCGCCTACCCAGAAGTTATCGCCCATTATCTCGGCATCGATATTGAGAGCATTATACTGTCCAAATCCCCAGTCTGGCCAGTGGATAGGGTCGTATGCGGCATTCAGCGCCTCATTGATATGCTCATCGGTGGTATAATACTCCTCCAGGTTCTCGCCTGATGGATTCTCCACCTCCAGGAAACTGTCGCTGCAAGATGTGTTTACCAGTGTCATACTGGTTGCCAACACTCCTAAAGCTATATATTTTATTGTCTTCATAATAGTCTTTATTTTAAAGGTTCTTATTTTAGAATGAAAGGTTTACGCCGATGGTGTAGGTGCGAGCCTGTGGATATACACCATAGTCTACACCGAGAGAAGTACCACCTGATGAGATTTCAGGGTCGAAGCCCCAATACTTGGTCCAGGTAATCAGGTTCTCTGCCATCACGTAGAAACGCAAGTGACTGATAGACAACTTCTGTGTAAGCTGCTTTGGCAAGGTATAACCCAGTGAGAGGTTCTTTACACGGAGGTAAGAGCCATCGCAGATATAGAGGTCTGAAACCTGCCAGTTGGTAGCATCACCGTTCTTCAGGATAGGATACTTGTTGCTGGTACCCTCGCCCGTCCATCTGTCGAGCATCCAAGAAGGGAAGTTGCCAGAGAATACGTCTGTACGATAGGTAGCATCAAACACCTTATTGCCTGTTACACCCTGCAGGAAGAGGTTGAGGTCGAAGCCTTTCCACTCCGCATTGAGGTTGAAACCGAAGGTCCATTTTGGTGTACCATTACCGATATTGGTACGGTCGTCCGGACTGATTGTTCCATCTCCATCTACGTCTACGAAGCGTACATCACCCGGCTTGGCATTTGGCATAATCATCTCGCCATCCTTGTTGACATAAGCCTGAACCTCTGCCATATTCTGGAAGACACCGGCTGTCTTGTAACCATAGAAGTAAGGGAATGGCTGGCCGTTGCTACCGCGTGTACCACCGCCAAAGATGCCCTGGAAGCTGTCCAAATCTATGAAACCTGTATCATTACCCAAATTGGTCAACTCGTTGTGCAAATAGGTTACATTTGCCTTGGCATTGAAGCGAGCATCAGAGATATGCCACTTGTAGCCGAGTTCGAATTCAAGACCCGAGTTCTTCATATCACCCACATTGCCGATAGGCTTTGTCTCACCTACATAACTTGGGATAGGCATGGTAATCAACATACCGTTGGTCTTCTTCATATAGTAATCGGCACTGAAGGTCAATGCACTGCCGAAGAATCCGAAGTCGAAACCGATATCTGTCTGCTCACTCTCCTCCCACTTCAAGTCTGGATTGGCTGTTGCATTCGCCTTAGAACCATTAAACTTGATGGCATCCTTACCGAAGAGCACGTTGTTGCCCATGGCTGTCAATACGGTATAGCGGAAGTCTCCGATATTATCATTACCATTCTTACCCCAGCTGGCACGGAACTTGAGGTTGCTCAACCAGTTGCGGGTGCCCTCCATAAACTTCTCGTTCATGATGTTCCAACCAACAGAAGCTGATGGGAAGGTACCATATTTATGAGATGGTCCGAAACGGCTTGAGCCATCTCGGCGGATTGTAGCCTGGAGCATATATTTCTCATCGTAATTGTAGCTCAAACGGCCAAAGAGTGAAGAGATGGCATGTACCACGTTGTTACCGCCCGATACGCTATGCTGAATCTGAGGCGCACCTACAGAAATGATCTTTCCGTCAGCATCCTTCACGATGGTCTGCTCATAGTTGCCGGTAGCGAAGTCGATAGAAGGCTTGTTTACATTCACAAGGTTCCAACGGCTACCATTCAGATAGTCGCTCTTGTTCTTCATCGCACTCTGGCCCAGCACTACAGCAAAGCTATGTTTGCCGATGGTCTTGTCATAGGTCAGGGTATTCTCCACCTGCCAGTTGATGCCCTTGTCTGAACTCTTATAGGCCTCAGTATGCTCTCGTTTATTATTGCCAGAGAGATAGTATTTGGAAGCCACATAACTGTCTGTTCCCCAGAAGCTGAGGTCGGCACTGTAAGTGAAGTGATACTTCAGATTATCCCACAATTGCAGGTCGATAGAGAACTTAGGCACAAACTTGTGCGACCAGTTCTTGGCAGCAGGAATGCTCAACATGGCCAGTGGGTTGTTCATCTCCTGATAGGTACCTCCCATACCAGGGATTGTATAATAATTGCCATTGGCATCACGCAGCAATTCATAGGCATTGCGCTTGCCGGTAATATTTCCTTCTGCATCGTATGTATTAGGATCCTCATAGGTATCATAATACTTCTTAACCATTGCCGGGTCTGTCACCGTAGGAGCCAATGTAGGCGCCAGATAGAGCGAACTGCCGAGGATAGAACCATAGATAGAGTTGGCATCGACACCAGTACTCTTAACACGGGTATAAGCCATATTGACGGTTACATCGAGCTTGTTGAGGAAGTTGCGCTCCTTCGATGCATCCAATACATTATATATATTATTGCTGCGGAGTGAGAGGCGCTCATAGTTGCTCTGTCCGTAGTTACCGCCTACGATACCCTCCTGCTTGTAATAGCCCATAGAGAGATAGTAGTTGATTTTTTCTGATGCACCACTGATAGATACCTCATGATTCTGCACTGGTGCATTGTCATTGAATACCAGGTCCTGCCAGTCGGTACCGAAGCCCTTGATAGGTTTTCCGTTGCTGTCGGTCAGGTTGTAAGGATCGGCATAGATAGGAGCCTGACCGCCGTTTAAGGCACGCTCATTCTGAAGGATTGCATAATCAGTAGCGCTGGTTACATCGCGCTTCTTCCATGCACTCTGCCAGCCGTAAGAGAAATTGTAGTTGATCTGTGCCTTGCCCATCTTACCCTTCTTGGTGGTAACGAGTACTACACCATTGGCAGCACGAGCTCCATAGATAGCACCTGATGCGGCATCCTTCAACACCTCTATACTCTCAATGTCGCTTGGGTTCAAGTAATCCAAACCACCCTCGATAGGCATACCGTCCACGATATAGAGAGGATCTGAATTGTTGATAGTACCTGTACCGCGAATACGAACTTTAGGAGATGCGCCAGGCTGACCCGATGAAGAGGTTACGTTGACACCGGCTGCCAGACCCTTCAATGCGTTATCAACACGCACTGGGCTCTTGCCAGCCAAATCTTCGGTGCTCACTTTGGCGATGGCAGCTGTTACCACGCTCTTCTTCTGAACACCGTAACCTACAACAACCACTTCGTCCAAAGCCTTGTCGTCTTGTTTAAGAGTAATCTTCATGTTGGCTGAAGGACGAATCTCTGCATCCTTGTAGCCAATGTAGGTAATAACCAAGGTCTGGTTAGCATCTGCATCGATGACAAAGTTACCATCAAGGTCGGTAATTGCACCGGCACCCTTGACGCCTTTAACCTGTACGGTGGCTCCGATAATGGGTTCACCCAGGTCATCCAACACGACACCCTTGAAGGTGTTTTTCTGTGCGAGCGCTGACGTCGACATCAATAATGCAGTCGCCAGCAATAGACTTTTTGTTTTCATATTCGATTATTAGTTTAGAAAAATCTGTTTGTTAGTTCACTCTATTATAATAATGTTTAAGACTGTGCGGCTGTGCATTTTCTAAAATGCGTTAAGCCGTGTTTTCGTTTGCAAATATAATATGTTTTTTTGATAAATCCTAGCACCTTCAACAGATAAGTGGAAAGAAAACTTTTCTAAAACAGTCTATACTATTAATTTTCAGACACTTACCAATTTTTAGCAACTATATGAAAGTGGATGGATTAAAATTAAGAAAATGAGGCTGGAACACCCTTAAAAAGTTACATCAGTATTTTTCAGTGTTCACACTCTGCCACTTTTCATTCGCACTACAACACATTTATTTCCCTAACTATTAGCGGTTTACAAAAAGTCCCATTTTTACACCCATCCACTTTTCACTTATCACCCGTCATTTTTTCATTATTTATTTAGTAATTTTGCAGATGAATGAGCATATACGCTTAAACGCACAAAAAAAAACGTGAGAAGCGTTGTGCATAACAACAACTGCAAGAATAAACAAAAACATAATAAATATTCATTACTTATGAAACAGTTCATTTTATCATGTGTCTTGTCTGTGGCAGCCATCGCTCCATCACAGGCACAGCAGGCAAACAGACAATTGCCAGTCTATCTCGACCAGACCAAGCCGGTAGAGCAGCGCATCGATGATGCTATCTCCCGCATGACGCTGGCAGAGAAGATACGCATCATCCATGCTCAGAGCAAGTTTTCATCAGCCGGTGTACCACGCTTGGGATTTCCTGACTTCTGGACGGATGACGGACCTCACGGAGTGCGTCCTGACGTATTGTGGGATGAGTGGGAACAGGCTGGTCAGACCAACGACTCCTGTGTAGCCTTCCCTGCCCTCACCTGTCTTGCCGCATCATGGAATCCGCAGGTGAGCCGCATCTATGGCGAAGCATTGGGCGAAGAAGCCCTGTATCGCGGCAAGGACATGATTCTGGGTCCTGGCGTCAACATCTACCGCACGCCTCTCAACGGCCGCAACTTCGAGTATATGGGCGAAGATCCGTTCCTGGCAAGCATCATGGTAGTACCGTATATCCAGGGATTGCAGTCTAAGGGCGTATCAGCCTGCGTAAAGCACTATTGCCTGAACAACGACGAGGAATACCGCCATCAGGTCAACGTAATCGTAAGCGACCGTGCTCTCCACGAAATCTATCTCCCTGCCTTCAAGGCGGCTGTTGAGAAGGGTAAGACATGGGGTATCATGGGAGCCTACAACCTATATAAGAATGAGCACAACTGCCACAACCAGTGGACCCTGAACAAGATTCTGAAGGGCGACTGGAAGTATGATGGTGTCGTGGTAAGCGACTGGGGCGGTGCCCACGACCTGGAACAGTCTGTAAAGAACGGGCTGGATATGGAGTTCGGCACCTGGACAGACGGTCTTACGATGGGCGCTACCAATGCCTACGACAACTATTATCTCTCCATGCCTTACATGAAGGCCATACAGGAAGGAAAGTTCACCCAGAAGGAGCTGGACGATAAGGTGCGCCGCGTATTGCGCCTCTTCTATCGCACCACGATGAATCCGAACCGCCCTCATGGTTTCCTCTGTTCCGAGAGCCATTATGCAGCTGCCAGACAGATTGCTGAGGAAGGCATCGTATTGCTCCAGAACAGGAACAATGTGCTCCCTATCAACACCCAGAAGGCTAAGCGCGTACTGGTAGTGGGCGAGAATGCCATCAAGATGATGACCGTAGGCGGAGGCTCTTCTTCGCTCAAGGTACAGCGCGAGATTTCGCCTCTCGATGGCCTGAAGACGCGCTTGGGCAAGGACGGCATCGAGGTAGATTATGCCCGCGGATATGTGGGCGATGTAACGGGCAACTACAATGGCGTTACAACCGGCCAGAACCTGGAAGATAAGCGCAGCGAGGCTGAACTGATAGCCGAAGCCGTAGAGAAAGCCAAGACTGCCGACTATGTCATCATGTTTGGCGGTCTGAACAAGAGCGATTTCCAGGACTGTGAGGGTCACGACCGCAAGCATTATGAGTTGCCATACCATCAGGATAAGCTGATCGAGGCTTTGGCTAAGGCAAACAGAAACTTCGTTTATGTCAACATCTCGGGCAATGCGGTAGCTATGCCTTGGAAGGCTAAGGTTGCCGGCATCGTACAGGGCTGGTTCATCGGTTCGGAGAGCGGCGAAGCCCTTGCAAGCATCCTTACAGGCGATGCCAACCCTAGCGGCAAGTTGCCGTTTACATGGGTCAACTCGCTGAAGGAAACAGGTGCTCATGCACTCAATACCTATCCGGGAACCTGGCGCCAGGAAGGTGGAGCCAGCACGAAGGGCAACATCATTGATGAGGAATATAAGGAAGGCATCTATGTAGGTTACCGCTGGACAGATAAGGAGCGCATCAAGCCTACCTTTGCATTCGGTCACGGCTTGAGCTACACCCAGTTTGCCATCTCTAATCTCCGCAGCGACAAGGTGCAGATGAAGCAGGACGGCACAATCACCTTTACCGTAAACGTAAAGAATACAGGTAAGCGTGCCGGAGCCGAGACGGTTCAGCTCTATATCCACGACGTCAAGTCATCAGTAGACCGCCCTCAGAAGGAGCTGAAGGGATTCCAGAAGGTTTATCTCCAGCCAGGTGAGAGCAAGGATATCAGCATCACCATCAGCAAAGAGGCCCTCAGTTTCTACGATGAGGCATCTTCATCCTGGAAAGCTGAAGCCGGAAAGTTTGAGGCTCTTGTTGGTAATGCAGCCGATAACCTGAAGCTCAAGAAAGCCTTCGAGCTCTTTTAAAAAGAATGATTCGATTCTGAGAAATTGAACGGAGGGAAGAAATAAATATAACGCATAAAAGTTTGTTACGGTGAAACGCCGTAACAAACTTTTATTGTATTCCCATGCTTTTCATCCTATCGACAAACTCGTAGAAACGGGGATTTTCAAAAATATCAATATCTTGATTATCATACGATTAACCCACTTGACGTTTAAAACACAACGTCAAACTATTATGCGATTTCTATCGCCTATCATCCATCACAAAGTTCGCAGAAACAGGGATACACAAACATCAATATTTTGATTATCAGATGACTACCCATGCACCCTAAAACAGGGTGCATGGGTATCTGTAGCATTTACTCCTGAATTTTCGCAAGTTTTCGCCATACGCCCAGAAAGGCTTATTTCATGCCAATCTGCTTCACACGCTGCTCGAACTCTTCCCTGTCACAGATGGCACTATTCTTGATTTTGGCGCGATAATTATAGATAGTGTTCACTGAATAGTGAAGGAACTCAGCAATCTTAGAACTGTCCTCGATGCCCAGACGGATAAGGGCAAAGATACGGAGGGTGGTAGAAAGACGGCTGTCATCTTCGAGCACGATACGCTCTTCAGGCCTCAAGAGGGCATTGAACTCCTCAACAAAGTCAGGGAAGAGCTTCAGGAAGGCGGAATCGAAATACTCATACAGCTCGCCCATGTAGGCCTCGCCAGCCTGCATCTGCTCCAGCAACTTGTTGAGTTCTCTTGCCTTCACCAGTTTCACTACTCGCTTGCGCATGGTCTCTATCTTGTCGACATAGATGGCACAAAGGCGCAGGAATCGACCAATATATACTTCCTTCATCTTGTTACTCTCGTTGAGTGACTGGTTCATCTCGTTGAGAGAATGGTTCATCTCGTTAAGACGCTCATTTGCCAACTGCAAGGCATGGTTGGTTTCCTTCAGCTTATGATGGGCCGCAGCAATGCGCTTGCGCTGCTTGTTGACATAGTAGAGCAAGAGCATAACCACAAAGAGAAGCAGGACAGAACACGCTACCATGAGCCGCAGATGCTGGTTGCTCGAAGAAAGCTCTTTCTGATAGCCCTCCTCAATCTGCGTGAGCACAGGCATGATCTGGCGGCTGCGGATAGGCGTATTGAAAACGGTAGCCGACTTCCAGGCAAACTTGATATACTCATGAGAGCGCTTCTGCTCGCCCGGTTCGGCATTGAGCAGATTGGCGAGTTCCCAGAGCGACCCCTGGTCCATCACAGCCAACTGGACATCGCAGATAGCAGAACGCAAGAGGCAGCTGAGAAACTGCTCTTCATCGCCAAACTGATTGTAGGTCAAGCCGCGATAAAACTGTACAATGGCATACTGATGGGTGCCCGGTTTCGTCATCGCCAGCCGCTTATCGCTCAATCGCAAAGCCTTCTTCATATTGCCTGCATCGCGTGCCCTCACCTCCTGCATCTGCAGATAAAGGTCATCATCATGGCTGAATGTGCTGTCTATTGCAGCCTGATAGGCATTACGCTTTCCGGCATAATATTTCTTCAAGGAAGGAACGTTGGAATAATATGCCATCTCGCCATACAGGTGCTGGCAAGCCCAGAGGTAGTTGCGTTTGCCCTCAGCATCAAGATCAGCGATATTGACAGACTTCAGCAGGTCGTACGATTCGGCATAATCGCCCGTGGTCGACTCCTGGAAAGCAAGCAGCGCCTTGGCATTTTCCACCTTCTTTTTATCGCCCATTCTGAAGGCAAGTTCCATACACTGGTTGATGTATTTCAGCGCCATGTCGTTCTTGTAGGAGCGGTATTCCTCAAAGAGCGCAAAACAGGCATCATACTTACTGCTTAGGCGCCTGGCGGTCTTCAGTTTCTGCTCCCAATCGCGAATTCGGGCTTCACGTACCTTCACATAATCAGCCGAATGGGCAATGGCGTTGTCCAGACTCTGAAAAAGCTGCTCTATATTATCTGTTGTTTTTGCTGCAAGAGAAAGAGGCATTAAGACAAAGAGCAGGAAGAAGAATGCCTTTCCCCATAATTCATTTACGCGATACATCAACTTGATTCCGTTTAAGATTGATTTATTTTCATGAGGTTTCACGTGCAAAAGTAATAAAAAAATCGGAAACGACAAATCAAATATAGAAGAAATGTAGATTTCTTCGCATTTTTCACCTATGCCGTATCCACTTTTTATATATTCTCCATTTTTCTTATCCATCTCATTATCAGACACATTTATATCTAAAAAAGAAAAGTTCATCCACATTTTAACATTTCTATCGCGCATCGTATCATCTTTTTTATTATCTTTGCAAAAGATAAACATAAAAATAACAATTAACATAATAAACAATGAGAACAGCACTTTTATCACTCACATTTCTTTTGGCTGGTTCTATGGCAGCACCTGCTTTCGCCCATACCGCAGCCCCTAAGAAAAAAGTAACTGCCACAACCAAAAAAGGCAAGATTCTACCCATGAAGGAGTATATCGACCAACTGATGGCGAAGATGACACTACAGGAGAAGATTGGTCAGCTGAACCTGATGGTAGCTGGCGACATCACCACCGGCGGCGCACTTGATACTCAGGTAGGCAGCGATATCGCCCAGGGCAACATGGGCGGAGTTTTCAATATCAAAGGGCTCAACAAGATCAAAGCTCTGCAGGAAATCGCCATCAAGAACAGCCGTCTGGGCATCCCGCTGCTCGTAGGTATGGACGTGATTCATGGTTACGAAACGATGTTCCCCATCCCTCTCGCCCTCTCCTGCTCATGGGATACTGAGGCGATGAAGAAGGTAGGCGAAGTATCGGCCAAGGAAGCAAGTGCCGACGGCATCAACTGGACTTTCTCTCCTATGGTAGACATTGCGCTCGATGCCCGCTGGGGACGAATAAGCGAAGGAAATGGCGAGGATCCTTATCTGAGCGGCGTGATGGGAGCAGCGATGACTCAGGGCTACCAGGGCGTGGATATGCGCACAGAAGAGATTCTGAGAGCCAACCGCATCATGGCCTGTCTGAAGCATTTTGCCCTGTACGGAGGCGTTGAGAGCGGTAAGGAATATAACACGGTAGATATGAGCCGCGTGCGCATGATGAACCAGTATCTTCCACCTTACGAGGCAGTGGTGAAGGCTGGCGTAGGCAGCGTGATGTCTTCATTCAATCTCATCGACTACACACCTGCTACAGCCAACAAATGGATGATGACCGATGTCTTGAGAAAGCAGTGGGGATTCAACGGTTTCGTGGTCACCGATTACGCTTCTATCGCCGAGATTCTGCAGCACGGAACTGCAAAAGACATCCAGGAGGCTTCAGAACAGGCGCTGAAGGCGGGTACCGATATGGACATGTGTTCCAACGCCTTCGTAAAGCATCTGGCTAAGAGCATAGCAGAAGGAAAGGTGAGCGAGGAGGATGTGAACATCGCCTGTCGCCGCATTCTGGAAGCGAAATATAAACTGGGCCTGTTCAGCGACCCTTACCGCTACTGCAACACCAAGCGCAGCAAGAGCAAGATTTATACCGCTGAGAACCGTCAGGCAGCCCGCGATGTAGCAGCAGAGACCTTCGTGCTTCTGAAGAACGAAGGCAATATCCTGCCACTGAAGAAGGAAGGAAAGATAGCCCTGATAGGTCCGCTTGCCGACACCCGAAACAACATAGCCGGTACATGGAGCGTGGCACAGGTACCATCGAAATATACCACCATTAAGGAGGCTATGGAGCATGCACTTGCCGGAAAAGCCACCTTATTATATGCCCAGGGAAGCAATATCTGGCGCAATCAGGAACTGCAGAAAAACGGCGAATCCGGTAAACCAATCAACTGGGGCAACGAGGCTGAAATGAAGGCTGAAGCGCTGAAGATTGCGAAAGAGGCGGATGTGATAGTATGTGCTATGGGCGAAAGTGCCGAGATGAGCGGCGAATGCGGTAGCCGTACCAACCTGGAGATGCCGGACGTACAGCGCGAACTGCTTGCCGAACTCCTAAAGACGGGCAAGCCTGTAGTGCTCCTCAACTTTGCGGGTCGTCCTACGGTTCTTACTTGGGAGAAAGCCCATGTACCAGCCATCATGAATGTATGGTTTGGAGGCTCAGAGATGGGCGATGCACTCTGCGATGTCATCTTTGGCGACAAATCGCCATCGGGTAAGCTCACCACTTCGATGCCTAAGACTACCGGTCAGGAGCCTCTCTACTACAACCATCAGAACACCGGCCGCCCTGTAGCAGACGATAATGAGAAGTTTGCCAAGTTTGCCAGCAACTGTCTGGATGTAAGCAATGGTCCGCTCTATCCTTTCGGTTACGGTTTGAGCTACACCTACTTTTCATACAGCAACTTCCGCCTGAGCAGCCAGGAGGCCGGCATCAGCAATGAGGAGGCTACCGAATGGCAGGATGGCAAGAAGATTACAGCTAGCGTCACCGTTAAGAACAATGGCTCCCGCGATGCCGACGAGATTGTGCAGCTCTACATCCGTGACATGGTAGCCAGCATCTCCCGTCCTGTAAAGGAACTGAAAGGTTTCCAGCGCATCCATCTGGCAGCAGGTGAGAGCAAGGAGGTAAGCTTTGATATCACCCCAGATATGCTCAAGTTCTACAACGCAGATCTGAAGCACGTGATAGAACCTGGCGACTTCCAGATTATGATAGGAACCAACAGCAAGGATGTAAAGACAATGAAACTGAGCGTGAAATAAACAAGAAAAATCGCCCTGTAAAGAGCAAAGCATAGCTTGAAAGATGCTTTACTTCTTACAGGGCGATTATCATCTACTGAGCCCACTCCAACAGAAGGCTCAGTAATGGATTCTATCCTTCAGGATTACTTAGTCATCTCGAAACCTACACGCATACCATCGTAATTATTGGCGATAGTACCGAGAGCGCTGAGCGTAGAATTACCCTTGAGGGAACCGATGGTCTTGATGAGGTTAAGCAACTTCTTCTGGTCGAAGAGCAGGCTGATGCCATTGGCAGTCTTCGTAGCATAACCCGACATACTCAAGATTAATCCCTTCATCTGAATGGCGTGAGTCTTCTCATCAAAAGTATAATTGCCCTGCCATGACTTGCCATCTATCTTGGCAGCGAAAGTTCCATCAGTTTTGAAGGTGAAATAGGTGTTTGAACTACTGAAGCCAAACTTGCTGTAATACTCACTCAACTTCTCCTCTACCTTGTTGGCAGCAATCTCACCGCCAGCCTGTGCCAGGAGATTCTCAGAGGTAAAGGCGCATCCCGGCTTGCTGTACTTCCAGGTATGGGCACAGAGATCCTGCTTACTGAAGGTACCTGAACCGATTACATTATTCAGAATGCCATTGATAATACTGCTACCTGCAGAACTGCTGCTGTTAGAGTTTCCGCCCAGTACAGCACCCAAGATACCTGCAACGGCTGAGCCTGCATTGCTGGTTGCACTGGTAGAAGCGACGGCATTGCTGGTTGTTGCAGAAGTTGTTGTTGCAGAAGTTGTAGTTGTTGCTGCTGTAGTGCTAGATGCTGCAGAAGTTGTTTTCTTTGTAGAAGTCTTCTTGGTCGTAGTCTTCTTAGAAGTCTTCTTTGTTGTCTTCTTAGCCGTTTTCTTAACCGGCATCATCTCAGACATTGAGGCATTGAGCGCTGCCTCGTTCATAGCGCTTGCGTTGCTGCCAGCTGTGCATGCGAGCACGAGGGCAGCCAAAAGAAATACCTTTTTCATTGCTTTCTATATATTTATTTTATCACTCTTATTTATATATACCCAATACTTCCTATTGTTCTTTCGGGTGCAAAGTTCGCAAAAAAAATCGGGAATATGATAAGAAAAATCCCTATTTCGCGTATGAATCTCCCTAAAAACTCATCATTTCTACTCTTTTTACGTTATTATAGACGATTGCGATGACAATTCGTTTAAAAGATAATGAAAAAAATCGTTCAGGAAATACCAATTATCATTCTAGGGGGGAAACTGTTCAAACGATTGCACATTTTTTTGACATAAATCAAAAAATAACGAATAAAACACGTATTTTCATGCATTTTGTACCTAGAAATAGGTAGAAAACCCCTATCTTTGCAAGCGGTTAACAAATATCAATAGGTTATGAATGATTTAATTAAGGTAAATTCAGAAAATCAGAATCAGGCAATCGATAGATGCCAACAGATTCTTCAGGATCGCCGCGAGGCTCTTGCCTCTAAGGCAAAGAGAAGAGGTTAATACTCTTCGGAAACATGACGTAAAGGAGGGAAGATGATGCTCTTATACAATATAAAGACGCATCCTTTCTTTTTAAAGAGAGATTTTTCGAAACGACTCTTAAATGATGAGTTTCAAAAATTTTGGGAAAAGAAAAAAACGTAAAAATCCCGTTGTCAGCCATCTGGCTTGTACAACGGGATTTTTTCGTTTATTATATCAAGTCCGAGATTTTACTTCTCGTTCTTCACTGCCTTCATGATAATCTCGAAGTGATTACCACTCTTCAAGATGACATTCTTCAGGAAGTCTGAAATCTCAGATGCCTTCAGATTCTTCACCATCTCCTTGTAATCGCTATGAGTATCAACACCCATACGCTCGTATGTGCTCAACGCACCAAGCCAATAAACATTGGTTTTTTCGCTAACAGCAGCCTGCTTCAGGAGAATCTCCTTCACCTTCAGAAGGTCTTCTGCATTTGGCTGGGCTACGGTCTCTTCCATACCCTTGAAGAAGTAAGGAATAGCGATATCCGACTTCTCTGGGTTCAACTGAGCCACGGCTGAAATAGAGATGGCAGCCTTGTTATCATAATCGCGAAGCAAACCATAGTTTGCTCCTGCATGATAAGCAGCGCTGAGTTCCTCACGGATAGTACGCAAATACTTCATCTCCAGCAAACGGGCAGAAACATCAGCAAGAACAGAATTCTTCAAGGTGAATGGCGCCTTGGTATACCAGATCTCTGTTGCCTGGTTCTGTGGGTTCTCCATTGCCTTGGTAAAGATATTGCTTACCTTACCCTTAGCATAAGGAATCTGCTTGTTCTTCAGCTTGAAGCCATAGTTTGGCAGACTGGCAATATATTGCTCGATGAGTGGGAGGAGAGTCTTCTCATCATAGTTACCTACGAAATAGAAGGTGAAGTCCTTGGCATTGCCGTAGAACTGCTTACCAATCTCCAGGATACGGTCGTAGTTGATATCCTTTATATCGCTTGCCTCTGGCACACGGGCAAGTTTGCTACCCAAATAGAGGGTGCTCTGAACTGAATCCTGATATACGAGGCTTGGATTGTTGCTCTTGTTGGCAAGAACAGTAGCCATCATGCTCTTCATATTGTCGAAGCTCTTCTGGTCCTTGCTTACTGCGGTCATCTTGAGATAGATGAGCTGCATCAGGGTTTCGATGTCCTTAGGAGTAGAATTACCCTTCAAACTATGATTGAAAGGACTCAAGCTGAACGAAACGCCAACCTGCTTACCTGCCAAAGCCTTATCAAGATCATTGCTTGAGAAATCGCCAAGACCACTAGCATCGAGCACATCTGCTGCAAATGCAGCATTCAGGAAGTCTTCCTTGCCGAAAGTAGAATAGCCCACATTGGCTGAAGCTGCGAAAGCAATCTCATTGTCCTTGAAATCGGTCTTCTTCAATACCACCTTAGCGCCATTAGAAAGAGTCAACTCCTTGAAGCCCAACTTCTTGTTCTCAACAGTCTTCTTAATCTTACCAGCCTTAGGAGCCTGAGCGATGAGAGGTTCCTGCTTAACATTATCCACATAAGCCTCGAGCTTCTCAGCACGTACCTGCTTTACGATGGCAGAAAGTTCCTGCTCGGTAGGATAAACGGCACCAGCCTGCTCGCGCATCATAACCAATGAAACAAGGTTAGTATCGCTCTGGCAAACCAACTGCTTGGCATAGCTGTTGATAACCTCAAGAGGCAAGTTTGGAACTACCATCTTCCAGATCTGGCTCTCCTCTTCTACTGACGGAATAGGCTCGTTAGAAATGAAGTTATCCACATACTGGGTGGTAAACTGCTCGTTCTTCATCTTATCCTTGTTGGCAAGAGCCTTGTCAACCTGGCTCATGAATTCATCCTTGGCACGCTGATACTCTGTAGCTGTGAAACCGAACTCGTGCATACGCTGTGCCTCGCGGAGAACAGCAGCATAAGCCTCCTTAATCTTTCCTGGCTTAGCTACACCGGTAAGGGTGAAAGCATCCTTTGTGCTTGAAATCAGGTATGAACCATCACCGGCATTTGCCTGGAGATATGGACAGTCTGGCTCCAATGCCTTCTCTGCATAACGGGCAGCAATCATAGAAGAAATCACGTTATCCATGTATCCCTTCAGGAGATAGCTCATGTTGCCCTTCAGAGAATCCGGCACAGCATTGTGTTTCATATAAATCTGGAAGAGATCAACCTGCTGCTCCTTATCCTTGTCGATAACATAGATGGCTGAATCATTATCAGATACTTCTACCTTCTCTATCTTAGCGGCATTCTTAGGTACCTTGATACCTGAGAAGAGTTCCTTAATCTTAGCTTCGATATGATTTACATCTACATCACCCACGATGATAATAGCCTGATTGTCTGGGCGATACCATTTGCGGTAGTAAGCACGGAGAGTTTCTGGCTTACAGCCATCGATAACGCTCATCAAACCGATAGGGAAACGGTAGCCATACTTTTCGCCCTGATAGAGCTTAGGAAGTGAACGCTCTATCATGCGCTGCTGACCTACAATGCGCATACGGTACTCATTGTGCACCACATCACGCTCGCTCTCGATAGCATCTTCAGTAAGACTGATACCATTACTCCAGTCCTTGAGGATAAGCATACAGGAGTCTACGGCTGTAGTACGGGTAGTAGGAACATCTGTGAAGTAATAAACAGTCTTCTCTACTGCTGTATAGGCGTTGAGATTACGGCCATACTGTACACCGATGCTCTGCAGATAGTCCTGCAGAGAGTTGCCCTTGAAATGGTCGGTACCATTGAAGGCAAGGTGCTCCAAGAGGTGAGCCAAACCGCGCTGGTCATCATTCTCATTGATAGAACCCACTTTCTGAGCGATGTAGAAACTGGCCACATTCTCAGGATAACTGTTGTGACGAATGTAGTAAGTCAATCCATTATCAAGACGACCTATCTTCACATTCTTGTCTACCGGAATAGCTGGCATCTGCTGTGCCATCGCTGTACCTGCAGAAAGGAACAGCACAACTGCTGCAAAAATCTTTCTTAGTTTCATCTGATTTTAATTATTTATGTATTTATTGTTTTCTATATCATTCTTTCTTTATACCTTATTATATATATATCATGCTACTTAACAAGTTCACCTATATATAACGACAAAACCAGCAACATGGTTACTGTCTGCGATGCAAAATTAAGAAAAATAAAAAAGATTTGCAAACATTTTAGAGAATATCTTCGCGATGTATGCAAATCTTAACCTAAAACTAACATTGGAGGCAGAAAACCAATCCTAACCTACATGAAAACTCTTCATCCATGAACCTCTGAAGAGGCGGATAAGGAAGAGGATTCCCCTGAATGTGAGTTCGATAGCCATCGCTATCCATACTCCCTCCAAGCCATAGCTCTTGGAAAGAGCATAAGCCAGAGTGAGGCGCACCAGCCACATGGTACCGAGATTGATCATCGCCGGTTTTCTGGTATCGCCCGCTCCTACACAAACACAATAGGTCACGATGCTAGCTGCAAAGAATGGTTCAGCAAAAGCCTCGATACGCAAACAGATGGTCCCCATCTCACGGATACTTTCTACCGGAGAAAGAACGCCAATCATCTCAGGAGCAAAGACATACATCACCACTCCCATCACAGCCATCACAGCCATTCCAAGTCCTACTGTCATATAAGCAAAATTCTTGCACAAACCTACTCGCCCTGCTCCATGCGTCTGTCCCACCAGAGTAGTAGCCGCATCACCAATACCATAGCCCGGCATATAGCAAAGACTCTCTGCCGTAATAGCAAAAGAATGGGAAGCAATGGCTATATTGCCAAGAGGTGCCACAATCATGGTACTCACTATCTGCGCCCCGCTCATCAATATGTTCTGTATGGCTATCGGAATGCTGATTTTACAGGCATTATGAACATACGACCTGACCCAACGGAAACGGACATGGTCCTGACGGAGATTCAGTATCTTATTCTTGAAACCTGCAAGATAAAGATTAGGCAGAGAGATGCAGACATAAGCCATCGCCGTTCCTAAGGCAGCCCCCACAACACCCAACTTCAGGATATAGATAAACAGGTAATTGAATATCACATCGCAGATGCAGATCAATACTGCCATCACACTAGGCGTATGCATATTGCCCGCCGATTTCAGCATCATTTCGGATATGTGATAAAGGAAAACGAATGGCAGTACCAGACCGTATATCAGAAAATAGCGAGAGGAATTGGTGGCAATATCGGCACCTCCACCCAGCCAATAAGGCAGATAAGCATGAATGCCGACACAGAGAAGAGAAACAAAAATGCTGAACGCCACACCGCAAATCAGCGCATGACGAAACACCTGACGGGCATTTTCAAAATCATTAGCTCCGATAAAATGAGCTACCTGTACAGAAAAGCCAGTAGCAGCAGCACTGAGCAAGCTACCTATAAGCCAGGTAGTTGACTCTATCAATCCGATACTGGCAGAAGCCTCTGCTCCCAGATGCCCCACCATAGAAGCATCAATGAAGAACATCATCACCGTAGAAATCTGAGCCAGCATAGAAGGTATACTCAACCCTACAATAAGATTGAGTTTCTCGCGCCGATCCATCTCCCTACCCAGGCGAATCGACTCCATCAAATAATCTGTCTTCTTGCTATAAAGCATAAATTAATTTCTCGTATATCGCTCATACAAAAAAATATGTGCATATATCATTTCAAACATATGCACATACTTTTCTCTAAATCTTTATTCTTATTATTTAGTAATCCACTTCTTGCCAGAAGCTCTCTTATAACTCTTGAGCACCATCTCAAAACGGAGCATTGAATAGCCTTGGATTGAAGAATTACCGCTCTCGCCATAAGCCAGCTGGTATGGAATGAACACCTGCCAATGGTCGCCCGGATGCATCTTGAGCAATGCGGTGGTAAAGCCATCGATAAATCCACCGGCCACACTACGGATAGGATTAGCTGTAGCAGCATCAAAAGTACCCGTAAAACTCTGGTCGAAGACGTAACCTTCCTTATAATTATCAGTAGGAATGAAACGGCCACGATAGCTCACCTGTACCGAATCGGTAAGGATAGGAGAAGTTGTACCCTCTCCCTTCTTCAGAACATGAACGATGATATTATCGCAATCCTTATAAGGAAGGGTCACTAAATTACCATTCTGATCTTTGTTCGTCGGAGTCTGGTTTTCGAACGTCCAGTTCTTATAAACGTACCAGCCGTTAGCTTCACCCATCTTTCTGGCATAAGCCAATGTATCGGCAAAAGCCTGCTCGTTACGCTCCTGCCAGTTGGCATATTCCGAGACATTATCATCATCTTCGCTACATGATGACAGTGTGATCACTGCCATCATGAGGAAGAAGAAATATTTCAAACTCTTAAGATTCATCTAGATATATTTGATTAATTAGAAGTTCTTGATTTCCTTGCCAAGCTTCTTCAATACGCTAGTGATGCTTACGCGCTCCTCGATGATGCTGCGAAGATCAGAGATAGCTACGCGCTCCTGCTCCATGGTATCACGATAACGCAGAGTTACCTTATGATCGTTTGGAGTCTCGTGGTCTACGGTGATACAGAATGGAGTACCGATAGCATCCTGACGGCGATAACGCTTACCGATAGAATCCTTAGGATCGCCATAGTGAGTATTGAAGTGGAACTTCAGTTCGTCAACGATTTCGTGTGCCAACTCTGGCAAACCATACTTCTTATCCAATGGGAACACAGCACACTTAACAGGTGCCAAAGCCTCTGGCAAACGCAAAACAACACGTGTCTCGCCATTCTCCAGCTTCTCCTCGCAGTAAGAGTGGCACATTACGCTGAGGAACATACGGTCTACACCGATAGATGTCTCTACATCGTAAGGTACATAGCTCTCGTTCTTCTCTGGATCGAAGTACTTGATAGAGCGGCCGCTGTACTTCTCGTGCTGAGAAAGGTCAAAATTGGTACGGCTGTGGATACCCTCTACCTCCTTGAAGCCGAATGGCATCTTAAACTCGATGTCGGTAGCAGCATTGGCATAGTGAGCCAGTTTCTCGTGATCGTGATAACGGTAGTTCTCATTACCCATACCGAGAGCCTCGTGCCAAGCCAGACGAACCTTCTTCCAATATTCAAACCACTTCATCTCAGTACCAGGCTGGCAGAAGAACTGCATCTCCATCTGCTCGAACTCACGCATACGGAATACGAACTGACGGGCTACAACCTCGTTACGGAAAGCCTTACCAATCTGACAGATACCGAATGGCAACTTCATACGGCCGGTCTTCTGAACGCTCAGATAATCTACGAAGATACCCTGAGCTGTCTCAGGACGGAGATATACCTTGCTTGTAGCATCGCTGGCAGCACCCATCTGGGTAGAGAACATCAGGTTGAACTGACGGACATCAGTCCAGTTCTTGGTACCGCTGATAGGGCAGACGATACCCTCATCCTCGATAATCTGCTTCAGCATCTCCAGGTTAGGCCCCTGCATAGCCTCAGTATAGCGGGCATGGAGATCATCAAACTTCTTCTGGTTCTCCAGAACGCGAGGATTAGTTGCACGGAACTGAGCCTCATCAAAGCTATCGCCGAAACGCTTCTTAGCCTTGGCAATCTCCTTGGCAATCTTCTCCTCATACTTAGCCATGTGATCCTCGATGAGCACATCGGCACGATAACGCTTCTTTGAATCGCGGTTATCAATCAATGGGTCATTGAAAGCATCTACGTGTCCAGATGCCTTCCATACTGTAGGGTGCATGAAGATAGCTGCATCAAGACCAACAATGTTCTCGTGCAACAATACCATACTCTGCCACCAGTACTGTTTGATATTGTTTTTGAGCTCAACACCATTCTGACCATAGTCATAAACGGCAGCCAAGCCATCATAAATTTCACTACTTGGGAACACGAAGCCATATTCCTTGCAATGGCTTACAATTTTCTTAAAAACATCTTCCTGTGCCATGATTAAATCTTATTTTTTTCAAATTTTCGGCAAAGATACTCTTTTTTCTCGAAAAATTGTTGTATTTTTGCCATAAATTAATAAAATAAGTATTAAAAGCTATATATGAGCGACGAAATTAAAGATAAAAACGGTCTTGAAGAGGAAAAATCGCCAAATTTGGAAAATTCTTCTGCAGAATCTGAACAGAATGCTGCGGAAGATGACAACGAGGAGATTTCGACCGAGAAACATTCCGATTATAAGCCGGTGAACCGATTCGATGCTTCTGCTGTACATCACCTCAGCGGAATGTATCAGAACTGGTTCCTCGACTATGCATCGTATGTTATCCTCGAACGTGCCGTTCCTCATATTGAGGATGGTTTGAAACCGGTACAGCGACGCATCCTCCACTCTATGAAGCGCATGGACGACGGAAGATACAACAAGGTTGCCAATATCGTGGGACATACCATGCAGTTTCACCCTCATGGTGATGCGTCTATCGGAGATGCTTTGGTACAGATGGGACAGAAAGACCTGCTCATCGATACGCAGGGTAACTGGGGAAACATTCTTACGGGCGACCGTGCCGCTGCTCCCCGATATATCGAGGCACGCCTCTCTAAGTTTGCTCTCGATGTGGTTTTCAATCCTAAAATCACCGACTGGCAACTCTCTTATGATGGCAGAAACAAGGAGCCTATCACGCTCCCTGCCAAATTCCCGCTGCTCCTGGCACAAGGTGCCGAGGGTATTGCCGTGGGATTGAGCAGTAAGGTTTTGCCACATAATTTCAATGAGATTTGCGATGCTGCCGTCCACTATCTCAAGGGCGAGCCTTTCCAACTCTATCCCGACTTCCCTACAGGCGGTGCCATCGATGTAAGTAAATACAATGATGGACAGCGAGGTGGTGCATTGAAAGTAAGAGCCAAGATAGACAAGCTCGACAACAAGACACTCGTTATCAGCGAGATACCATTCAGCAAGACTACAGGCAGCCTCATCGATTCTATCACCAAAGCGGTAGAAAAGGGTAAGATTAAGGCACGCAAGGTAGATGATGTTACTTCGGCAAATGTTGAGATTCTTGTGCATCTGGCACCAGGAACCTCATCAGATAAAACGATGGATGCACTCTACGCTTTCAGCGATTGCGAAATCAACATCTCGCCCAACTGCTGTGTCATCGAAGACAACAAGCCTGTTTTCCTCACTATCAGCGATGTGTTGCGCCACAGCGTAGACCGCACTATGGGATTGCTGCGCAAGGAACTGATGATCAGAAAGGGTGAATTGGAGGAACAGCTCTTCTTCTCTTCTCTCGAACGGATTTTCATCGAAGAACGCATCTACAAGGAGCGAAAGTTTGAGCAGAGTAAGAGTCAGGATGAGGTTGTTGCCTTCATCGACTCAAAACTCGAACCATTCAAAGACAAACTCTTTACTGCCGAAGTAGACGGTAAGGGTATGGTAGAATATGCCTTCCATCGGGAAATTACCCGCGAGGACATCCTCAAACTTCTGGAAATCAAGATGCAGCGAATCCTTAAATATAATAAGGATAAGGCAGACGAACTGCTGATGAAAATTAAGGCTGAACTTGCTGAGATTGAGAACGACCTGGCTCACATGACCGATGTTACCATCAACTGGTTTGAATATCTCAAGGGCAAGTATGGAAAGAACCATCCTCGCAAAACAGAAATCAGAAACTTCGATACCATTGAGGTGACTAAGGTGGTAGAGGCTAACCAGAAGCTCTACATCAACCGTCAGGAAGGATTCGTTGGTACAGGGTTGAAGAAGGATGAATTCGTATGCAACTGCTCCGACCTCGATGACATCATCATCTTTTATAAGGATGGTAAGTTTAAAGTCACCAAGGTAGCCGACAAAATATTCGTTGGCAAGAATATCCTCCATGTACAGGTATTCAAGAAGAACGACAAGCGCACCATCTACAACTGTGTTTACCGCGACGGCAAACAAGGCGATTACTTCATCAAGCGATTCAATGTAACCGCCATGACCCGCGACAAGTTGTATGACATCACTCAGGGCACAGCTGGCAGCCGCGTTATCTATTTCACCGCCAACCCGAATGGAGAGGCAGAAATCATCAAGTGTACGATGGAGCCCGACCTGACGAAGAAGCGCCAAAGCATCTTCCTGGAGAAGGATTTCTCAGACATTCTGATCAAGGGACGTGCAGCCAAAGGTAATCTCCTTACCAAGCGCACCATTCGCCGCATCGGTCTGAAGAGTCACGGCCACAGCACGTTAGGAGGCAGAAAGGTTTGGTTCGACCCAGACGTAAACCGCATCAACTACGATGAGAACGGCCGCTTCCTGGGCGAATTCAATGATGATGAATTTATCTTGGTAGTACTCGACAACGGTGAATTCTACATCACCAATTTCGATGTCAACAACCACTACGAGGACAACATCATCCGCTTAGAGAAATGGGATGAACATAAGATATGGACAGCAATTCTCTACGATGCCGACAATCAGGGATATCCATACATCAAGCGATTCACGATGGATGCCACCAAGCGCCATCAGAATTTCATGGGAGAAAACCCTAACTGCAAGCTCATCTTGCTTACCGATACGGTTTATCCACGCATCAAGGTTACTTATGGCGGTGTGGATACCATCCGTCCTGCCGAAGAAATCGATGCCGAGCAGTTCATTGCGCAGAAGAGTTTCAAGGCAAAGGGTAAGCGCCTCACGACATGGAAGATTGAAAGTATCGAGGAACTGGAACCAACCCGATTCCCAGAACCTCCTTCTGAGGATAATGATGAGGAACCGGATGGTTCTGACTCAGAGAATGAAGGTGAAAACCTTGATCCAGATGCTGGCAAAAGCGAGCAACAGGTGATTGACGAACTGACTGGTCAGACCAACCTCTTCTCAGAAAAAGATTTCGAAGAAGACCAGAAGGATAAAGACTGGTTATCGAAGCAATAAAAAGCGCTAAGAAAGCGAAAAAGAAAGCGCAAGGAAAGCGCCCATCATAAAAAAGGAGCTTAAGCCCAAAAAGCTTAAGCCCTTTTTTTATTATCTAGCCATTTGCATTTCGCGCTTTAGCATTTCGCGTTCAGCAAAAAAGAAGCCAGTCCCCCTCTGCCCCCGTTCCAGGCGATTCCATCGCCTGTCCCCCAGCAGTCAGTAGCCTTCATTTTTACCTTTTATACCCCGCCAGCTTTTTCAGGCAGTATTCCTTAAAGTCATTCCAGTGGTAATAAGGTGCCACATCGCTCTTGATAGGCAAAGTAGCCTCATCTTCATTCAAAAGCACCTTCACCAGCACATCATTCGCCTTGTTTCTATAAAAAACAAACTGCAAATTCGTAGCCATCGGGGTAATCTTATAATCCCACCATTGAGAAGCAATCTTCTCCGGATCCTTAATCTCTTCGCCATATCCATTCAAATCCAACAAACAGGTAAGCGGAGTAACCATCGTATCGTGTCCATATCTCAATGTAGCTCCCGGATGCGGAAGAGCGATGCAGCTATCCGCCTTCTGGATGATGTTTCTCAGGAGATTGCGCTGGGAGAATGGCTGCACATTGCCCGTATAAGGCGAATTGCCGTAAGCCATCTGCCACCCGATGTTGGCATTCAGCCAGTTCTGATACAGTTCCTCCTCCGTAAAGAGGTCATAGAGCGAAACCTTGCCCCTCAGTTCCGTGCCTTGGATTGAGCTTGCCATCTTATAAAGTTTTCTGTTCAGGTCACCCTGGTTGATATTCTGCTTCACCCAGGCAGGGTCGTTGAACAGTTCCTGCATCACACGGCTATAGCTAACGTGCTTCTGTGCAAATTCCTGCAGTGCCACCTTGATACCCACGCTATGCTTCAAGCTATCCAGGTATCTGTCGTCTTGGTTCATATAATACATATCATGCTCGCTGGCATCATGGAAGATATGAAGTTTCGGATTCATGCGAAGCATCTGCTGCAAACCGTTCTCCATAGAGAGGATACATCGGATTACCAAAGTACTTCGGGCCTCAATATTCGTATTACCGGCAAAAATCTCAGGGAATCGCTCCATCATTCTTCTGGTGATACCCTGATGCTGGAGAGCTCCGAGCGGAGTCAGTTCACCATCGCGCCCCTTCGCCTCCTCACGAATCATCTTCACCTTAGCCAGCGTTTCCTCGCCCTTAGCTGTCAGTTTGCCCTCCTGCTTCGCTTTGAGCAGAGAGAAATAAGGCACATCATAAGCCTTCTTGCCTATCATATAGCGGGAACCATGCCGGCCATAATGGCTCAGATAGAAAGGCTTATAACCTTTAGGAGCCGCAGTCAACTGCTTCTGAGGACCACGATAAGCTACATAGTTACTACCCGAAAGCGTAATATCCCGCTTGAAATCCTCTTGCGGAGTCTGTGCTGTCAGAGGCATCGCCAATGTAAGAGATGCCAACAATAATAGATTTTTTGTGTTCATTGTTATCATATAATTTTGTTTGATAAACATGCAATTTCATTTAATTCCAATTCATCAGTTTTCTCAGGAACGGAAGCAATTCTGCTGCCATATTCCGATGCTGCAACATACTAGGATGCCAGCTGGCGCCATAACCTAAATCTCCTTTCTGGAAACTGAAATCGAAACGGTAAATGTTCTTATCAGTTTTATTGGCATCAGCACAGATTCTATCAAGCACAGTTCGCTGCTTGCTACTCTCCTTCTCGCCGAGCATCGGACCTGTCAACATCACAATCTTTGCATGAGGATACTTGCTACGTACCGTTTTAATAAACATGCGATAATTCTTCTCGTAGAGTTGAATATCATAATTCTCGGTAGAAAGATCGTTCGTACCCAGATTGATGCAGACTAACTGAGGCTGATACTTGGCAAAATCCCATTTTTCATCATGCTGGTCAAATAAGGTATATTCATATTGCCAAGGCATGTTATCGGCATCACCTGTCTTCGGACCATTATAATTACGATATACACCGATACCACTGCGGGAGATAGAAGTATGCTGAGCCTTCAGACTGTCACTTACGATATTGGCATAAGTAAGCCAATGGTTCTCCGTTTCATCCTCAAAAGGATCAGACATGTTGATACTTTCTACGCCATAACCGCAGGTGATTGAATTTCCGATAAATTCAATCTTCCGTTCCGAGAGAGCCGGAGCCTCAACGAGCTGACATCCCTTATCAAGAACGAATCCCCTGAATTCCGGTTTGCGGAATAAGCCTTCTATCACATACATCACCTTAGCATGATGCACCCCCTTTGGTAAAGCCGCAGCCAGGGTAACAACCGAATCGCGTTCGGCATTAAAGCCCACTTTGAAAGGTTCGCAACCATCAATCTGCGCCATGAAATATCCAGTCTTCGGGCGGCACAGCATTTTCAGAGAAGACCCTTGAAAACTAGCCTCAATCGTAGTTCCCGGATAATTGAAACTGGCTACATCAGGATTCTTAGCAAAGCTCACACGCCCAACATACTGAATCATCGGATGAGAAGCCTTTACGACCTCTCCCACAATAGGAAGAGTAGTTGATTTCTTCACATTTCCAGCCATCATCGTGGAAGAAACCATCAATGTAGCCAGCATCATAACCCATATTTTTTTCATATTCCTGTTATTATAGTTTTTATCTGTCCTTACTGTCCTGCCTTCGTTTTTTTGCAAAATAAAAATAGAACAGTATCTGTTTGCAAAATTACCATTATTTCTCGTAAAAAGCAAGTAAAACCATCATTTTTTTCATTTTTATTCTTTTTATTCAAATTATTATTGTATCTTTGCACCCAAGAATGCGCTTGTGGCGAAATTGGTAGACGCGCTAGACTTAGGATCTAGTGGTTTAGGCCGTGTAGGTTCGAGTCCTATCAGGCGCACCAAAGAAAACCCTAACTGCTTGATAATAAGCGGTTAGGATTTTTTCTTTTCTATTTTTGGCAACATTTTGGCAACATATTTCAATGCTAATCTATAGTGACCGCCAAAAGCAAGGTATCATTTTACATACTTTCACACTATTTCTTGCGATTACACACACCATACATATGAGTAAAAGGAAGAACTAACTATTAGGCATATTAGCATTATCAGTAACCTATCATTTACGCTCTACCCTCTTCATTGGTTTCATGCCATAGTTAGGCGAACCATCCATTAAGCCTGTACAACAAATATTTAGTTTAGCACCATACATAGAGCTTTTCGCCCAAAACTGAAAAAAATCACTAAGAAAATACATTTTCCTCCTGAATATATGCCCTATTTTCAAAGAAAAATATTATCTTTGTAGCTGTTTAACGGCAACCGTGAGCAGGATTTCGGGCAACCTACTCTCACCTCCGACCAAATTCCATCTGCCATGCAATGGCAAATCGTGAAACGAATAGCCGAGCTATGCTATTTCAATCACGATATGGATGGTTGGGTATCTGAATTATGGGAAGAAATGAACGAAGAGCAGCGAGCAGAGCTACCACAATTGGGAACACAACAGCCTTGGATTTACATCCTAAGCGCAGAGCCATCCTTCAAGCCGAGCTTGATGCCATCTTTGCCCATCTCTATGATCTCAACACTGAAGATCTACGTTGTATCTTAGACCCAGAAGACGTCTGTAGTAAAGGCTGCATCAACGAGACCTCCCGTGTACTGAAAGACAACGAGATACGCCAGTACGGAGAATACCGCGCCAAGCGCCTCGTCCCCGAAGCATGGAATAATTTTGGTTATAATTGTTGATTTTCTCATATAATATCAAAAATGACAAAGATAGAACAAGACTTAAAAAAAAGCTGGACACTCTGTCCTCTTATTATAACCCATCTAAAAAAAGAGGTGGGCTTATTGAGAGTTTGTATAGGGCAGACTACAGATATAGACATCAAGAGCTACCCACTAAAGGTCATTAATAAGCTAACAACCATGCTCACAACGCTTTGGAATGTTATAAATATAGATAAAGATTTCTATGTTGCAAATGTTGTTATCCGGTCTATAGCTGACAATGTTGCCTTACTTTTCCTCATTTACGATAAAGACGAAGGAGAAATCAGAATTCTTAGACACTATTTATTTTTGCTTGATGGTATTCGTTCAAGATTAGCAAATATAATTATGCCCATAAAAAACGATGATGTAACAGAAGATGAATATCAAAAATTAATAAAGCAGCAAGAAGACTTTAAAAGTATGCTTAATGACTGCAAGAAAAACATCATCGAATGTATAACTTCATTAAAAATATACAATACCAACAAATTAGGTATTGATATGTTAATGAAAAACAAAAAAGGAGAAGAGCTGTACAACTGGAAATTTAAAACACTTAATATTGTACCTTCCCAAATCAACACAGAAAAAAATACTTATAATTGGAAAAGTATGTATTCAGAGATTAAACTTCCAGAAAAATTCTTTTCTTCTTTCCTGTCAGATTATGTACATGGACTAAGCATGAGCAACATTACAATAGCTCCAGACAAACAGAATATGGGAACATTGGTATATATAACTAAAGTTCTTATGGAACGTATTGAATTGTTCGTACGTAAGTATTATGCAATAGAACTAAAGGACATTAAAAAGAATACAAAACAATAGAGTTTAATTAGCAACGAAAAAATATGAAAAATTATAACGAGATATTCAACAAACTCTGGGAGCACTCTGAAAATGAGGTTGTAGAGTTCAAGAAGGCAGAGGTCAACTTCGATATTGACGAGCTGGGAAAGTACTTCTCTGCCCTTAGCAATGAAGCAAACTTGCGAGAGCGTGAATTCGCTTGGATAGTCTTCGGTGTTTGGGACAAGAAGCACCAAGTCATTGGTACCAGTTTTAAAGATGGTGAGGTAGCCTTGAACCGTCTGAAACAAGATATGTCTCAACATACCACAGACAACCTCATCTTTAGGGATATTATACCTATCGAGGTTGAAGGTAAGCGTGTTTTACTTTTCCAGGTTCCTGCATCGCCACGAAATATCGTGATGCACTGGAAAGGTGTGGCTTATGGTCGTGATGGCGAAAGTCTGAAACCACTAAACCAAGCAAAACAAGATACTATCCGCCAACAGCCACCAATACCAGATTGGACTGCTCAGCTCGTATCAACTGCCACGATCAATGATTTGGATGAACTAGCTGTAGCTACAGCTAAAGTCATGTTCAAAAAAGTTCGTTCGTCAAGTATTCCTGCCGAAGAAATAGATGCGTGGAGTACAGAAGAGTTCTTGGCTAATAGCATGATGATGCGAGAAGGGAAGCTCACTCGTGCAGCCATTCTACTATTGGGCAAACCCCTTTCTATTCAAAAGATTCATCCTGCCGTAGCACAAATCACTTGGACATGGGAAGATGAAGAAGGCATCGTACAAGATTATGAGCATTTTACAATACCTTTCATCTTGACCGTAGATAAGGTGTTGAGCAAAATACGTAACAAGACTATGCGTGAGTTGCCAGGTGGAACCCTGTTCCCAGACACCATGAAACAGTATGATGAATACACCATACGAGAGGCATTACATAACGCCATCGCACATCAGGATTACACCTTACAGCAGCGAATTGTTTTTGTAGAAGGTCCTAGTACCTTATATTATGGCAATGGTGGCAGTTTCATTCCAGGAACAATAGAAAATGCCCTGGAGCATAAAGGTCCTCAATTTCATTATCGTAACGATTGTCTTTGCAAGGGCATGGTCAATTTCAATATGATTGATACAGTAGGACGTGGTATCAAGAAGATCTACACAGAGCAACGCAACCGATTCTTTCCAATGCCAGATTACGACATCGACAACGAACATCGTACTGTTGGCGTAACTATCTATGGCAAAATGATTGATGAGAAATATACCAACTTGCTAAAGAGCAACCCGTCTTTGTCACTAAAGGAATGCCTTTGGCTAGATGCCGTACAAAAGCATCATCCTATCACAAAAGAAGCAGCCAAGCTACTATTTGATAAAGGTTTGATTGAAGGACGTGCTCCACATTATACCATATCATTAAAAGTAGCCAAACTGACAAACCAGATTGGTCACTACACAAAAGAGAAAGGACTTGCAGAAAAAAGTATCCAAAAGCTATTATTGCAATTGGCACATAATGCAGGAAAAATGGGATTTTGGCGCAGAGATGCATTCGAAAGTCTTCAGCATGTTTTTCCTGCAAATAATAGCCATGATGAAAAATTACGAAGAATAGGTCGCCTACTAATTAATATGGCAAAAGATGGCCTGCTAACAAAATCACCCAATGGTAAAAAATGGATTATAAGCCAAAAAGGTGAAGAAGAATTTGGAGCATAAGAGCTATCATATTTCAATCGTTATTGTAGTCGTTTGTGGTTGTTTGTGGTCGTTTGCGGTCGTTTGCGGTCGTTTTTGCGGTCGTTTGCGGTCGTTTTTGTGGTCGTTTGCGGTCGTTTGCGGTCGTTTTTGTGGTCGTTTGCGGTCGTTTTTGCGGTCGTTTGCGGTCGTTTTTGTGGTCGTTTGCGGTCGTTTTTGCGGTCGTTTTTGCGGTCGTTATTTGGTTATATCAAATCTTTATGCAATTATACAGACACACAAATCTGAAGAGAAGAGAGGACCGCAAAAATAGCACTAGCAAATACCAAACAAAAGCAGTGCTATAGTGATACCGATTCATGCGCAATGATGGTATCGATTGCCTATACTATCAGATTAATAATAGGATATTCAAACAAGGGAAAAATGTGAGCAATTTATGTTACTCACTTTTTCCCTTTACTTTTATATTTTTACGGCAGATGCATCACTCTGCACAGTCCTTATTTCATCGCAATCTTAATACAATACTGCGTTAAATTAACATTTAATCGTCTATAAATCAATAACTTATATTAAGAAATGCTTATGAAAACTTAACTATAAAAAGTTGGTCAAGTCACTGGTTTTCAGTAACTTTGCAAATCACGACAAACGCAAAATTATATGAATACAGGACTTGACCAATATATGGATATCTTTAAAGATGCAGTTGAAGATTCGGCTGCAAAGTTAACAAAAAGTTTCGAGAAAATACTCATCGAGGTGATAATTTTGTTCATGGTAATACCAAGAAAGATAAATTTCACCCAAATGGGGAGGTATGGCTCGCATGTTGAGCAAACCTATCGCAACGCATTCGGCTTAAAAAAGTCGAAAAGCATTGACTGGCTCAAACTTAATGTCTCACTTGCCAAGCGCTTCTTTGGTAAACAGGGAAGATGGGCTATTGCCATTGATCCCAGCTACATCAGCAAAGCTGGCAAGAAGACTCCACATATCGGTCGTTTTTGGTCGGGATGTGCACAGTCTGTTAAACATGGTCTCGAAATCATGGGTATTGGCCTCATTGATATTGATGCCAAAGACTGCATGATGTTAAAAGCACACCAGTCGCTAAGTAATAAAGAACTGAGTCTTAGAAACAAGAC
>OGWZ01000092.1_pt1 | contig 101646 bp, 111 predicted proteins | sample 1576141 | NCBI WGS metagenome assembly OGWZ01 (sample SAMEA3541512, study PRJEB24748) | human gut metagenome | biome: human gut; feature: human-associated habitat; material: faeces | place: China | collected 2012
TTGGAACATGATACTTTTTCATCATCTTGGCAACCACTAAAGTAGTCATCAAGTTGTTTGTATAATACTCAATTGGCTTTTGAACACTTTCACCAACCGCTTTAAAAGCAGCACAATGAATGACCGCATCCAATTTATTTTCTGCAAATACAGACTCTGTTTTTTCTTCATCTAACACATTAAATTCATAAAACTTAACATGTTTTCCTGTGATTTTATAAATTGAATCCAATACATCAGGTTTTGAATTCGAGAAATCATCAATTACTACAACATCATAACCACTTTCTAATAATTCAACACAAATATGACTACCAATATATCCGGTTCCACCTGTAACTAAAATATTCATTAGTCAATAACCTTGCAGCCACCTAGTTTTCTTACTTTTAAGATGTGGCAGCTTCCCTTTCCAAATACTTTTTCAATTTCTTCTTTATATGTTTCTACATAGCCATTTTCAACAAAGGCTTGAATAGTTCCGGCAAAACCTCCACCATGAACACGACATACGCCATGATCTTTTAAAATCATTTCAGACATAGCTAAACCTAAAGATACAGCCTGGTTCTTATAGTCAAAGTCTGCATATACGTTTTGAAGGAATTTGTAACTTGAATTCCCTGATTCTTGAATCAATGTCTTGAAACCTTCAAAATCATCCTTGTTTAATCTTTCTACGATTGTATTAACACGTCTATTTTCGTTGAAGAAATGGAAGGCTCTTAAGATTGCGCGATCATTATTTAAAGCAGTTCTTAAGTTTGCGATATTTGCATAGAACTCATCTTCATCCACTTCACGAAGAACTTCCTTACCAAAATAGTGAGCAACTTCTTTCATTTCTTGTGGTACAGCACCATAGGCATCTGTTAAATCGGCATGACTTCCCTTTGTATCTACAATACATAAACTGTGATCATATTTTGAGAAATCAACATTCACACTATTTACAATTGGATTTGAAGTATCTTTAAAGTCAATGGAAATAAGTCCACCAACAGCACATGCACATTGATCCATCAATCCACATGGTTTTCCAAAATATACGTTTTCTGCATATTGACCCACTTTGGCAATCGTTACCATATCGATCTTCATATCATTGTATAATCCATCAATAATTGTACCAATAATAGATTCGAATGCTGCAGAGCTTGATAGTCCAGCCCCCATTAATACATCACTTGTAATGAAAGCTTTGAATCCACCTACGTTATAACCTAATTCTTTTAATTTAGAAACTACACCACGAATCAAGGCTTCACTTGTTCCGATTTCATTTTCTTTTTTATCTAAATCATTCAAATCAATTGGTTTGATGTCAAAGTCATCAGAAATCACTTTAATTACATGATCTTGTTTAGATACAATTCCAATCGCATCTAAATTGATTGATCCTGCAAGCACACAACCATGTTGGTGGTCTGTATGATTTCCTGAAATTTCACTTCTTCCAGCAGCACTATAAATACTCACCTCATCATCTCCAAATAATGTTTGGTATTTATCTAGTGCAGCGACATAACGTTGTTTTTGATAGTCCAATAAACTTGGATCTGCATATAGATCTTCAATTAATGCATCATATTTACCGGATACTACTTGTTCTTTAATTTCTGTTGTTTTCATTTTCTTACCTCGAATGTATATGTTGTTTCTTCTTCAAATACTTGTCCTGCTTTTAATAAAACTTTTGGATTCTCTTCTTTATGAATCGAATCGGCGATATAGCTTGTTTCAATACACAATCCATCTTGTGGATGCATAATCTTACCATATTTATCTGTCTGTCCATCTAAGTAGTTCGCACTATAAATTTGTGCCGTTGGATATGTTGTGGATACTTTTAGTTCAATACCACTTAATGGGCTGTATAAACACACTTGATTTTCTTTAGTATCAAATACATATGGATGATCATAACCTCTTGCGATGATTAATTGTTCATCCTCTGAATGAATAAAATCTCCAATTCTTTTTTCTGTATTAAAATCAAATGCAGTCTCTTTAACATCTCTTAATTGACCTGTATATAATCCATCTAGATCTACACAACCAAATTTAGATGCTGAAATTCGTAACGTATGATCATCAATATTCGATGCATATCCATTTAAATTGAAATAGCCATGGTTTGTGATATTGATCAACGTATCTTTGTCGCTAACACCACTATATTGAATGTGTAAACTCGATTCATCTAGCCAATAGATTGCATAGAAATCTAATGTTCCAGGATAGCCTTCTTCTCCATCTTTTGATACATAGTGGAATTTAACGCCATCTTCAATTAAAGAATAATCAAATACTTTATAAGAGAATCCCTCAATACCTCCATGTAGTGAATTTGGTCCATTATTAATAGGCACATGATATTCTGTCCCATTCATTGTGAATGTACCTTTTTCAATACGATTACATACTCGTCCAACTAAGGCATTTAAATAGGTTCCATCTCGTTTTTGATAATCTTCAACATGTTCAAATCCTAAAATACAATCACAGTCTTGATCATTCTTATCTTTCGTTACAATCTTTAAAAGAGTACATCCAAAGTTTGTAACTTCTACAGTTAAATGTGAATTTGAAATCGATAATACATCAATTCCATTCTCTAATCTTTCTTTTACCTCTACCATAATGTCTTTACAAAACGGCTAAAGCCGTCCATCCCTTCATCATCCATTTTATATACGCCGGCATTCTCTAATACAGATACGAATTTCTTTGTGACTTCCATTTCCATGAATGTATCCACATTTGTATAAGAACATGTCTTCAAGTGTTCATACCAGTCTTTGTGTTTTTCAAGTTCTGGATAAGAATCAAAATCTGCTTTTCCAGATAAACATAATTTAATTTGTTCTAACTCTGTTTTTAATCGTGCTGGCAAAATAGCCAATCCCATCACTTCAATCAAACCAATATTTTCTTTTTTAATATGGTGATGCTCTGAGTGAGGATGGAAGATACCTAATGGATATTCTTCTGTAGTACGATTATTTCGTAAAACTACATCCATTTGATATTTGCCATCTTTCTTTCTAACAATTGGCGTTACTGTATTGTGACGAACACCATCTTCATTAGCGATGATATCTAAGCTTTCATCACTGTATGTACACCATGTTTCAAAGATTTTAGTAGCTAGATCCAATATGTTTTCTTTCGATTTTGATGTTAATCGAAGTGTTGATAATGGCCAGTAAAGCATATCCACTTGTACATCCTTATATGTATAGCTCTTAACAACTTTTGCGTCTTCCATTGGGAAATGGTGTCTTCCACCTTGATAGTGATCATGACTTAAAATCGATCCACCAACGATAGGTAAGTCTGCATTGCTTCCAATCATATAGTGTGGGAATTTATCAATAAATGCGAATAAATGCTCAAATGTCGTACGATCCATCTTCATTGGCGTATGTTCACTATTAAATACAATACAGTGCTCATTGTAGTACACATATGGTGAATATTGTAAATTGTATGTATGTCCATTTAAATCCAATGGAATAATACGATGTGTTTGTCTAGCTGGATGATTTAAGTTTCCCGCAAAACCGACATTTTCCTTACATAATAAACATGCTGGATACGAAGTACTTACGGCATTTTTAGCTTTAGCGATTTCCTTTGGATCCTTTTCAGGTTTTGACAAGTTAATCGTAATTTGAATATCGCCATATTTACAGAAATGTGCAAAACTGATATTCTTATCAATTCTTGATTTACGGATATAGTTTGAATCCATACTCAACTTATAGAAGTAATCTGTTGCATCTTTAGGATTCAAAGAATATAGACTCTTAAAGGTATGCACGACTTCACTAGGTCTAGGCATTACACAATTCATAATGCGAGTATCTAATAAATCTTTTTCAGTTACAGTATTCTGAATCATACCTTTTTCAACCGCATAATCTAACATGAAATCTAAAATCTCATAGATAGAACAGTCTTCTACTTCTTCTCTTTTAAATTCTTGGATGCCAAATAGATCAATCAATAAATTTGCAGAATAATCATAATCGTATTTCTCGATCATTCCATTCTTTAAAGCATACTCTAATAATTGGTTAATTTTTGTGTTCATTTGTTCTCCTTCCATATAAACAAAATCAATCATTTTTATTACGGCCAAATCCCTTTCCCTGCTACATTATCCACAAAAATAATGATCAATTGTTCATTTATTTATATACGGCTCATCATCAATATTATGCAGATATGGTTATAAATTTAAGATTTGCTCATTTAATTTTAGTGTAAGCGTTTTCTTTATCTGTGTCAACATATTCAAACAATAATTTAAACATAGATGTTGGATTTAGGTTTTAAACAATGATTATTTGTTTGTTTTTGTTTATTTGATGTTTTATTTATACAAAAAGCCATTCTGGTATGAATGGCTCTCATTTAAAATTCTCAAAAGAATCAATCACTTGTACAACTCCAGGAAGCTTTTCGTATTCTTCTTTTTTATTGGCAGAATCCACAACGACTATATTGTGACATCCTGCTTTATAAGCATTTGTAATCCCACTAACACTATCTTCGATAATCAAACAATCTTGAATCTTAACTCCAATATTATGAGCTGCCTTTTTAAACATTGCGATCTTATTTTCATACGTTCCATCATCATAGACAATCCTAGATGGCTCAATCCATTTATCTAGATGAAACGATTCTACAAAGAAATCAATATTTGGCTTGATAGATGCAGATGCGATTGTGAATGGAATATTTGATTCTTTTAAATAATCAAAATACTCTTCGGTTCCCTTTACTAAATGAAATGTTGCCTGATCTTCTTTACAAAATTGACGATAATATTCTTCTTTTAACTGCGAATATTTTTCCATTTCGGATGGATCACACGTTCCACCAAACATATATTCAACAACTTTATTGTTTGGTACACCATTAATATGTTCGTGAAGTTCTTCTTCATCAATTCCATGATGACGAATATCTTGTGATATTTTTGACCATGCCAAAATATGTTTTGGATTGTCAAAAAACAATGTTCCATTAAAATCAAATATGACGCCTTTGTACATTACGAAACCACCCTAACCTTAAAATCATTTACTTGCATTAAAAAGTAATCAACCTCATATAAGTTCAGTGTAAGCATTTCCTTCTAATAAGTCAACATTTTCAAACATATATTTATTATTATCAAACATTTGTGTCATATTTAAGTAATATATAACTTTATTTTGTTTGTTTTTGTTTGTATTATGTTGACTAAATATATTTGAAATGATATCGTCTAACATAGAAGAGGATATCAATATGTTAAAAAAAGAACGTTTAGTAAAAATTGCACATAAAGTAAATCAAAATGGAATCATTACCATTCAAGAAATCATGGATGAATTAGGTGTGTCGGATATGACCGCAAGAAGAGATTTGGATGAATTAGAAAAATCCGGAAAATTACTTAGAGTTCATGGTGGAGCACAAAGCCTTTCTTTTTCAATGGACCACGAATTAAGTCACATTGAAAAATCGTCTGTGCAAATTGAAGAAAAAAAGAGAATTGCCCATAAAGCAGCAACTCTTATTTCAGAAGGAGAATCTATTTTTTTAGGTCCTGGTACAACCATTCAATTTTTGACTGAACAACTTACAGGAAGAAACATTCGTGTTATCACAAATAGCCTTGCCGTATTTAATATATTAGTAAATCACGCTCCTACTGAAGTCATACTAACTGGCGGTGATTACAGAGATAACACAAATACATTTGTGGGTCCTATCACAAATTTAGTATTGGGTAAATTAAAATATAATAAAGCCTTTATCAGTTGTAACGGAATCTACAATTCATCCATCACAACCTATTCATTAGAGGAAGGTGAATCGCAACAGATCGCATTAGATAATTCTAAAAATAAATATCTATTGGCTGACAACAAGAAATTCAACCGTGCCGACTTCTATATTTATTATGATCTATTTAACTTTGACACTTTAATTACCGACAACACCATTGATGATGAGGTTTTATCACATTACAAACAATATGTACAAATTATGACAGTTTAAAAGGAGACAAAATTTGCCTCCTTTTTACTCTTCATCCTCATCATCTTCACGATCTACACGTCTGAATAGATGTTTCTTTTCTTTACCCGTATGCTGTTCTAAAGTGTTCCAATCTGTATCTAATTCTTCTTCACTTTCAGAAGTATCATAGAAATCTTTACTTTCTTCGATTGCACGACTTTCACGAATCCTTAATTTAGATTTTAATTCACGAGCCCTCTTCTTAGATTTTCTAAGCATTCTGCCATACATGCAGAATACAATAAATGAAATTAAGAATAGACCTGCGCATAATGCGATTCCTGCTAAATAGCCTTGGAAATACACTTGTAATAGTCCTGTCACAACGCAACATGCCATACAAATAAACACTAAGAACATTGTTGAGCGACATGAACTTGAATATTTCTTAAAGAAACGGAATTTTTCTGAATCATTATCAATTTCTTTACGATATTCTCCATCTTCTTCTTCATTTCTAAAAGTAAACCAACCCGCATCACTTTTCTTTTTACCATCTGATTTAGAAACCAATTTCCATCCATCAGATTCCCACTCGCGCCATTGATCTGCATCTGGCTCATCCACAAAATAGTTCATTGAATAATAATACGTTTTTGGCTGACCTTTTCTAAAGAAATATTTCTTTCCTTCTTGACGCACAAAGTGATAACCTTCACTAGATTTATCTTGAAGATATTGTTCTATTTTTGGATATTCCGCATATAAGAATTTCTTTCTTTCCTCATAAAGATCTTCATCTTCACCTTCATCGTCGTCCACATATTCATCCTCAAAATCTTCTTCATCATCCAATACTTCTTGAACTGGTTGTTCTTCCTCAATTGGTTTCGCATTAAAAGACTTCAATTCGTTTTCAATTGATTCTGTTGTAAAATCATCATCAACATCCAATTTTTCAACAACAATCTTTTTAGGTTCATCATCTACATCTAAGTTTTCAACAACAATCTTTTCAGGTTCTTCAACCACTTTTGGTTCTTCTTCAATGAATTTTGGTTCTTCTTCAACCAATGGCTTATCATCTACTTTTGGCTCTTCCACAACATGCTTTTCAATAGGTGCCTCTACTTCTTCAATTGAAGTACTAGGTGTGATATCTACTGACTCTGCAACTTCATCGTCAAAAATATTCTCATTGATTTTTACATGTGTTCTTGCACTTCGTTTTCCAAAGATGGTTTTCTTTTCTGGCTCTTCATCAATATGGAAAATGTTTTCAGCATTAAAATCATGTAATTCTGGTTCATGTATATCTAAAGATTTAATTCGATCCGTTCTTTTTAGACGTCTAAGCTCTTCTAAAGCACTGGGATTCTTTTCATTTTCATTTGCCATAAATATCCCTCCAATTATAATATTGTACTAATTTAATGTATATTCGTCAAATTCACTTGTGTATTTACCATTCTTGAAAATATGGATCTTTTTACCATTTTTTAATGTAGCTTCAATCGATAAATCACTGGTTCCTACCATGAAATCTACATGCGTAAACGATTGATTCATACCATGTTCCAACAATTCTTCTTCACTCATTTCTAAACCCTTTTCAATGCATTCATTATAGCTTGCACCCAAGGCAAAATGACATGAAGCATTTTCATCAATCAGTGTTTCATAAAACAAAGTATCCAATGCACTAATAGGCGATCCATAAGGAACTAAGGCAATTTCACCAAGATATTTTGAACCTTCATCCGTTTCTAAAATACTAGTCAAAACCTCTTTTCCTTCTTTGGCATCATAATCCACAACTTGCCCATCCTTAAATTCAAACCAGAAATCTTTTACGATTGCACCATTGTAAGCCAAAGGTAAAGCACTATATAATTTACCATTTACACCCGTCTTTTTAGGTGCAGAGAAAATTTCTTCTGTAGGAATATTTGGGAAATAGTAGTTACCATTATCTAAAAAGGATCCTCCGCCCGCAAATACATAACCTTCTGGAAGTTCAACTACTAAATCCGTTCCTAAAGAATTTGTATAATGAACACTTTCAATATCTAAATGATTTAAAATATGAACTCGCTTATCAAAAGATGCACGATGCTCATTCCAGTTTTCATTGGCATCCTTTTCGTCTACACGACTAATTTTTAATACAGCATTCCACAAATCCGATAAGGCATCTTCTGATTCTGGATATACCTTTTTAGCCCAAGCCATAGTTGGAACACTGGCCACACACCATGCTGCATGCATATAATCCAATTTATCACGATATGGCTGTGTCATTCCTCTTAATGCCTTTCGATAATTTGCCATTAATTTTGGCTCTATCCCCTTCATTCCATCAGGATCTTCACCAACTAAGCTCAAATAACAAGCTCCCTTTTCAGCCGTTTCATTATGGAATAAAGCTTCATAATCATGAGGCATACGATTACCTGAAAGATATCTCATACGATTGATTTCATCATCACTATAGCGAACTATTACATCTTTTGCGCCAACATCAAAACATGATTTCACAATCAAACGAACAAATTCATTCATTTCTACGTTAGCACGAACAACTACTATTTGATCTTTTTGAACATTCAAGCCTGAACGAACAATTAAGTCTGCATATTTTTCTTTTAAATTCATTTTATTTTCCTCGATTCTTTCACCTATTATACCAAAAGAAAGAGCACCTTTCGATGCTCTTATTTACTAAATTGTTCTTTTTTTATCTGATCAAAAAATGCCTTGGGATTTTCACACATCGAATGAGAGCCGCAATGTCCACAGCTACCACCACAGCTTGATTTTCCACTCTTTTTATCTTTATAAATGCTTCGACAAGCTAAACCTGCACATGCACATACAACCAATAGAACTAGAAATGTTGATAGATTCATGGAAACCCCTCCTTTTACATTATTTTACTGCAAATTCAACTTCAGCAGTTTCACTTTCTTTTGATGGACGAACCAATAAATAAATTAAACCAATCAATAAGATAAATCCTACAATCGTTCCAAATCCAAAAGATCCACCATTGAATAAACTACCTAATTGATAAACGATCAGTGAACATACATAAGCGAATCCACATTGATATCCAATGGCAATCCAGAACCATTTTGTGTTATTCATTTCACGTTTGATAGCTCCCATTGCTGCAAAACATGGAGCACACAACAAGTTAAATACCATGAATGAATAGGCAGCTAATGGTGTAAAGCTTGCAGATAATTGTCCCCAGAATTCATTTCCTTCTTCAGCGACTTCAGCAAATCCATATAATTGTCCAAATGTTGCGACAACATTTTCTTTGGCAATTAAACCTGTTACACTAGCAACTGCAGCTTTCCAATCGCCCCAACCAAGTGGTGAGAAGATCCATGCGAATGTTTGTCCAATTGAAGATAGAATTGAATGATCAATATCATCAACCATGCCAAATGCACCTTTTTCCCATCCAAATCCTTGTAAGAACCACAATACGATTGTAGATAATAAGATAATTGTTCCAGCCTTTTTAATAAAGCTTGAACCACGTTCCCACATACTTCTTAATACATTAACTGCACGAGGTGTGTGGTATGCTGGCATTTCCATGACAAATGGAGCAGGATCTCCGGCAAATAATTTTGTCTTCTTTAACATAATACCAGAAATAATAACAGCTGCCATACCTACAAAGTAAGCACTTGGAGCTACCCAGCTAGCACCATGGAAAATAGCACCAGCAATTAAACCAATGATTGGCATTTTTGCACCACATGGAATGAATGTTGTTGTCATGATTGTCATCTTACGATCACGATCACTTTCAATGGTACGACTTGCCATAACAGCAGGCACACCACAACCTGTACCAATCAACATAGGAATAAATGATTTTCCTGATAATCCAAACTTACGGAAAATACGGTCCATGATAAAGGCAACACGTGCCATATATCCACAATCTTCCAAGATAGCTAAGAAGAAGAATAATACTAACATCTGTGGTACAAAGCCAATAACAGCTCCTACACCACCAATAATACCATCCACAATCAATCCATGTAACCAATCTGCACATTGAATTGAAGTTAAGAAACTATCCACTGCAGGAGGAATAATTTCACCAAACAAGACATCATTTGTCCAGTCAGTTACAATAGTTCCTACTGTAGTTACTGAAATATAATATACAAACCACATTACAAGGGCAAATATTGGAAGTGCTAAAACTCGGTTAGTGACAATACGGTCGATCTTATCCGAAGTAGTTAATACTTCTTTAGATCCTTTTTTGTAACAATCTTTAATTACACTTGTGATATATGTATAACGAGCATCTGTAATAATTGATTCACTATCATCATCCATTGACTTTTCTACAGCTTCAATCACATCTGCATCTGCCTTTGACTTGATAGCTGCTTCAATCTTATCATCTCTTTCAAACAATTTAACGGCATAGAAGAAACGACGACTTGCTTCAATACTTGAAGGCAAACTTGTTTCAATTGTATTCAATGCATTTAATACTTTACCTGCATAAATATTTTTAGCTTTACATTGCGTATTCGCTACCTTTTTTACCTCAGCCATCAACTCTTTGATTCCTGTGTTTTTCAAAGCTGAAATTGGTAATACAGGACAACCTAATTCTTTTGATAACTTTTTATAGTCAATTGTATCTTTTCTTTTTTCAATGACATCCAACATATTGATCGCAACAACTGTTGGAATACCCAACTCTAAAATTTGTGTTGTCAAAAATAAGTTTCTTTCTAAGTTAGAACCATCAATGATGTTTAAAACAACATCGACATTTCCATTTAATAAAAATTCACGAGATACAACTTCTTCCAAAGTGTATGGTGATAATGAATAAATACCTGGTAAATCGGTAATTTTAATATCTTTATCTTCCTTATACTTTCCTTCTTTTTTTTCAACTGTAACCCCTGGCCAGTTACCTACATATTGTGTAGCACCTGTTAAGCCATTAAACAATGTAGTTTTACCACAGTTCGGATTACCTGCTAATGCGACTTGAATTGACATAATTCCCTCCTATTTTTTAACTTTACTCTACTTCAATCATTTCTGCGTCGGCTTTACGAAGCGATAATTGATATCCACGAACGGTTAATTCAATAGGATCCCCTAATGGCGCTACCTTTTGAACAGTTACACTTACTCCTTTAGTAATTCCCATATCCATAATTCTTCGTTTTGTTGCTCCTTGACCCGACAATTTCTTTACAGTCACTGTTTGACCAATTGAAACTTCCTTTAAAGTCATAATTACTCCTTTCTACACCATGATCTTTCTTGCGAGTTCTTCACTAATGGCTATTCGAACTTCTTTAACATTCACAATTACATTTCCATTGGTTTTACTCACAACCACAATCACAGTCCCAGGCACAAAGCCTAAGTTTTCTAAGTGTCGTTGTTGTTCTTTAGAACCACCAATTTTCTTGATTGTATTGACCGAATTTAAATCTGCAAAAGATAATGGCATATCGAACCCTCCTGGTTAGACTCTTCTAACACAGTTAGTTTACTCTTACAATAAAGCAATGTCAACAAAAAGTTACACAAGATTAACTCGGTTTGACTATTCTAACTATTTGGTGTATTTTTTTCATTGGAGGATTAAACATATGAACTTACCAACAATCATTATATGTGTCATTTTAGTAATTATTATCTGTATTGGAATTCGTTCCACGAAAAAAAGAGCCACATCAGGATGTTGTGGTTCAAGTGAAACCATAAAAAAAGTAAGGGTAAAAGATAAAAACGAAGAGCATTACCCTTACAAAGCCGTTTTAAAAGTATATGACATTCACTGTCAAAATTGTGTTCGTACCATTGAAAATGCGTTCAATAGCCAAGAAGGCTTTTATGCCAAAGTAAACACGGAAGATAATACCGTGACTATATTATCTAAACAACAACATCCAACAGATGAATTAATCAATACTTTATCTAACGTTGGATATATTTCAAAGGCTATATAGAAAAAAACTGGATCAAAAAATCCAGTTTTTATTATAAATAATTACGCGTACATGATGCAGCAATCGCAAACGTACTTCCATTATGTAATAAGCTTGTAGTGTTTGGACTCATCAAGCCTAAAGCACCTAGTCCAATCAAGCTTGAATTAAAAGCCACGATAAAACGATAATTCGCATGAATACGCTCGAATAAATTCATAGCAAGTCGACGAAGTATAACAAGCTCATTTAAATTGCTTGAAACAAGTGTAATGTCCGCGAGTTCTCGAGCTAAATCTGAACTATCCTGCATAGAAATAGAAACATCTGCCGTAGATAGAGCTGGTGTATCATTGATTCCATCTCCGACCATAATGACAGTATGACCTTGGTCTTTCAACATCTGAATATATGCAGCCTTATCTTCTGGTAAAACTGATGCACGATAATCATCTAAATCCAATTCATGAGCCACTGCTTTTGCGGCACTATCACAATCCCCTGTCAACATAACGACTTTAGTCATTCCTAATGTTTTTAAATTATGAATAGCTTGTTTTGCCTCAACCTTTAAAGGATCATAAATACTGATAATTCCAGCGACTTGATTGTCGATTGCAAGATAAATCAAAGATCCTGCACCTTCATTTTCACAAGAACGAATGACATCATCTATATCTTTCGTTCTTTCGATACCTTCATCTTCAAACACAAAATGATCGCTACCAATAATGGCACGCTTACCATAAAGACTTGTCGCAATACCATGCGCAATGATATATTCAACCTTGGCATGCTCTTCTTCATGAATCAAGCCTTCTTTTTTTGCCTGGTTTACAATCGCATTGGCTACACTATGAGGAAAATGCTCTTCAAGACAAGCTGCAATTCTTAATACTTCATCACGCGTATACCCATTTAAAGGAACTACTTTCTTTACGGTTGGATTTGCGTTTGTCAAAGTACCCGTCTTATCAAAGACAATCACATCCGCATCTTTGATTGCCTCTAAATACTTACCACCTTTTACTAAAACATTTCGTTTACTAGCTTCTAACATAGCACTAATAACCGCAATGGAAGTCGATAATCGAATGGCACAAGAATAGTCCACCATCAATACTGATGTTGCGCGTGTTACATTTCTTGTCAAAGCTAAAACGCCAAAGAAACCTAAAAAACTAAACGGAACAATAGAATCTGCCAAATGCTCAGCCTTAGCTTGAATACTTGCCTTTAATGATTCATTTGTATCAATCATCTTAACAATATTACTAATGCGACTTTCATCTTGTAAATTACGAACACGAATAAACAGTTTACCTTCTTCAACTAAAGTACCCGCAAATACTGTGTCATTTTTCGTTACATGTTTAGAAAGAGGCTCTCCCGTAAAGCTAGATTCATTGATCATTGCTTCTCCATCCACGACTTCTCCATCGATTGGAATCATAGAACCCATTTGTGAGATGACTACATCCCCTTTTTGAAGCTTAGACATGGCAATCTCTTGTTCTACACCATCTTCTAAAATCCACACTTTATCAAATTGAATCGATAAACTATTGGATAATTCCAATTTTGTTTTCTTACGTGTGTAATCTTCTAACAAATCAGAAATATTTAGTAACATCATGATGTTTCCAGCAATCGTATAATTCTTTTGAATTAAACTTACACCAATGCTTGTGGCATCCAATAAAGGAACATTGATCTTACATTGTAAAAGTGAATTTAATCCTTCTCGAATAAACTGAATGGACTTATAAATCGTAATCGCATTGCCAAGTCCCATTGGTAAAAACCATTTAATGAAATAACGTTTACCAATAATCTTAAAGAACCGATTCATATATTCTCGATTCATCGCAATAGCTTCTGGTGATTGTGAATGAACTACAATCGAAGAAGTATCTGCATTTTGAAGATATTGGATATCTAAATCCTTTAGTTTATTCAGTAACAAGCCTTTTTGTGCTTTGTCATACAACATCAAAACACTACCCGTAACGTTGTTGACCTCCACACTCTCAATCATAGGCCATGCATAAAGATCCTTTTTTAAAACTTCGCCCTGAACACTAGAAAACTTATTCTTTCCATAGCGAATTCGCATTCGACCCGGAATGTCATGGGCAATAGTAAAACTACTCATTTTATTCGCCTTCGTTTTGAACTTTGGCTTCTTCTAATAAATCCTTTGCATCCTCTTTAATTGTCTCATACTTATAAGTTGTGTCCGATTTAAGCTTCATTCCACCAGCTAAACCTTTAACAGCTAAATCATGGGCTGTGTTACTTTTTAAAAACTTAGACCCAGCTAGAGCTGTCGCTGCACCTCCAATAAATGTCCACATTGTTTTGTTTTTCCATCCGTCTTTCATAATATACCTCCTAAGAACTATGAATGTAAGTTAGAATTAGTTGATTCTAACTTACAGTTAGTATAATCTTACTTTTTTAATTTGTAAACAAAAAAGGACATTTTTAAAATGTCCTCATCTTATGAAATCAAATTATTAAACAAGTGAAAAGAGCGATTCCATAATTGCATTTAGTGATAGTTAGTTTCATCTAATCCTTTAAGTTATACCCTACACAGAATAATTTGTCAACAAGAAACAAAAAAACTGTCTTACGACAGTTTAATTATGCATTTAAAGCTGCTTTTGCTTCTTCGCAAAGTTTAGTGAAGCCTTCAGCATCGTGAATAGCCATTTCACTTAACATTTTACGGTTGATAGCAATATTAGCTAATTTTAATCCGTGCATTAAACGAGAGTATGATAAGTCATTCATACGTGCAGCTGCATTAATACGTGTAATCCAGATTTTACGCATGTTTCCTTTTAACTTACGACGGTCGTTGAATGCATATCTGAATGAATGCATTACCTGCTCATTTGCAGTTTTGTATAATGTATGTTTTGATCCAAAGTATCCTTTGGCAAGTTTCAACACTTTTTTTCTACGAGCGCGTGAAACTGTTCCACCTTTAACTCTTGCCATTCTTTATATCCTCCTTAATTACTTAACTAACATTTCCTTAATACGTTTGTAATCTGTAGCATGTACAGTACCTGGTTTAGCTAAGTGACGACGTTGTTTCTTAGTCTTTCCATGGAAACGGTGAGATGTATAAGCGTGAGATCTCTTTAATTTTCCAGAACCTGTCTTTTTTACACGTTTTGCTAATCCTCTGTGGCTCTTCATTTTAGGCATAGTCTAGTCCTCCTTACTTCTTTTTAGGTGCCAACACTGTTGACATCGTATTACCTTCCATTGAAGGTTTTTTCTCAACGATAGCTACTTCATCCATAGCTTCGATGAAGTCATTCATGATCTTACGACCAACTTCCAAGCGAGTGATCAAACGACCACGGAATCGCATATCAATCTTTACTTTCATACCCGCTTCGATCCATTTTGACGTCTGACGAACTTTTGTTTCAAAATCGTGTGTATCGATAATCGGCGATAAACGCAAAGATTTAACTTCAACAACATGTTGCTTACGCTTAGCTTCTTTTGCTTTTTTCTGTTGTTCGAAATGATAACGACCATAGTCTAAAACTTTACACACGGCCGGACGCGCCTTGGGTGCTACACACAACAAATCTAAATTTTGTTTGTATGCAATGTCCAATGCTTCTTTTTTTGACATAACTCCCAATTGTTCTCCATTCGCATTGATGACAAGAACTTCTCTAAACGGAATCTTTTCGTTAAACAAATCATCGTTTACATTATTTGGGGCAACTTTTCTATTATTGATATTCGACACCATCCTTTTTCATTTTTCCAAAAAGAAAATGGGTGCATTCAACACCCATCCCTCTTTTAAACGAATTCAAACTGAATTGGCCGTAAACCTATGTCCCTTAGACATCAGGTGAGAAGGGGTGCTTCTATCTTTCCATTTCTTTTACTTATTGATAATACCACACACATATGGTTTATTCAATATCTTTTTTCAAAAAAATAAAGCCGAGTAAATCGACTTAAGCACATAAATGGTGGACTCTTGGGGATTCGAACCCCAGACCCACTGATTAAGAGTCAGTTGCTCTGCCAGCTGAGCTAAGAGTCCATTTATCAGTGCCCATTTATATTACCACAGCATATTTTTAAATGCAACTATTTTTTCAAAAAAAGAGTGCCGAATTGACACCCTATTCCAACATAGCCATTTTTTCTTCCCACTCTTGCATCAATGCAGCAATTTCGTTGTGTTTATCATCTATTTTCGCATCTAACTCTTCCATCTTACGATAATCTTGATAATATTCTGGTTCATATCTCAATTCTCGCATTGCCTCTAAATCTTGTTCTGCTTCCTCTAAAAGCACTTCTAGTTTTGCGACACGATTCTTAATTGCTTTTAAATCCGTGAAAGATACCGTTTGCGGCTTCACTTCTTTTTCAACCTTGGCAACCGATTCCACAAGTTCATTACTTGCCTTTTTTTCTAAGTACTCTTCGTAATTCAAATCATACACTTTACTGATTGAACCCATTTCTAGTACACGTGTAGCCATCTTCTTTAAAAACATACGGTCATGCGACACAAATAGAATTGTTCCATCATATTTTTCTAAAGCGGACTCCAAAGCTTCTTTCGTCGGAATATCTAAGTGGTTTGTAGGTTCATCCAATAATAAAACATTATCATGCTCTAACATTAATTTTGCCAAAGCCAATCGAACTCTTTCTCCACCCGACAAATCATTCACTTCTTTAAACACTTCATCCTGTGTAAAAAGGAAACTTGCTAACGTATTACGAATCTGTGTTTGTGTTGCATCCGGATCCATATCCCACAATTCATCCAATACATTCTTATTCGACTTCATCTGAGCACTTTCCTGATTGAAATACCCTACATCAATTTGATGACCAAATTTAAAGCTACCTGATATTGCAGGCAGTTCTTTCACCAAAGTCTTGATCAAAGTTGATTTACCTATTCCATTAGGACCAACGATAGCCATTCTTTGTCCTTGCAATAACTGAAAAGAAACATCAGACAGCACTTTATCATAACCAACCTGTAAATCTTCCACTTCAAGAACCTGCTTACCACCTTTTCTTGCGCAAGTAAACACAGCCTTCATCTGACTTGTATCTGAAGTACTATCTTCAATTCTATCCATGCAATCTAAATATTTCTGCTTACTCTTGGCAAAAGCGGCCTTATTCTTTTTATAGCGGAATTTTTCAATCAAATCTTCTAAACGATGAATCTCTTGTTGCTGACGAATATACGCTTCATGATTCTTTTTTAGATATTCATCTTTTGCCTTCAAATAATGCGAGTAATCCCCCACATATCTTTGAGTTTTACCAAACTCAATTTCCACGATTTCATCTACAACATGATCCAAGAACATTCGGTCGTGACTCACTAAAACAACCGCGAAAGGATAATGCTTCACATAATTTTCAAGCCATTCAATAGCTGCAATATCCAAATGGTTTGTCGGTTCATCCAATAATAAGATATCTGGTTTTGTCAATAACAGTTTAACCAGCGCAATTCTCGTTTTTTGTCCAGAACTAAATTCACACAATTTTTTATTTAAATCACTTTCATCAAACTGAAAATGGAAAAATACATTCTTTAATTCCACCTCATATTGATATCCATTCAATGCCTCAAAACGTGTCTGCAATGCATCATACTTTTCAAGTTGTTTCTCACTTGAATCCATTTTAAGCACTTCTGCCTGGGCATTTAACTGCTTTTCCAATTCTCGAACCTTGTCAAAAGCCGTTAAAAGTTCTTCATACACTGTTTTTTCTTCATCCACAAAAGTAATCTGTGCCAAATACCCAATATTTGTACCATTTAAAACCATACGAGAACCCGAATCATAGTGTTCCTGTCCACATATAATTTTCATCAATGTTGTTTTACCACAGCCATTACGACCAACCAACGCAATCTTTTCATTATCACGCACTTGAAAGTTAGCACCTGCCAAAACTGTTTTTGCTCCAAATGACTTTTGTATATTACTTAATTGTAACTTCATAAGTAAATTTATCTCCTTCTCTAAAATAAACAGTTGGAGATAAACTCCTCTAAGAACCGTACGTGCAGTTTTCCCGCATACGGCTCCCCACTGTTACTTTAAACTTTCTTGTTGTAAATGACTTTGTCACCACTCCAAATATCTACGTGGATATAGGGATGGATGATTCTTTCATGCCATATTTCATAGAACCTTTCCAATTTGAAACTTCTTCTTTGACTCCTTCGATTTAGCCATTTGAACGTTACATATAATGAATGAATCCAAAGGCTTCTTACCTCTCTTATCATTCCACTTAAACTGTAGTAGTTAAAGCTACCCGTTAACTTCTTGTTCAATTTCTTCATGAATTCATCAAATTGTTTATCTCTATTCTCTTTCACCCATTTCTTAAGATTCGACTTAAATTGCTTCTTCTTTTTGCGACTAATCTTATGTCCTACAGAATAGTAGCCTTTTCTTGTCTTACTGTTGAAATGTGTAAATCCTAGAAAATCAAAAGTTTCTCTTGTACCACAATTTCTTCCAAATGGAAGTATTCGTGTCTTTTCTTTGGATAGTTCCAATCCAAAAAGTTCCATTCTTCTAATAATGGCTTCATATACTCTTTGTGCATCTCTTTCATATTGAAACATTATCAAGAAATCATCCGCAAATCTTACGAGGTATGCTTCCCCATACAACTGTTTCTTGATGCACTTTTCAAACCATAAATCCAATACATAATGTAAGTATACATTGGCAAGTATTGGACTAATCAGTCCACCTTGGGGTGTTCCTATACTAGTATCCTCATATTTTCCTTCTACCATGACACCTGATTTGAGCATTCTCGCTATATATCTCAGGTAGTTCGGGTCTGCGATATCATTTCGAAGAAATTTCATAAGCCACTCATGATTCACATTATCAAAGAAACCTTTAATATCACAATCCAACATATAATTTATCTTCTTGTGCATAATAGTATCATTGATTACTTTAATCGCATCATGAGTACTTCGATTTGGTCTGAATCCATATGAACAGTCTAGAAATCTAGGTTCATATACATCACTAAGTATATCTGCCATGGCTCCTTGAACGAGCCTGTCTTCATAGACCGGTATCCCTAAAGGCCTTTTCTTGCCATTTCCCTTGTCGATTTCAACTCGTCTTACGGGTTGTGGCTTATAGCTAAAACTCTTAAGTCTATGCATCAAGTTGTCTATATTTTCATTTAGATTTTCCTGATACACTTCCTTAGTTACCATGTCTATTCCTGGAGCTTTGTCTTTCTTTTGTAGACGATGTTGTCTTATTAGAGATTCCTTGTCTACTCGATTCATCAACGTTTCCAGTTTAGGATGTCTTTTTGACAATGTTCTTATATCTTGTCGTTTTGTTCCCATGTCTGTCTGAACCTCCAGTGTTTTCAACATGTTTCCCTTCAAGAAACGTAACTGTGTTTCGGTCCTTCGCTCCATGTACTTTCATACACTTCCTAGCTACAATATGACCTCATCGGACTTCTTGCAGTTCTTCCCGTTGTTCTTGTGGTATTGGCACTTGTAACAACAGTACCTTGTTTATCGGAAACTGCAAGACCTCCCAGGTATGCAGCTGATACCTTGACTTCTCGCCCTGCTTTAAAACGCCGGTGGTGTCCGATTGAATCTGGCATAACGTTTCAACCTATATTGGTTGCGGCTTATATGAGAGCATCACCCACCACTTTATCGGTACTAACGACGCTAGATTGCTTCAGGCTTTCGCTTTAGGGCTCTAAGTCTTTCCTTCCTACGCTTAACACTGTACCTCACGATACAATGCCCAAGGACTAGATACTGGCCTCTTTGCTCCAAGAGTTACCAGGTCAGGAGTTTCACCTAACTAAATCAACTGCACCGAACTGGCGCACCATACTATCACCCTAAATTTCAAAATATCTAACAATACCTTTCACCAAAGTTTTCGCTATCGCATCCGTATTGTCGTTAAAATAAGCAACACTTTGAGAATTCATTGCGCTCGCATATGAAAAGTATAATCCATACATCCCATAGGCATCTTTATATTTTGCATTTCTCATCTCATCACCATAAACACCAGTGTATGTTGCTCTTCCACCAGTTTCTCTTAATTGTGGGTAAAGTTCATATTTTTTTACTTCACCCTTTTCATCTTCGGCAAATGAATCATATAAAACTCCATTTTCCTGCGTGCTATTCGTTCTAGCCGCATACAATGTCAATCCACTTTGATCCATATAATATGAGATTGTATTAGCCAACCCACTATTTGTATATGGACTTGCCATCATATAAGGCGCATCTACATTTTCATCATAGCTTGCACCCAAGGCAATATATAATTTAGCCTTTGCCTTATAACCACGAGCCGGACGACCATCTGCACCATAATATCCAGGCGTTTCGTTTTCTTTACGTAAGATTTTTACCTTTAATCCCTTTTCTTCTAATTCTTTTTTTAATTTTTTCGCAAATTCCATGGAAGAAGTTGGTTCATCTAAAATTGATGTACTTGCACCATAATCTACTGTATTCGAGATGTAATTCATCGCATTTCCACATGGATCGATCACTACATCATATACATTGGATTTTGGGATATGCTTAGTGACAATAATGAACGTATAATTTTTCTTTAAATGAATATCATACTCTTTTAATGCCTCTTTATCTGCCACAAACGTAATATCTTTCACCTTTTTATTGCGACGCATTGTTGTGATTGTCTTCGTCTTAAATGCATCGTCAAAATAGATACGCTCCTTTTCATAATGATCATATGTATACAGTTCATAAATTCCTTCTTTTAAAGAACCTAAATCAATACCTGAATCCACTTTTCCATTAAATGTAAAACTTGTAATGGCATCATTCATAACATTTCTTAGAACAATGTTATTGCCTTGCATTTTATCCATTTTCTTTGTACCATACTCATCTTTATACAAAGACAACGTCTCCCCATAAACTAAATAATCACTGAGTCGATAAGACCCATCAAAACTTGTCTCCACCTTTTTTTGCAGTTTTTCAACATCCACTGTATCCAAATAAGATTGTGACAACTTATCTATTTCAGTTGGTCTTGATACATATAAAAAAACACAAACAACCACAATAGCAATAGTAACAACCCCAACGATCATCGTGCTTAAATTTTTCTTATTAACTACTCTTACTTTTTTCATACCCCTTATTTATATCACACAAGAAAACAGGTATCAACGAGATACCTGTCTAATTCATTAGAAAATTAAATTTCTAGGTGTACGTGGATATGGCTGAACATCACGAATATTCGCAACACCACTTAAATACATCAACATACGGTCAAATCCAAGACCAAATCCTGAGTGTTTGCATCCTCCAAAGCGACGTAAATCTAAATACCATTGTAATGTCTCTTGTTCCATTCCAATTTCTTTCATACGATTCACTAACACATCATAACGCTCTTCACGTTGAGAACCACCAACTAATTCTCCAACATAAGGAACTAATAAGTCACATGCTGCAACTGTCTTGTTGTCATCATTGACACGCATATAGAATGCTTTAATATCCTTTGGATAATCCGTTAAGAAAACAGGACCATTTACGACTTTTTCGCAAATATAACGCTCATGTTCACTCTGAAGATCCATACCCCAGAAAATATCCTGGTTTTCAAATTGATCTTTTGCTTTTTCCAAATATTCAATAGCCTTTGTATAAGTCATTCTTTCAAAGTTAGAGTTTGCAACATGAGTCACACGTTTAATACATTCTTTGTCGATCATTGATGCAAAGAATTCCATTTCTTCTTTAGCATGTTCTAAACAATAGTTGATGCAATATTTGATCATTTCTTCAATGCAATCCATGTTATCGGCTAAATCCGCAAACGCAAGTTCTGGTTCAATCATCCAGAATTCAGAAGCGTGACGAGTTGTATTTGAATTTTCTGCACGGAAAGTTGGACCAAAAGTATAAACATTGCGATATGTTAATGCGAATGGTTCAACATGCAATTGTCCAGATACTGTAAGTTGAGCATGTTTACCAAAGAAATCCTTATCATATTTTGCATCTTCACGAGTTGTAACTGTAAAACATTCACCAGCACCTTCTGCATCATTACCAGTGATTTCTGGTGTATGTACATATACGAATCCACGATCCTGGAAGAATGTGTGAATTGCCATACTTAATACACTTCTTAATCTAAACATAGCATAGTATGTATTTGCACGAGGACGTACATGAGGAATTTCACGCATAAATTCAAAACTGTGACGTTTTTTCTGCAATGGATAATCGTGATCACATAATCCTAAAACACTAATACTTTCGGCTTGAATTTCAAATGGCTGTTTTGCATCTGGAGTACATACAAGTTTTCCTGTTACTTCCATAGCTGAACCTGTTGTAATTTTTGATACTTCATCAAAGTTTTCTAAGCTATCCGCATATACAACCTGCACATTTGAAAAAGTTGTTCCATCATTCAACGCAATAAATCCAACTGCCTTTGAATTACGATTTGTACGAACCCATCCCTGCAAAGTAATACTTTGTCCATCGTACTGTTCAAATGTTTCTTTTAATTTTTTTACTAACATAGTTTCTCCCTTCAAAATAAAAAAAACGTCCCTTAATTAAAAGGAACGATTATTACCGCGGTACCATCCTGTTTCATCACACGTATGTATGCACTCAATTGGAATTTAACGCATTCCACACGTTACTGTCTACTTAATTTCTCCAGTACGACTCCACAGGTGTTATCAATCCAAACTTGCACTGTCTATTTTCACCTAACAAGACTCTCTTTACATGTTCGTTTTGGACGACTTCTATTTCTGCGTCTTTGTTTCTAATGAATTTGTAATAAATACCAATTCTTGTATAGATGATACCACATCAATACTTTTAATGACAACCCCTTTTGGGACCAAAAAATGTTGATGCGTAAAATCAACGATGCCATTAATTCCACACTGTACTAGTTTATCTACTGTTTCTTGTACATCATGTGAAATTGTTAAAATCGCAATACGACATCCTTCAGGAATCTTCGTATCTAACTCCGACATCGGATATACTTCGACACCAAATTGTGTTCCACACTTAGCTGGATCCACATCAAAGGCACATGCGATTTCACCAACAACATAATCCCATTTATTATAATTCATTAACGCACGACCTAAGTTACCAGCACCAACTAAAATTATTTTTTCATCAAAATCAACGCCTAACTGACTATTAAATATTTCAATCAGTTTATCCACATCGTATCCATAGCCTTGTTTTCCAAGATTCCCTAAAAAGGAGAAATCACGACGAATTGTTGTAGGCTCAATATCTACAAAACTCGATAATTCTTTGGACATAATTCGTTCAACGCCATTTTTTTGAAGTTTACGTAAAGCTTTTAAATATACTGGATACCTCTGTAAAGTTGCTTTGGGCACATTTCTATTCTGCATTTTATCACCCCACGCAATAATAATATCATATTTGTGATATATTTAACAAGTTAACTTGTGAAAAAATTTAAAAAACAAAAAAGTCGATTACTCGACTTTAGAAAATTGCTTGATCCACCTGCAACAATGTTGAATCCACATCTTGAAGAAGTGTTTGAATTCTTGAATTATAAAAATAAGGAACACCCTTCTTTTTCGCGAAAAACAATACAAGCGCCCACAAAATTACTAGTAAAATAAATGAAACCCTAAAAGAAATGTGAATCAAAAGAACAAACACAAGTAAAAACACAATATACGCAAGTGTGTCTAATAAGATAAATCGTTGAAATATATTTTTCAGTGTAATCTGATAATAATCTCTTTTTCTAAATAGAAAAGCTTTCGTGATAGAATCATATTCCTCATTAAATTCCATCTTACTTAAATCATCCTGATTCTCTTTATGTTCTTTATAAAATACAACTTCCTGCATTCTTAAAAGACAAAACAACATGGCCTGCTTATTTTCGTCTTTCGAAAACTTTTTATAATACAATTCCAACAACTTTAAATAATCATTATCCGAAATTGATTTTCCAACCATATTTTGTGCAATGACTTCTAAACGTTCTGTTAATACATCTGAAAATACAAGAATGTTATTTTGAGCACGTCTTTCAATTTCCTTTAAAGCCCCAAGAAAATGATCAGCCACGATATGCCTTAAGCGCACATGCGATTTGATCTGGACAAGATGTTGGCTTATTTCCACATGTTACTCCAGTCAAAGTATCGATAACTTCATCTACACTTCTTCCCTTCAATAAACATCCAATTCCCTTTAAATTTCCATTGCATCCACCAATGGCCTCAAAACTTTTAATAATTCCATCTTCAATTTCAAAATTAAATTGACGACTACAAACACCCTTTGGTGTATAACTATATTTTCCCATAATTTCCTCCACTTAATCGGTCTAAAACCTTTCTACATACTACTGCTATTAATATACCACTCACAATGGACAATGCCAAAAGAATTGGTAAAAACAACTGCATAAAATACTGTTGATAAATCCAAGTAATTGCGATTACTTGTCCTATATTATGAAAGCTAGCTCCAAGTATACTTACGCCATAAATCGAAAACGCCTTACTTCGATACGCTAAGATCATCGCAATACAAGCCAAAATACCACCGCTTAACGAAAGCCAAAACGAAACAGAAAATAACATTCCCTGCATTAAGCTTGACAAAATGATACGAAGCAACGATACATAAGCCAATGATTTTTCATCATACATATAAAGTGCAAATAAGCCAGCAATATTTGCCAAGCCAATCTTATATCCAGGAACAATCATAAATATACCTACAAAACTTTCTAAAAGCTGCAATAATATACCGACCGCAACCAAGAAAGCTAAAATTACACTTTTCTTGACCCTCATTGTATCACCGTATCCTGACTAGCTTCTTTTTCAATTTTTACCACTGTCTCATTGGGCAAACATACAATGGGAACATTGGCATCCGAAACATAACCTTGTTTCGAACAATAATGAAGTGGACTCTTTTCTTGTGTAACACGCACTTTTTTCTGTTTAACCTCAATATGCACTTTTCCAAGCTTTCCATTTACGACATACGTTTTATCTTTTGATAAATCTATACGTAAAACTTGTTTTTCCTTAACATATACACTCGCATACACATTTTCATTTTTACTAAAAAACAAAGGAACACATAGTACTACCGCTACGATCATAATGCATACTATCAGAATTTTATCTGCCTTTTTCATTATTGAACGACCACACTTACATTTTTCGTGACTGAATTTCCAAAACGATCACTGATTTTTACTTGTACATCCTGTGTGGATGCAGTGGACGTATCAACATTGGCTTCAAAAGTAACTCCCGATAGATCTGTCGCATGAAAGTAGGAATTCCAATCAACATTCTGTCCAACCCCAATTGTGATTTGACCCACTTCACTTGCACATACTGGAGCCGTTGTATCTTTAACTTTTATCACAAAAGGATACTCTTTACTCCCATCCACAATCGCAAAGTCATATTCACCAACAACCAAATAATCCATTCCAGATGTCATAAAGCGATTATTTTTCTTATCTACCCCAACACTTTTTGAAACAACTTTTAAACGAGATGAAAAAGTCGCATTCTTTAAATACAAAGTTGGATTGGCATAAATATCTTTTCCAAGTTCAATCGTGAACATTGACTTTTTTAATTGAACCCCCAAGGAACATGCACACAATAAGAATGATAAGCTTATAATTCCTATTTTTTTAAGCATCCAATTCCTCCTTTAATTCTGAAGCCATCTGCTTCACTTTCGCTAAGCGATGCTTCATTCCAGATTTTGAAATATCTTCACCAAATTCATTTTTACACTCTAAACACAATTCATTTAGATTGGCCTCCGGATACATCTTGCGAATTTGCATCGCATGCATAATTTTTTCTGGAATCACAATATTTTTAGCATGACGCTCCAAAAATTCAATAGCCTCTAACTGCGATTTGGCAGCCTTTAAACTCTTTACCTCATTGGCAACCTCACAATTATCGAGGCGCGTGATCTGATTATAGAAATCTCTTTGAATTCTAGAATCCTCAAATTCAAACAACGCATTCGAAGCATTACATAAACGTAAGAAGTCTGCAATTTTATCTCCAGCTTTTATATATACCACATAAACGCTTTTTCTTTCGATGACTTTTGCCGGCAAATAAAAACGCTGCATTAATTTTTGAACACTTAACGCTAAATCTTTTTCCTGACTCGACATTTCTAGATGATAATTACTCGATTTTGGTGAGTTGATACTGCCACTAGCCAAAAAACACCCTTGCAAATAAGCTCTAGCCATCTTTTCAGAACGAACCATTTTTACGCTTGGTGTATAACGCAAACCTGAATCAGTTAAAATCTGAAGATCTTCCAATATTTCTTGAGCTTTATCAAACACTTGAATGCGATAAATGTTATTTTTCTTTAACTGCATTTTTTTCAACACAGAAAGACGAGGATCGACATCATATAACGTTTTCATGATTTGAAAAACATGTTTGGCAATTGTTGCATTTTCAGTTTGAAACGACAAATACATGCCCTGCCAATTCATATGTAAACTTGCTCGCATTTGAAAAAGGGCACATAATTGTGCCTTCATCATTTGAGCATCGATTTCTTCTTTACAAATTTCTTTTTTAATTTCAGATGTAAAGGACAAGTCTATACCCCCTAACTTGAAGTAGCTTATTTTAGCTTTATATATAGCATTTATTTAATTAAATCAATTAATTTAATATATCATTCTTTAAATTTGTTACTTTTTTGTTACTTTTTGTGTCTAAATAGGCGTTGAAAGTGCAATTTATTGCTTCTTGTTTCTTTTCAAATGTGGTTTGAGCGTAAATGTCTAGTGTAGTACTTGTATTTGAATGTCTAGCAAGTTCGGACACTGTTTTTACATCTACCCCACTCAATACCAAATTAGAAATATATGTATGTCTTAAAGAATGTGGGTGAAAATCAATCCCTATCTTTTTGGCACTTTCTTTGCATAACCTACAACAATCAGTAGGCACTATATAATCACCATACTCATCACAACAAAGTAAATCATAAGGATTCTTTTTATACCATTTCTGAAGAATCTCCTTAAGTTTATCACACATTGGTAAAATTGCACGACTAGATTTAGTTTTCATTTTATCCGTACAATAATACTCTTCTTTTTTGAATCCATGATATACAAGTTGTTTATTGATTGAAATTGTATTGTTTTCAAAATCTACATCTTGTTTTGTGATAGCTAGAGTTTCGGCTTTACGAGTTCCAAGGAAATAAGACAGATACAAAAAGATACAAAATGAATAATGTGTGAATGGTACATAGTTGCGTTTCTTTTCGTCAACAGTACACAAGATTTTCACCATTTCTTCTAATTGTTCAAACGTAATAATATCATCTTGCTTACGCTCACTCTTTTTACCTCTAACAGTTACCATCAACATAGGATTGCTATTGATATATCCCACTCTTAGAGCGTATTTAAACGTAACGCAAAAGATTCTTTTGATTCCTGTTGTAGTTCCCATACCCTCATCACAAATACCATTGAAATACTCTTGAAGAGCCTTATAAGACAAGTTACGCATTTTTGCGTTGCCGATTCCATCTTTAATATGGTTTACGTATATACTATCATACGTAATCATAGTGTTATGGGTGTATTTGAATTTACCCTCTACATCCATATACTCGAGATACACTTCACTGAATGTTTTATCCTTTAATTTAATTTCAATCCCTTGTTTTAATTCCTGTTGCTTTTCAATTCCATGATTCAATGCTTCAGACTTTTCTTGAAATCCTCCTTTTGTGTAGCGTTGCTTAACCCCATATGAATCCTCATAATCGATATACACTGTCCATGTATATCCTTTTTTAGCCTTCTTAGAAGTCCTCTTTCTAACAAACATATTTTTTTATCCTCCTATTTTGTTTGATACATACTGTCAATTTGATATAATAGGAGCGAGAAATGACTTGCTAATGTTTTTCTCACTCTAGCCTTGTATTGCCGTACAGGGCTTTTTTACTACAATAATTCTTTGATTTTGTCTAAATCATCTATTATATACATCTTCTCCCCCTTATATTTTATTTGTTTAAAAGTTTCTAATTTCTTATAAAACTCTAAACCTTTTTGATAATCATAATTTTTCATTTTTAGGTACTTATTTCTTTTTTCATCATTTACTTTATATAATTTACTATTACAAACTTCATCAATAAAATCATCTATCAAGCAAATCACAAACGTATCAAAAGATGGTGATTTTACATTTATTTCATATCCTCTTAATTCGACTAGTTTCTTTACTAAATCTTTAATATTGTGCATATAAGATTGCTCTTGTGTATCTACACGCTCATAATCAGAACCTTTAAACGACTTATCTAAATCATTATCAAACCCCTTTAAAACTGAAATTGAACAATCTAATGCTTTAGCTAGTTTCTCAAGATTAGCTTCAGATATCTCTCTATTTCCGTCATTTCTCCATGCACTTATAGTTTGTGAAGATACGCCAATTATTTCGGCTAATTTTTCATTGGTTATATTCATCCTTTTCATCAACGAATCAATAACGTAAGGCGTTCTATTATTTGCGTTTTGTATCCTATCCGAATATATAAACAACTCTTCTTTTGTTTTATCGCAACCTTTTACTTTTAAATATTTAAATATCGTGTCCATTTCATCATCTTTAAACTTGGTATTTTGGCATAACCTCATAGAAAGCCATTTTTCTTTACTTTTCTCTTCTCCAAAACATCTAGCTAATTCCTTTTGAGGTATTTTTAAATGTTTCAATTCATTACTTAAATTAATATACATATCATTATCTCATAATTACTTTTTTTACTTTATGGTAATTACCTTACTCCTCATATATATTGTAGTTGTAGTTGACGTTGAAGTCAACAAAGAAAGAAGGTAAAAACAATGTACAACAAAGATGTAAGAAATTACGCAAAGAGCAAAAATGTGTATCTGTATCAGATTGCCGAGTCATTGAATGTTTCTGAATCTACTTTTATTAAAAAATTAAGAAAAGAATTAGATGATGAAACAAAAGAATCATTATTCAAAATCATAAATGAAATTGCAAAGGAGCGTGATTTGAATACAACAAAATCTTAAAATGCTAACTCGTGAAGAAGTAGCAAGTTGTTTCAACGTAAATGTTGATACTGTATCAATGCTATGTAATGTGGGCGTATTAAAGCCTATTAAATTAGGTAAATGTTATATGTTCTCTCAATCTATGCTAGCAAAATTCCAACAGGATTATGAGGGCATGGATGTGAGCAACAGAATAAAAGCCCTAGACTCAAAAAGAATCGTTGAACAGGAGGTGAAACAATGAGTGAGAAAAATATTAGCAAGTCATTTCTCGCTCATCCTCCTGTTGAAAAAGAAGGTGGATTTAATGAATTTATTAAGGAAAACCTCAAGAATTGGATTACATACGCCAATTTAAAAGAGCGTATCTTTAATGAATATGCAATCACCTACCCTAGAAGAGCATGGAATAAATATATTGAGGTCAAAAATCAATCATTTTGTGATGGTGAAACTGATATGTATATAGCCCATAGCAATAAAGGCTATAAAATCACTAAAAACAAGGATGAAATTGAAGCTAGTATTAAACATTTAGATACTATGGCATTAAATATGCTTTCTAAAGAATCAAAAGTTAAGAAAGCATTAAATAGGAGCGTCAACAATGGTTGATACTCCTAAACCAAAAGCTCAAAAAATTGGAATGGTTGTATATTTTGATTGGCGAAAATCAATGAAATCAATGTCATATGAGCAAAAGGGAAAACTTTTTGATTATATTCTTGAATATGGAGAAAAGCTATATAAAAACGAAAATATAGAGCCCCCACAAGATGAATACGTGGCTTTCGCTTTCAATTTTATGCAAGGACAACTAGATAGAGATTATCAAAAATGGCTAAACAAATGTGAACAGAATAAAAAAAACATTATGAAACGCTATAACAAAAAAGAAGATGATTCAGAATTTAACCCTTTCAATCCATAAATAAACCTACAATTCTATTCGGATTCTACCACACGTATACAACAGTATACGAAAACTACTGAATAGGAATAGGAATAGGAATAGGAATTGGAATAGAAATTGGAATAGAAAAGGATGTGGATTTGAAGAGATAAGATTCTTAAGAGAAGAGAAACTTTAAATGTTTCTAGAAGGAGTAAGAAAATGAAAAAAACATATTATCATGGAACATCAATACAAAACGCTGAACAAATTTTAAAAGATGGAAAAATCAAAACAAACAGATTAGGTTATGTATCATTATGTGAATCAATCAATGATTGCAAAACCTATTATCAAATGCAAAACCTTCCATACCTATTAGATGAAGAATCACAAAAAGAAATGGCGTATTTTGCCTTAGTTTTAGATGATGAATCTGTAATTGATAATGATGAATCATGTATCTACGCAAAAGGTTTTTCATATAACAAAGATATTGATTTATCCCATTGTATTGATACAGGTTCAATTAATTGGACAACAGGCAATATCTTAATGAGAAATAATGAAGTATACGCATTTAGAAAGGAGGTGCAATAATAGCTAGACCTTTAAAACAATTTGATAAAGAGCAATTTGAAAGACTTACAGGAGAATTCGGATTTACTCAAGAAGAAATTTGTCGTTATTTTAACACTAGTGACAAAACAATGTCTAAATGGGTACAACGTACCTATGGAGTCAATTTCTCCGAGTACTTCACTCAAAAAAATATATTGTTTAAAACTTCATTGAGAAGAGCTCAATTTGAACTAGCAATGAAAGGAAATCCTACAATGCTTATATGGCTAGGAAAACAATACTTAGGACAAAATGAGCGTACAGAGGTTAAATTCAATGCTTCAGAAGTAAATGCAATCAATAAAGATATGATTACAAACGTGGCAAAAGAAAGAGATTTAAAAGATTTTGAATAAAAGGAGGATGATGAAAATGAATGATATTCAAACACAATTAAAAACACTAAATACGACTATGGAGGGTAAAATGAATGAGATTCTTAAAAATAACCCTTCAGTCATTGAATACAATGACCTTTCAAAACAAGTAGAATCACTAACAAGTAAAATTGATTCACTTAAAGAAGTCATTGAAAATGCTAAAGAAGCAAAAACATATGAAATCGTAACAGAAAACACACCGAAACTAAAAGTGTATCAAGATTTATTAAATGAGTTAGGCACTAAGAAAACAAAAGCATATAACGCTCTTAATAAGTGCCTAGAGCGTGAAAACTACACTGAGTTGAATAATTGGGAGCAAGAATATAAAACCCAACGAAAAGCCATTCTAAAGCCCTTAAAACAGGAGTTGATTGATACATATAAACACATCATTGATTTAAACGCTCAAATTAAAAATTTAAGCTATGAATCATCAAGCAATGAATCGATTATCTTAAGTAACTCATATGAAGCATGGCGTGGAAATCTAGCCTTTGATTTAGATTTATTAATTGAGCGTGAAGATTCTAGCCTAATGTATTTAATTAAACAAAAAACAGAGCACACTTTATAAAATATGTGGGCTCGTACACCTCAAGAACGCATATGCAATATAGACAAAGAAATAGAATTTTTGCTATTAAAATTAAATAAATGCAATCTCAATCAAGATTATATAAAACAGGAATTGTATTGTAGAAAAATCGCTTCTCTTCTTGAGGAACGTGAACGCATAATAAAAGGCAACTATTGAACTGTTGCCTTTTTTCATATCTAAATTTATTTATGAGTGAATCCATAACCTTTGTACAAAGCAGAATACTCGTTGAATTACTTTTACATCATCCATATGAGATAACATTTCATCAATCATACGTACATAATATTCTTTATTGTTTTGTTGGGTTGCTTTTGTTTCTTGTAACATGATTATATCCTCCATTGTTTCGTGCTTATTTTTGTTACTTTCTTGTTACTTATTTAAAATTTGTAACTCAATTTGTTACTCAATTAAATAGGTTTATATCAGTCTATGACAGTATGTATCATATATATTTACTATATATAAAGCCTGTATAAGCACGTAACGGATATATGTCAGTTTGTATCCTTTACAAGAAATATACTTCAGATGTAAAGGACAAGTCTATACCCCCTTGATCAATTCTTCTACAACTTCTTTGACAGCCATTGGATTATGACGAATACGACCTTTTGTATCCAACGCCAACAAATCTCTTTGTATAATATCATAGTCTGTTGCTTCATTTCCAATACAAATTGGATAACTATTTTGTGAAGCATACATGTCTAAAACTTCCTTAGGTAACATCGACTGGTTAACCACCACTAAATCTACTGGATGTTTAAATGAATGTTTTTCAATTGCATGAATATGATCCTGAACCGTATATCCATCTGTTTCTCCAGGCTGAGACATGGCATTACAAAAATAGATTTTCTTACAAGGGTTCTTTTCAATAGCTTTCGAGATATCCGAAATAATTAGATTCGGCATAATTGAAGTATATAAAGATCCAATTCCATAAATAATCAAATCGGCATTTTTAATAGCTTCAATAGCCGGTTTATATGCATGCACATACTTCTGATAAAAAACATGATCGATACTGTTGTATACCGTTGGAATATTTTTTTCTCCACGAACCAGCGTGCCATCTTTCATCATTGCATATAATGTAACAACATCCAATGTACTAGGAAGAATATTCCCCTTCACATTTAATACTCTTGAAATTGATTCAATAGCTCCCATAAATGAGCCTGTAGTATTGATCATTGCCAAGAAAATCAAGTTTCCTAAATTATGACCACCCACATCTTCGCTTCCTTCAAAACGATAATTCAGCAAATCAGAGAAAAAGCCTTCATCTTCTTCATCGGCCATAGCACATAAAACATGTCGAATATCTCCAACTGCAGGAATATTGTAAATATCACGAATTCGTCCCGTACTGCCACCATCGTCGGCTACTGTAACAATGGCCGTTAAATCAACATCTTCCAAACGTTTCATACCCTTTAACATGCTTGAAAGACCTGTACCTCCACCAATTACGACTATTTTTTTCATTCTTCGTCAACCCCAATATCACGGTGCGATTTAAAACAACGATATGTATCTTTATATTCATCATACAACCAGTTACAAATCGAAACCGAACGATGTTGACCACCTGTACATCCAATCGCAACAATCATATGAGACTTGTTCTGTTTCTCATATTGTGAGAACACAAAATCGCAATAATCCTTTAGTTTCACAATAAACTCTTGTGTTTCTGGTTTATCCATTACATAGTCATATACTTCTTTTTGATTTCCTGTTTTATCTCGAAGCAATGGATCATAAAATGGGTTTGGCAAGAAACGAACATCAATGACCATATCTGCATCTAATGGTACTCCATGTTTAAATCCAAAAGATTGGAATGTGACTGTAAACACGCTTCTTTGAGCACTTTTAAAACGGTGTAAAACACGACTTGCCAAAGCAGAAGTACTTAATTTTGTCGTATCAATATGAATCGTATTCTGTGAATTCTCTTGTAGATGATCCAAAAAATCACGTTCTACTTCAATCGCATCTTCTAATGTTGTAGCCAAATGATTCACGATCATTGGATGTTGTCTTCTTGTAAAGCGATAACGTAACAACAATTCTTCATCGCTGCAATCTAAAAACAAGATTTGAAGATCGCGGTTAATATTTTCAAAGTAGCTCACAAAAGCCTGGTAATCAATAGCACTCACACTTAGTGCTACATTTTTATAATGAGACTCATCTTTTCTTAGTAAGTCTTCTAAATTATCCAACAATTCCTTAGGAAAATTATCCATACAATAATAGCCCAAATCTTCTAGAGCATTCATTGCACTTGATTTTCCGGCCCCTGACATTCCTGTCACAAGAACAATTTTATTTTCCATAATCACACATCCTTTTTGTAAATTATACCAACATTTGAACTTGAGTACAATTTTGACTATCATAATAAAAGGAGGAACACATATGAAACCATGTATATTTTTAGATATCGATGGAGTAATCAATCCGAGTCGTAAAAAGAATTCCTATTGTCTCGATTACAATTTACCAAATGTCCTGGCAAAAAAATTGAACCACCCAAAAATTGCCACACTAAACGCATATTTAGTCAATCAAGTTTATTATTGTTTTTCAAAAGAAAGTATTCAACTTTTAAAGCAACTCATTGAAAAATATGATGCTCAAATCATCATCACAAGCTCATGGAGAATAGTCTATTCATTAGAACAACTTCAGGCCATGTTTGACATATTTGATTTAGGAAAGTATGTTAAATCCGTTACTACTTTGATTAATCCACGCACAAAAGCTATTCAAGAATTTATTAATGAAAACAATGTGACAAGTTATATTATTTTAGATGATTTTGACATGTCCAACGCTTTCGATTATCATTTTGTTTATGTTCGCCACTATTTCAAAGAATCCGACTACAAAAAGGCGGACTACGCTTTATTTATTCAACAAAAGGAGTTTTCGAATTGAAAAAACACATTTTTACCATTTTTACAATCTGTAACATGCTACTGATCTTTTATTTTTCCAGTCAAAATGCAGAACAATCCACACAAACAAGTGCCTGGTTTTTACAATTTTTACCATTCTCAATGCATATCGTTCGTAAACTCGCACATTTTACAATTTATGCCATGCTTGGATTCAATACATTCTATATGTATAAGAACTATGGTGTGAAACACTCTGCACTATACGCTTTGGTCACATGCATTCTATATGCTTGCAGTGATGAATGGCATCAATCTTTTGTCTCAGGAAGAAGCCCACAGATTACAGACATATGCATTGATACTTGCGGTGCTTTATCCCTAATTCTATTAAACATTGGTCTGATTCGATGGAAATCATCCCAAAAAGCACTCTGAAAATTGACAATTAAATGAATTATGCTACGATTCTATTGGTGATTACATGAAAAGTAAACAAATGTTCATTCTTCCAATGATAATCGTGGCTTTTTTATTTTTACTTACCTTAGCCGCAAACTCACTCCACCCTACTCGATATATTAAATGCGATACCAATAAGCTAACGGTAGAAAAAGCACATTTAGAAGATGGTGAAGCTGTAATTGAAAAAATTAAAATTCCTAAAGGTACAAAAGTAAAAGTTCATCAAAAACAAGAACATTCAAGCATTATCATATACAATCACGATAAACTAAAAGTTAAGAATTCAAATCTCGCAAATAGTTTTGATGAAGCTACTCACTTAGATTATGTTTATTGTCGAAGACTGGTAAACTTAAGAGAAGAAAAAGGTGGAAAACTAAGTAAAGTGATTGTCAAGAAAGGTGAAAAAGTAAAAGTAGAATCCATCGATCAAAAAGACTGGGATAAAGACACAGGCCAAATGCGTTGGTACAAAGTCAAAAAGCAGAACAAAACCTATTACTTAAGTGGTGCATATGTGGAATCATCAAAAAAATTAGCATTAAAAAAGTATGATCAAGCCATATCTTATTCGACATATTGGGATGATTACTACAAAGATGGATATTCTAAAGATGCCTATGCATCACAAATTGACTACAAGCCTATCAAAAAAGAAATATATAAAGAAAATTTGATGCCTAAACATGTTAAGTCCGTCCACGTATCAATGGACAATTTCATCAACAATCAAAAATATATTGAAAAGTTAAAGAACATCAATACGATTATTGTCGAAACTAAGAATGATGAAGGCTCAGTTTTATATGCAAGTGATGTATGTAAGGATTATTTATCAGATCCTAGTCAAGCAACAAATAATGCGATGATTTCAAAAAAAGACTTAACAAAAATCATTAAAGAATACAAAAAGAAGGGATTCTATTGTGTAAGTCGTATCGTTACTTTTAAAGATGCTGTTTTTGCGATGGAAAACCCAATAGAATCATTAACAGATCATAATGGCAATTTAGTTGTCTACAACGATCAATACTGGCCTAGTGCGTATTCTAGAAAAGCATGGATGTATAATGTAGAACTTGCCAAAGAGTGTGCTGATCTAGGCTTTAATGAAATTCAGTTTGATTATGTTCGCTTTCCTGATGGAACGGCAAGCGCAAACTCAAAACTAAACTTTCACAATACATATAAAGAAAGTAAAGTAGCCGCCATCCAAGGTTTTCTTCAATACGCAAAAGAAGAATTATCCCCAAAACACGTTTATGTTGCAGCCGATATGTTCGCGTGGCCTATTGTAGCTTGCGATGATCAAGATATTGGACAATTTCTTCCAGCCATCGCCAATGTCGTTGATATCATTTGTCCTATGCCTTATTTAGATCACTTTTCAAATGGAAGCTTTAACATTGATGATCCTGTTGAAAAGCCATACGATACTTTATATGCATTCACTAAGATCAGTGACGAACAATTAAAAAGTATCAAATATCCCGCTAAATACCGAACATGGATTCAGGGATATAATATAGATGCAGATGGTGTAAAACAAGAAATAAAAGCACTTAAAGACACAAATTATCCGGATTATATGGTTTGGTTAGCTAGTGGCGATAAGAAAGATATAGATAGAATCAAAAGCGGATTTTAAAACCCATGCATATTAACATGGGTTTCTTTTTTTATTTCTTGTATGTTTTATCGATAAATTTTTGTGCATCAACCACAAAACGACTGTGTACACCTTTTCCAATTGATTTACCATCTTGGAACGCTTGTACTTCATAATCAATTTTGCGACCATCCACATTAACCATCTTAGCCTCAATTGTGATTGTTGCCCCTAGTGGACTTGCCATATCATGAGACACATTCATACTGATGCCAACACTTGTCTTACCTTCTTCTAATTCTAGGCATAGACATGCAGCCTCTTCCATCCATGCGATCATTTGCGGTGTAGCTAAAACATCCAATGATCCACTCTTCATAACGGAAGCCAAATTTTGTTTTTCAACCACACGTTGAATTCGAATTGTTTTTAATTCCATGTTTGTTATCCCTCCTTTGATATATTAATCCATTGTTAAAATATTGACAATGTATTTTATTAGTTTCTACGTTCTGTGATAGAATGTATTAAGAGAAATGAATCAATCGTTTCTAATAGAAAGTAGGTCATATATGTATTCTAAACAAGAAGAAAACCTAATCCTATACCAAAAATCAAAACATAAAATCACTATACATCTTATTCTTTATTTTTTTATACTTTGCGTTTATTTTTTTGCCATGGCATATCTTTTCTCAAGCATGGAATTCTTGAAAGTAGATGATCCAGCTTTTCGCTCTATGTTGATCAAATTAGGAATCGGACAGATTCTTTTATATGGCATCACATTTATTCTCCTTTCAACCGGTAAAAAATGGTTTCGTATTCTATATTGGATAGATATTGCGATCAGTTTTTTGATTATCTACTTTCCAATCAAATTATTGTTGTCAAACCTTACAACTATCTTACCATTCTTTGTCCTTGTTGCTTGTATGCTTTTAAAAACCATTGTGCTTTGCCAAATTGGGGGATACTTAAGAAACAATCGTTGGTGTAAGATTTATTTTGATCACACAATCGAATTGGACGATGAAGACGATGATTGGGTAGCTAAACAAACAAAGAATGTAGATTATGAAAAAATCAAAGACAGATACGAAAATAAATTCGAACATACTGAACAAGATGAAGAAGATGAATATGTAGTAGAAAAAGCTCCTATGACTTTGCCCCAACTATCCGTTCGTTTAGGCATTATTATTTATGGTGAATTAATTTTATTTCCAATTCTAATCCAAATCTTTTCAAATCTATTCGCAAGTTTGGATATGCAAAAAGTATTTGCAACAAAAGACATCTTTATGTTGTGTATTTTTACTGCTTTTATTTGGACCATTCCATTATTCTATATGTACTACAATCAAAAGGCGACAAAGAAGATTATCGCATGTTGTATGATAGGCGAATTTATTCGTATTTTAGTTTATTTACCAACCTTTATGAACTACTATAAATCACAGGAATATTCACTTCGTGTATTTATCTTCTTTGTGATTCTAGATTTCATTCGATTGGTTATTCTATTTGTATTCGCAATCCGTGTTTTACAATCAAAACAAGAATATGCACAAAAACCCAGAGACTAATTCTCCGGGTTTTCTTTTACAATAATAGGCAATTCAACTGTGATTTTAGTTCCCACATCTTCCTTTGAAGTTAAATGAATTTTGCCTTGATAATAATAGACAACATGTTTTACAATCGACAAACCTAAACCTGTACCTGGAATTGTTTTTGAGCGTTGTTTATCCACACGATAAAATCTTTGAAAGATTCGACTCTGATCTTCTTGCGCAATTCCCACACCTGTATCTTCCACACTAAAATACATATTTTTTTGATTTCTCTTAAGAACAACATCTATTCGTCCGTTTTGTTTATTGTACTTAATTGCGTTCGAAATTAAATTATAGAAGATACCTTTAATATGATCTAAACTCGCAAAAACTGTAAACTCTGTCGCATTCACATAAACATTTAAATGCATCGCTTCAATTTGTGGTTTTAAAGTCTCGACAACAGAATCCAACAATTTCTTTACTTGAATATGCGAATATGTGACTTGCATCTCTTCTGTTTCTAATTTTGAAATCGTTAAAATATCATTGATCAACTGCGTCATGTGGTCACTCTCTTTTAAAACACAATCTAAACATGTATCGATTTGAGCACTATCCTGAATTGTATGCGAACGAATCAATTCTGTATATCCACGAATAGAAGTGAGTGGTGTTTTTAATTCATGACTCGCATTACTGAAAAATTCCTGGCGAACCTTTTTTTCTTTTTCCAGTCTTTCTAAATACTTTTTATTTTCTTCGGACATATTCGTTAATGCATCTGTGATTCCATAAAGTTCAGGATAATTATATTTATGAAACGATAGCACTTCTTTTGAAATATCTGTTGAATTAATTGTATTTGTGATGTCTTTAAAAGGTTCTACAATTTCATTGGCCATTTTTTTAGACAAAACAAATACCACCATAAAAGATACGGCAATACTAAATAAAAATGGTGCTAATAATATCGAAATAGATTGGCTCAACCCATCAAATGGCATAGCTAAACGAACAATTGTTTGATTATCTTCCTCATAATCAGCTACATATAAATAAGAACGTTGCATTGTATCTGAATGACGAATACATGTCCCTGTACCTTGAGCAATAGCTTGTTTTACCTCTTCACGCTGCAGATGTTTTTCACGAATTCTATTTTTATAGTTATCATATAAAACTTTTCCGTTTCGCTTAATAATTGTGATACGAATATCCTCCGATTTAAAAGTATCACCCAAACGAGTCGTATTTAAATCATCTATTTCTAAGTTTTTCACCAATTTAACTGTATTCATTAAATATTGTCGATCTTGAGAAATAGATGCTTTATATAAACTCACGTAAAGTAAACCAAAGCCCAAGATAAATGTGATCAAAAAAGTTGTTAAAAACGAATGAACAATCTTCTTATGCATTGTTATCCTCAGCAACAAAACGATATCCAACCTGTCTTACAGATTGAATCCAATGTGCATATTCATTTCCCATCTTCTTACGCAATGAGTTAATATGTACATCCAGTGTTCTGCTTTCACCAATAAAATCATATCCCCAAATCTGATTAATCAACTCTTCTCGTGATACAGCTCTACCTTCATTTTTAGCTAAATATTTCAATAATTCAAATTCTTTGAATGTCAATTCAACCGGTTCTTCATGAATTGTCACCGTTCTTTTATCTAAATCAATACATAAGTCATGTATTTGAATCAATCGTTCATCCTTTTTACTTCTACGAAGTAATGAACGAATACGAGCAGCAAGCTCTAACACACTAAATGGCTTCGTCAAATAATCATCAGCTCCTAAATCAAGTCCCATGATTTTATCAAGCTCTTTATCTTTTGCACTTAAGATAATAACAGGTAAATCTTTAAGCGTTGCCTTTGAACGAATAAATTTTAATATATCATATCCATTCATGCCTGGTAACATCAAATCTAATATGGCTAAATCTACTTTATTGTTTTGTAGATAATCATATGCATCTTTTCCATTTTCAAAATCAACTAGTTCATAATTAAAACTAGCCAATGTTAATTTTAATAATTGACGAATATTTTCATCGTCTTCAACAATTAAGACTCGTTCCATAAAATCAACCCTCTTTTTTGTCATTTTATCATGAAAGCAAGTAAAAAAGGAGTAAAGTTTTTTTAACATTACTCCTTAATAATCTAAATTATTTTTTTAAAGATGGGTTCCAGTGTTCGTTTGGTTCTAATCCTAAGAAATCACAAACTGTAGCTGCAACATTTGACAATCCTAGATCTTCGCCTTCTTTTAATTCACATTCCGCATTGTATACGATGAATGGAACTGGTGCTAATGTGTGGCTAGTCTTACTTTCATCATCCGCATTACCGTGGTCTGCAGTAACTAATAAAATACCATTTACTTTATTTACAGATTCAATAACACGTGCAAGTTCTAAGTCTACTGATTCAACACCAATGATAGTTGCTGGTAAACTTCCAGTGTGTCCTACCATGTCACCGTTTGGATAGTTTGTACGAATGAAATCATAGTTTCCACTTTCGATTGCTTCACACAATTTATCAGTGATTTCAGCAGCCTTCATCCAAGGTCTTTGTTCAAATGGAACTACATCACTTGGGATTTCAACATAAGTTTCTAAAGACTCATCAAATTTTTCTGAACGGTTACCATTCCAGAAATATGTAACGTGTCCATATTTTTGCGTTTCACTGATTGCATATTCACGAATACCATGTTTACACAATTCTTCAGTTAATGTATATTTAATTTTTGGTGGTTCCGTCAAATAGTTCTTTGGAATTTGTAGGTCTGCATCATATTGTAACATACCTGCAAATTTAACATTTGGAACTTTAACACGATCAAATTTATCAAATGAAGCATCTCCATCAAATGCTAAAGAGATTTCTTGAGCACGGTCACCACGGAAGTTGAACAATACAACGCTATCTCCATCATCGATAGTTCCAACTGGAGCACCATCTTTTGCGATGACAAATCCTGGAAGATCTTGGTCAACAACATTTAATTCTTTACGATACGTTTCAATAGCTTCTGTAGTTGAAGCAAATTGTCTTCCTTCACCCATTACGTGAATTTTCCATCCACGCTCAACCATAGACCAGTCAGCTTCATAACGGTCCATTGTGATTTGCATACGTCCACCACCACTAGCGATGCATGCGTGGAAATTGTCATCATTTAATTCTGCCATAAATGATTCAATATCATTTACATATTCTAAAGCTGAAGTTGCAGGAACATCACGTCCATCAAGTAATGCATGAACACGAACTTCCTTAATACCTTCATTTTTAGATTCTTTAATCAAAGCCTTTAAGTGAGAAATATTAGAGTGTACGTTTCCATCACTTAAAAGACCAATGAAATGCATTTTATTTCCTTTTGCATTTTCAGCTAAATCCTTCCAAGTTTTAGAATTGAAGATTTCTCCAGACTCAATATTTTCGTTAACTAATTTAGCTCCTTGAGAATAAATTTGTCCACAACCTAAAGCATTGTGTCCAACTTCTGAGTTACCCATATCTGAATCTGTAGGAAGTCCTACTGCAAGTCCATGAGCACGAAGTTGTGTATGTGGACATTCTGCCCACAATTTATCAAGTGTTGGTTTGTTGGCTAATGCAACAGCATTGTTCTTCTTATCTTCACGAATACCAATACCGTCCATAACAACCAAAATTACTGGTCTTTTTTCCATTGTATTTTTCCTCCATTAATCGATAATAATATAACACTAACTAGGCCTTTTTTCAATGAACTCGTCTCAACAAATGAATTTTTTCACAAAAAGAAAAAGCCGCTTAACGGCTTTGATAACGAGATAAAAATTGTTGTGTTCTTTCTTGTTGAGGATGCTCGAACAACTGTTCTGGGCTACCCTGTTCTGCAATGACACCTTTATCCATAAAAATAACACGATCACTGACTTCTCTGGCAAACTGCATTTCATGTGTAACGATAACCATAGTCAAACCTTCATCAGCTAACTTTTTCATGACATCCAAAACATCACCAACCATTTCTGGGTCTAATGCACTTGTTGGTTCATCAAATAGTAGCACTTCTGGATCCATACACAAGGCACGAGCAATCGCAACACGTTGCTTTTGTCCACCTGAAAGTTTAGTGCTTGGCTTATTCGCAAATTCTTTCATTCCTACTTCATCTAAGAATTTTAAAGCTGTAGCCTTCGCTTCTTCTTTTGATTTCTTTAAAACACGAATCTGACCTAACATGCAGTTTTCTAAAACAGTCAAATTATTAAATAAATTAAAACTTTGGAACACCATTCCAACCTTTGAACGATATTCATTGACATCCATTTGACCACTTAGAATGTCTTTACCATGATATAGAACATGGCCTCCATCCATTCTTTCTAATAGGTTTACACATCTTAACATCGTACTCTTACCAGATCCACTCGATCCAATAATCGTAACCACTTCTCCTTTATGAATGTCGAAATCTACATCATTTAATACTTTAAGATTTCCAAAATGTTTCTGGAGATGTTGAATTTGAATAACTGTTTCCATAAATATCCTCCTAGCTACAGAAATCTTTCATACTGCTTTCGCTATCCATTCTTTTTTCAAGATAATTCAATAAGAAAGAAGCAAGTGTTGTTAAAATTAAATATAAAACTGCTGAAACCATAAACGTTTCAATATAACGATAGTTACTTCCTGCTACAGATGTTGTCTGGAAATACAATTCCGTTACCGTAATAACATTCAACATTGAACTATCCTTAATATTTACAATCAATTGGTTTCCAATAGAAGGAAATGAATTTTTAATGGCCTGAGGAAATACAACATACATCAAAGTTTGCGTCGTTGTCATACCTAAAGACATCGCAGCTTCATTTTGCCCTTTATCCACAGACTGAATTCCAGAACGAATAATTTCAGCCATATAAGCGCCTGTATTGATTGAAATAATAATCAAACCTGCTGTAATCGGAGTCCATCCAATCACAGGTTTACCTAAATAGTAAATAAACATAGCTTGAACCATCATTGGTGTACCTCTGAACACCCAAATATACAATCCCGTAATGATTCTACCTATTCTTTTTAAAACTTTAATACCCATTGAATCATATTCGTTGATTTCAATCGCACGAATGCCGCCGACTAATAAGCCGACGACAAATCCTGCAAACGTACCAACAAATGCGAACAACAAGGTCATCTCAATTCCATATTGGAAAAGAGGTAGATTATGAACAAATATGTTCCAAGCTTTCGCAAAATCAATACGCATAATTAATCCTCTGTTGGTTGGTTTTCTACTGCATGTTCCATCATTTCTTCACGTTCTTCATCACTAATACTATCTAATGCTTTTTGAACTTTTTTGAAGAATTCAGAATCACGAGAACCTTCTTTTAATGCGATTGAAACAGTTGTATCACAATCAAAACCATGTCCATCTGCAAATTGAACGACTGTTAAGTCAGGGTTTGCTTCTACAACACCTTTGGCAACTGCCATTTCAGCAGTAATTCCATCCACTTCGTGTTGTTGTAAAGCCAATACCATTTCTGGATAAGTAGCCTTTGGTGTTACGTGATTTACACCTTTGATTTGATCAATGACTGAATCATAGTTTGTTGATTTTTGACCAACAATATTTTTACCTGTAAATTGTTGAATATCAGTATATCCAGCTTCTTCACTATCTTTACGAACAATCATGATCATTCCCTTTGAATCATAATATGGAGTTGTAAAGTCAGCCCCTTCTTCACGATCTTTATCTTTAGTCATACCAGCGATAATCGCATCGATTTCATCACCCTCTAAAGCTGGAATCAATCCATCCCATGCAGTTTTCTTAATAACTAATTTTTTTCCTAATTTTTTCGCAATCTTTTTTGCGATTTGAACATCATATCCATCCGCATATCCAGATTTTCCTAATTTTACAGAAGTATCTGTTTTTTCAGATGTTTGCCAGTTAAATGGAGCATATCCACATTCCATTCCTACTACAAATGTGTCTTTATCTTCTGATGTTGTAGCTGTGTTTGATCCACATCCTGTTAGTGCAAAAGCACATACCATGGCAGATGCCATTAATTTTTTAAAGTTCATATTTCTTTTCTCCTTCTCTAATCGGCAAAGAATAGAAAAAAGCTATGCGGCATACCACATAGCTAAAAAACAATCTCATTAACTATAAGATAACGCCTCTTCCTGACGAAGGAGTGTTATAAGTATTCCTTATAACCCCAAGAAACAAAATTGCCATTTTATCTCTTTCGGCATTGGTTACCTTTCAAACACTTCACAGTCTGCCAACTCCATGTTTTACTCTGATGCAATGCTGCCTCTATCTTTACTCGATTTACTTTATAGTGCTTATTATACTCGTCATATACATAGTGTCAAGAAAGAATTTGCAAATTTTCATAAAACTGTAAATATTTTCATCATTTCTTTAAGCTTCTTTTAAGTTTTTAAGACTATTCTATAGACAGAAATAAACAGGTATCAACCCAATACATATAACCCTTTCCTAAATAACTTATTCTGTTTATTTCATATATTCCTATTTCTTGGTGAGTCAGAATAATAGACTCACCCTTTTTTTTGAACAAGAAAAAAAGAAAAGAACAAATCTTTTCTCTTAATGCGTTTCTCCAGAAACCACTTTAATATCCGTATCACTCTCTAACATAGCTTCTACAGACAATTCAATGGCTTTAGCAATATCTTTTAAATTCATTCCAGGAGTTCCTGCTGGCTGATTTACTGTTTGTTCAGTCGCAAAAGGTACATGCATAAAGCCACCTTTTACATCTTTAAATTCTGTATGACAATAATGCAATACAGAATACATTACATCGTTACAAACATAAGTACCTGCTGTATAACTAACACTTGCTGGAATTCCATTTTCCTTCATTTTTTCAACCATTCTAAATACAGGAAGCATTGTAAAATAAGCTTCTGGCCCATTTTCTACAACACTTGTCTGCAAAGGTTGATTGCCTTCATTATCGGCAATTCTGGCATTTCTAAAGTTAATACCCACCCATTCTGGTGTGACTTGACTTCTTCCTCCTGCTTGACCAATACACAATACAAAATTTGGCTGATTCTCTTGAATCGCTTCATAAACTGCATCTGGCCCTTTTTGAAATACTGTAGGAATTTCTTTCTTAACGATTTTTGCCCCACCAATTTCATCCGGCAATAATTTAACAGCTTCATAAGCTGGATTGATTTTTTCTCCTCCAAAAGGATCAAAACCTGTAATTAATACTTTTTTCATAACATTTCATCTCCTATGACATCATGATCATCATGACAATTTGTACCACTAACATAATTACGGCAACAAGCACTTGTTTTTTAATGACACCATTTTTATCTTTCATTTCTAAGATTGCGACAGGAACCATATTAAAGTTTGCTGCCATTGGCGTACATAGTGTACCACAATATCCACAAGTTAATGCTAGAGATCCAATCACTACTGGATCTGCTTCATATTTAAGGACAAAAGGTGCCCCAATACCAACTGTCATTACGGTAATTGCCGCAAAAGCATTTCCCATGATCATGGTAAATACCGCCATGCCAATCGCATAAACAATAATTCCAATTGTAACATTGCCTGCAGGAATAATATTAGATACTAAACTAGAAATGACATCTCCAACACCTGCAGCTGTAAATACGGCACCTAAAGCAGCAAGTAACATTGGAAGCATACTTAATGGTCCAACCACATCCATCATTCTACGACAATCTTTTAAGAAGACACTTGGTGTATTTGATTTTGAATAGATACGCAAAATGATCATGGCTACAAAAACACCTACACTCATTCCAACTAATGGTGAAATCTTTGTGAAGAAAGCTGCAAGTAATGCGAACAAACCAATACATACAGCTGGAACAAATACTTTTGCACCAATTTTCTTGTTGTTTTGTTCCATCTCATCAAGAGTAGGTTCTGGCTCATTACCAGGTGAAACTTTCTTTAGAATTGGAGGTAAAACCAAGATAATCAATAAGATACCATCAGCCAAGGCAGGTAACCATTTGCCTAGCACAAACATAACTCCTAGATCAAACCAGAAAACAAACGAACCAACACTGTTTTTATTTTCTTTATCTTTTAGATTTTTAAAGGCAACATAAATAGAAATCAATCCAATTAGACAATACATGACTTCTAATAGTTTTTCTGAAAGTGTAACATCTACACTCGTATAAAATTGAATTGGATTCATTATTTAGTCTCCTTTCTAGATAATTGTTTATCTTTAAGATAGTAATACACAATCGCAACAGCTACGGCAATAATTGCCACTGGAATTTGTACTTTCATTAAATCGACCAATTCAACATTGTATCCTAAGCCAGCTAATGTAGATTGCACTAAGATCATTCCACTTGTTCCTACAAACAAAACTTGCCCAAAGAACCATGCAATATTTTCCATACCACTTGCCATTCCTTTTAAGTTTTCTTCATACTTTTCACTGATCTTTTTACCATTTTTCTTAGCTGCAGCAGTCGCCATAGGCAATACAATAGGACGAACAAATCCGGCAACGCCACCAAAGCTTACATTAAATGCCGCAAAGACTAGACGGAATACACCATAAATCGCAAGAACAACACCGGCTGATGCATTTTTAAATTTCTTCATTAAATTAGCTGCTGCTTGTTTTAAACCATTTCTTTCCAGAGTTCCCGTAACTACCATAACCATCACAAACACGCACATACTGCGGTTAGCGACGAAGCTTGATCCAAGTGTTTCCAAGAAAGTAACTGGATCCATACCTGCAACAAGTGCAGTCACAATAGCGGCAATCATAATAATCAAAATCGAATCCAATTTTAATACAAATCCGATTACAACAATTAGAATGCCTAATAATTTCAATAATTCCATAATCTTTCATTCTCTCTTTCATATTTCTTACAGAAATTTACATCTGAAATTATATCATATTCTTCAACAAAAACAAAAAAAATGGATCAAACGATCCATTTACAACACTTCTTTATAAACTCTTAATACATTCTTATAGAAGATTTTTTCTACTTCTTCTTGTGTAAGCCCTGCCTTATATAAAGCTTCTTCTAATAGATTCATCATAGAAGCATCTTCAATTTCTAAAGGACATGAAATCCCATCAAAATCTGTACCTAATCCAATGACATCAATTCCTGCAAGATCTTTGATATATAGAATATGTTTCACCATATCTTCGACACAACTCTTGTGATCATCACGATCCGCTAAGAAACTGCCGCAGAAATTAAGTCCCATGACACCACCACGTTTTGCCAATTGAAGAATCATATCATCACTCATATTACGTGCTACATTACATACACTTCTTGCGTTTGAATGTGATGCCACAAATGGTTTTGTCGTATATTTCAATACATCATAGAAACCAGCATCATTTAAGTGAGAAACATCAACGATCATGCCTAGTCTTTCCATTTCTTTTACATATGAAATTCCAAACTCTGTCAATCCTCTTTCTGTATATACACTACGCTTATAGTTAGGTCGATTTCCATTCATATCTTTCATAGAAAGGTTTGGATAACCAATTCCATTCTCATAATTCCATGTTAGTGCAATCATTCTTACACCCATGCGATAGTAGTTTCTTAACATCGCTAAATCATTGAAGCAAACACCACCATCTTCTAAAGTTAATAAGCTTGATAATTTTCCTTCTTTATCATTCTTCTCAATATCACTAAACGTATATACAGGTGCAATATAATCTGCATACTTATCCATTTGTGTACAATATTCATCATACAAACGCATTGTCTGTTGCTCAGGAATAGCTAGTTCTTTTTGATCTGTAAACAACGCAAAATTCTGTAATAAATAATTACCCTTTTTCATTTTTTCCAAATCAATCGACAAATCATTTGAATACAAACTTGCCTCTTTCCCTTTTAAATCACGACTCAATAATTCTAGAATCGTATCACAATGCATATCAACTACTCTCATTTTTATAACTCCTTTAACCACTCTATACAGCCATCTTCATAACATGAAGGAACAATTTTTTTTGCGACTTTTTTACATGCTTCACAACCATTTTCAAGAGTAACACCAAGACCAGATGCTTCTAATACAGGCGCATCACTTGAACCATCTCCGATGGAACTGACATCTTTCCAAGAGATTTCAAGATTCTTCAACAAGCGGTTCACACTATTTAACTTTTCACAATCCTTATGAATAATGTCAATCATCGTATCTGTACTATGCACAACTTTTACATTACAATTTAATTCAATAATCGATTTCATTTCATCATAAATTGAATCAATTCGTGATTTTGAATCCGATATAGACACTTTCCACACAGAACCCTTTAAATATTTTTCCATGTGATTCGTTAAAATGTAATCCACATCACAATTATGCATGTCCAGTTCAAATCCATGTGTCATTTTATTTGCCACAAAATAATCGGGTTGACTATATCCAACGCCTAAATTATGTTTTTGAGCATATTGCCAAATAAATGAAACATCGTTATTTGAGATTACATACTCAAACATCGTCTTTTTCATTTTCACATCAAAACAATGGGCTCCATTACAACTAATGACATATCCACCAAAATCTTGCATCAAAATCTGTTTAGACAATGGATATACGCCTTGAAAGCATCGAGCTGAATTTAATACGACTAAGACATCTCTTTTTTCAACTTCAATCAATGCTTCTTTAACAACTTCATTGACATAGATTCCACTACTCGGATTCATTAAAGATCCATCTAAATCACATACAATTGTCCTAACCATATAGCACTTCCTTTTACTTGTTTAATAGTAATACGAAACGCCACAAAAAAAAAGACCCCGAAGGGTCTTATTTAGCTAAAGTTCTTAGTGAAATACTACTTTTTGAATTCAACAGCTGGTAAGTTGTAGAAAGTCTTGTCTCCAAGATATTCAGCAACGTTAACAGTTCCACGTTGGTTCAATTCGTCTTCAATACGCATTAAACGGTTGTATTTAGCAATACGGTCTGTACGGCTTAATGAACCAGTCTTGATTTGTCCTGCGTTCAATCCAACAGCGATGTCAGCGATTGTAGTGTCTTCAGTTTCTCCTGAACGGTGAGATACGATGCAAGTGTATCCGTGTTTCTTAGCCATTTCGATAGCGTCGAATGTTTCAGTTAAAGTACCGATTTGGTTAACTTTGATTAAGATCGCATTAGCGATTCCTTTTTCGATTCCTTCGTAAAGGATTGAAGGGTTAGTTACGAATAAGTCATCACCAACTAATTGTACTTTGTCTCCTAGACGGTCAGTTAATTTTTTCCATCCGTCCCAGTCGCTTTCTCCTAATCCATCTTCGATAGAGATGATTGGGTATTTAGCGATCCATTCTTCGTACATGTCGATCATTTCATCGCTAGTCTTAGTTCCTTGACCAGATTTTTTCAATTCATATAATCCAGTTTCAGTGTTGTGGAATTCAGAAGCAGCAACGTCCATTGCGATCTTCATATCTTTTCCTGGAACATATCCAGCAGCTTCCATAGCTTCAACTAATAATTCAAGAGGTTCTTCGTTTCCATCTTTACAGCTTGGAGCGAATCCACCTTCGTCACCAACGTTAGTGTTGTATCCTTTTTTCTTTAATACAGATTTTAAAGCGTGGAAAGTTTCAGCAGCCATACGAACAGCTTCTTTTTCACTCTTAGCACCAACTGGCATAATCATGAATTCTTGGAAATCTACTGTAGAGTCAGCGTGTGATCCACCGTTGATAACGTTGCACATAGGAACTGGCAATGTTTTTCCGTTGAATCCACCGAAGTATTTGTATAAAGGTTCTCCGTAGAAATCAGCAGCTGCTAAAGCACAAGCCATAGAAACACCTAAAGTAGCGTTAGCACCTAAATTTTTCTTGAATGGGTCTCCATCCAATTCTAACATTGTTTTGTCAATTAATACCTGGTCACGGCAATCCATACCGATAATTTTTGGAGCAATTTTAGTGTTTACGTTTTCAACAGCTTTAGTTGTTCCTTTTCCCAAGTAACGAGCTTTATCTCCATCACGTAATTCTAAAGCTTCACGAACACCAGTACTTGCACCACTTGGTACCATAGCACGTCCGTAAGCACCAGATTCTGTAGTTACTTCAACTTCAACAGTTGGATTTCCACGTGAATCTAGAACTTCACGAGCATATACATCAACAATAATAGGCATAATTAAAATATCCTCCTCTAAGCCTTAAGCTAATAAAATAATAGCACGCAAGCCATCTAAAATCAACGATTATAGGCTCTGAAAGCGGTTTTAACTTCCTCCTGGTTCTCATCAGTAAACACAAAGCGGAAATGTTTTATTCCATACGATTCATAATCTTTTCGATTTTCAATTTCATTCATAATATTCACATCATATAATCGCATGTGACAATCTTTATCTCCAAATAAAAAGACACGCTTTCCATCTAAGCCTTCAAGCTCATAACGATGATGATGGCACAAACCGCAATTCATTCTCTTACCATCTTTTAAAGCCGTATTTACAGGACAATGTTTCATCGTCATCAAGCGTCGTTTTTGATATAAAGTCTTATAGACTGGAGCATCAAAATGATAACGATTCGAAAAGCCCTTCATTATTTCTTCAACCTGATACTTGTCACACTCATCACTGATTACACAACTTTCATATCCCATTTCTAAGATAGCAGCCACACTATATGAATTAGAAACATTTAATGAATCTACAATTTTTCCTTTACCTAGATGCGCATTCACGAATCCATCAACACTCGTTATATTTGATTTTTCTAAGATTTGATTACTGTTAAACATTTCACTCACATAACAAGAAGAATCATCAACCTTTTGATTCATTGAATTAATTTCAAACAAATCAAATGAGGTTTTACTTTTCTGTGGAATATAACTATATTCTTTTTCAACAAGCGGCTCCTGTTTTAAACAAGCCTCTTTCATTTTTTCAAGAGCATTCCTACGAAGTTGGTTCATAACTGAAATCGGAAAATAAATATCTTTACCCAAATGATATTCAATATGATCAAAACTTGCCCAACTATCTTTTGTCTTAGAAAACTGTTTGTTTAACGTTTCTTCATCCGTTGCACGCTTTAAAGCCTGTACACTATCAATTTCAGTAGAAACACAAACGCTTGTCGAATCCTTATACACTTCCATTACCATCGGCTTTCCAACTGCACTACAAGTTACTATCGCATTAACCTTGCTTTGACGATTGGATGTACGAATTCTTTCATCAATTATTTTATTTAATTCAGAATCCATTGTTTTACGAACAATACTACCTACATGAACCCCTACTGGTCCTTCGATTAGAACTGTATTATTTTTAGGCATAAAAGAAATCAACTTTTGTTTCTTATCATACATAAAATTCACATGACAACCCAAGTTCTCTTTTTCAAAACGAATTCCATCATTTTGATGCAGATCTTGACTTAATTGAATGCAAATCTTATTTTTATTTACCTTTACAACCTTGCCAATTTCAATTCCCTGATGATTACAAGTTTTACTATTCATTAATTCTTTGCCACTAGCCCTATACATATGACCTACAGTATATTCTCGATTGAATGTAACACGTAAGTTTTGTTTGTCCTCAACATTTCGTTCCATATTCTCTAATACCTTTTTGACTTGTGAAACACTCTCATAAACATATGGAGCACTCTTCATTCGCCCTTCAATTTTTAACGAACAAACCCCCATATCCGCTAATGTATTCACTTCATCAATCAAAGATAGATCTTTTGGACATAATACATATTCTCCATGCGTATCCACTTTATTTCCATCTTCATAAAGGGTGTATTTCATTCGACATGGCTGTGCACACATTCCACGATTTCCACTTCGCCCATAATGTACACTTGAAAAATAACATTGTCCCGAATAACAAATGCATAAAGCTCCATGCACAAAAACTTCCACTTCAATACCTGTATCTACACATGCTTGAATTTCTTCTTTTGTACATTCTCTAGCTAAAACAACACGTTGAACACCTAATTTTTTTAGTTGTTCAATTTGATAAGGATTAGAAACTGAAAGCTGTGTAGAAGCATGTAGCACCAAATTGGGTAGTCTATGATGCAAAAGATGGATAAAACCTAAATCTTGAATGATCAACGCATCTACACCAAAAGAATGAACCTTTTTTGCCATATTGTAGGCATCCTCTATTTCATCCTCATATAATATTGTATTCATCGTAATATATACTTTTACACCACACAAATGACATCTTTCAATAACTTCTTTTGTAGTTTCTAAGTCAAAATTATTTGCGAATGCTCTAGCTCCAAAACTTGGCAAGCCAAAATAAACAACATCACATCCTGCTGCTAATGCTGCATTTAATGCTTCCATACTTCCTACGGGCGCTAATATTTCTGGTCTCATTTTCCTTGCTCCTTTCAAAATAAAAGCTACAGATACAATCTATAGCTAGTCTTTATTATTTTGATAATACTTTTTAATTGCCTCAAAAGTTTCTTGTGAAATCACATGTTCAATACGACAAGCATCTTCTGTCGCAATATTTTTAGGTACCCCAATATTTTGTAGCATATCTGAAAAGAAAGTATGACGCGCATATGTTTCTTCTGCGATTCTCTTTCCTTCTTCACTTAAAGTTAAAAATTTACTAACATCTAAAACAATTAATCCTTGCTCAGACAATAATTTTACGGCATGTGAGACGCTAGGCTTAGAAAAACCCAAATAACTTGCGACATCAACACTACGAACATGATCTAAACATTTTGATAAAACTAATATGGCTTCTAAATAATCTTCCATCGATTCGCCTAACTGCATATTCATTACTCCTCTAATTCTTTTCTTTAATTTTAAGCTAGTCCTCTTTTAAAGTCAATTGTCATGACATATAATAGTTATATGAACGATACAAAACTAACAATCGCAAATGCGCTATTAAACTTATTAAAAACACAACCCTTAAACAAGATTACAGTCACTCAAATCACAAAGGAATCAAATTTAACACGACAGACTTTTTATCGTAATTTTGAAGATAAAGAAGATCTAGTAAACTGGTATTTTGAAAAGCTATGTCTAGACTCTTTTAAAGAAATGGCTGATCAAACCACTTTAAAAGAAGCTTTAATTAAGAAATTCACTTTTATTCAAAGCCAAAACACATTCTTTAAAGAAGCCTTTAAAGAAGATGACTACAATTCTTTGACAAACTATGATTATCGCTGTATCTATGATTTCTACAAAAAGAAAATCGAAACAAAGACGACAATTGATCCACAACTAGACTTTCTACTTCAAATGTATTGTCATGGATCTATTGAAATGACTAAGTCCTGGGTCGAAAAAAATATGTATCTAGATATAGAAACGCTAGTCAATATGTTGATTGAATCCATGCCCGAAAGATTGAAACAATATATCAATCTTTAACTACAATACCTAAAAGTTTCACAGCGCTTGGGATGAATTCACGACAACACCTGTTAATTTATCACTCGACACCGCAATGTTTTCAATTTCACAGCTTGAGAAATCAAGCTCTTTTAATTTTGTGTTAAACCATTCCGTTGAATTTAATATACATTTATCAAATGAAGTCTTTTTAAAATCACATTGAACAAATCCTGAACCCGTTAAATCATTGATGTCAAATGCACACTCTTTAAATGTACTGCCACCAAAGTTACAATAATGTCCTTTGCATAATTGAAATAATGTATCTTGCACTAAGCTTTGTGAAAGTTCCATTCCACTGATTCGACAAGAAATGAAATGAACACGGCTTAAACTACATTGATTCAAGTGTACATTTTCAAATTCACAATGATCAAAAATAATATCCATATATTCAATAAAGCTAAAGCTACAATCTTTAAATTGACACTTGCTAAATTTACACCCATCCATCGTGATATTATCTAAGTTTTCTTCAATACAAACATTCTCAAATATATAATCACTCACATACGATTCATATGTCCATTCATCCATTTGTTCAAGACTCGTATTGATTTTTAGCTTTTTCATAGATTCTTAATTTTCAATAATACTTCTTGATTAAACAAGATATCTTTTAATAATTGTAAATCTTCATAACTCACAAAATCATACTCTGCACGATTTAAAATAATATAGATTTGTTGAAGAGCATTTTTAAGTTCCATCCATCCTTCTGGTGTACCAAACTCTTCATCAAACAACTTATGAATATTATCCTGGTTCATTAAAGGATATAAATAGGAATAGATGGTTGTCGTTGAAGGATTATTAAATCCATCAAAGAAATTCTTAAAGATAGGATAGATGTATTTTCGCAACATATTCAAAGTAGCTTTCGCATAAAATAAGGCACTCGCACTAAAATCAACATCCTTTACATCTTCATAATAGACTTCCAAATCACTTCCTGCTTCGATTTGATCTAAGACACTTCCCGGAAAATCTGCATAATCTTCTTCATTTATATTTAAAGCTTCATAAAAGTCCGTTTCTTCTTCAGGCTCTTCGTTTTGTTTCATATTATTCATCATATTTTGAGCCATGTCATTTAACTTATTCTTTTCTTCATCGCTCATATTGTCCATCATTCTTGAAATGGCTGAAAAATCAATATCACTAAATTTCATGTTTATTACCTCATTTCTAACATGTATTATACACAAAACATAAGTGGATTAACATAAACAAATATATTAGAATATATACATGAAATTATTAAATATACAAAAAGAAATCCCCGATATTCTTTTAGATATTCGCTATTGCACAACTTACAATTTCATTGGTGAAATCATTGATGGCTATATAGATCCGGTAGCGTTAGGAACAAAAGAATTGGTGAAGCAATTAAAAGTAATCAATTCAAAGGCAAGACAAATGGGATATCGATTAAAGATATGGGATGCCTATCGACCTCAAAGTGCCCTTGATCATTTCATGACTTGGAAAGATACTGAGGATGATAAAATGAAATCCATTTTCTATCCAAAATATTCCAAAAAATATCTTTTTGAGAATGACTTTATCATTGAAAAATCAGCGCACACCAGAGGTGGCACTGTCGATTTAACTTTAGTTGATGAAAAAACAGGAAAAGAATTAGATATGGGATCTTACTTTGATTACTTTGGCGATATTTCGAGTCCATTATACACAAAAGGATTAACGAATCATCAAATAAACAATCGCAAGACACTTAGAAATTTAATGTTAGATAATGGATTTATCCCTTTAGAATCCGAGTGGTGGCACTATACTTTAAAGGATGAACCCTATCCAGATACTTATTTTAATGTGGAGGTAAAATCTGATGGAAACTAAATTATGGTCTGCTTTAATTGGTCTTTCTAAAACCGTGGATTCAAATCCAAAAACAGAAAACACAGACACAATTATTTTAGATTGTCTTCAACATCTAAGAAATCATACAGTTACACAAGATCTAATTGATACAGTACACAAAGAAAAAGACAAGATATCGCCAAGCTGCAAAACCTGTATACATCCTTGTGGCAATACAAGTGATTATGACATGTCTTTGATTAATGACAAGAAAAAGGAATTGATGAATCAAATCCTGAATTTAAGTGATATGAACTTCATCTATCGCGGTCTATGCTATTTAGGCTTTGACATTGATGATTCTTATATTGATGAATTGATAGAAGAGGTCAAGAAATAATGAAAAAAAGAAAAATTCGCTATGACCGTATTTTATTGCCTATCTTAATACTGTGTGTAATTATCTTTGGAATATCTTCATGTCATAAAACAGAAGAAACAAAAGTTCAATCAAAACCCATTCATACGACAACTACTTTTTTAAAGAACGCGTTAAAACCCGTTGGTCAAACCCTGTATATTTATGGTGGAGGCTGGAACGAAGCACAAACAGGTTCCGGAACTGAAGCGTTAACTTTGGGCTTATCTAAGGAATGGAAATCCTTCTATGATACACAAGATAGTTCATACAATTATGAAAACTATATGTATGAAATCCATAAAGGACTCGATTGTTCTGGCTATGTCGGTTGGTCTATCTACAATACATTAGAAACCAAATCCAATCATGGCAATGGCTATGTATTAAAGGCTGAAGAAATGACTAAAACATTTGCGAACATGAAGTTAGGAAGCTATAAAGATTCCATTCAAAACGTAAAACCAGGTGATATTGTCTCTATGGCGAATGCTCATGTTTATATTGTACTTGCCGTATGTGAGGATGGCAGTTTATTGATTGCTCACTCTAGTCCTCCAGGTGTTAAAATTTCAGGTACATATGACCAAAATGGAAATTCAAATTCACAAGCTGTCGGATATGCACAAAAAATTATGAAAACGTATTATCCAGACTGGTACAGTCGTTATCCAAATTGCACTGTCGATTCTAGTTTTACTGAACCAAGTAATGTATCTTTATTTCACTGGAATTCAAAAACATTAAAAGATACAGATCAATTGCACTCTATGAGTATTAATCAAATCATTCAAACTTTATTTAAATAGGAGGTCAACATGGAAAAAGATTGGAAATTATTTAGAAAGAAACTAGGTAGCTGGCAAGAAGCCTATATGGATAAGCTTGTTGAGGAATACAAATCCATTTTAAATTCAGATGCATTATCTTCTGATAAATACTGGGCTCTACGAAAGAAAATTTATGAGGACTATAAAAGTCCTGGCGTTTTGGCAAGAGATGTATCTCGATCAAATATGTTCATTATATTATTAGGTTTATTGCGTGATGAAGCCATCACTATGGATGATTTAGATGGATTTAGTGATGAACTTAAAGAAGATCTTCAACAATTACTCAAATGAAAAAGCCGAAAAATCGGCTTTTTTCATTTAGTCTTCTTTTTTACCAGCTAACTCTTTTAATGCTTTTAAAGAATCCACTTTCTTTGAATATAAAGTCAATGGAGCAGAACTTGTATCACCAATCGCTGTTAAATCATATCCTTGTGCTTCACATTCATTTTTCAAATATGCTTTGTGTTGGAACGAGTTCAAATCAATTTCGCCATTATTTAAAGCCTCATTTGGTAAGTTATATGCATCAAATACAACTACATCTAAATAGATTCCAGAATTTTCATCGTCTAATACTTTTTGTACCGCTCTAAATGTATCGGCAGAACCACAAGTACCAATCTTAATAACTTTCTTCCCATCTGAATTTGATTGATATCCTTCAATATCGCTCACAAAATTTTTATCGACTGTATAATCTTTATCATAATCAAATGCAGGAACACTCGCTCCTTTATTCTTTTCTAGAATATATTCAGCCACTAACTGACTTTGGTATGCCTTTACTACCTTTTGATAATCCTCATTATCTTTATCGGCAGTACGTGCAACGATCACATTAATAAATGGATTGTCACTTCCTACTTCTTGTACTTCTGTAATCAAGCCATCCTTTTTAGGTTTTAATCCAGCTGGAATCGCATATGTACCATTGATTGTAGCTGCTCCAAAATCATCCAAAGTCGAAACCAATGTATTGGCTTGCGTAGGAACAATTTCAATATTGTATTTATACTTCGTAACATCCTTCAATTCTGGAGTCCAACCAGCCTTGTCATCCACGTCAATCAAGCCAGCTTTTTCTAGAAGCAATAACCCTCTTCCACCATTTGTGGCATCGCTTGGAATACCAATTTTTACAGGTTCACTTGATGACTTTGATGAACATCCTGTAAGTAATGTTGTAGCTACTAAGCCTGCTGTTAAAAATGTTTTAAATAATTTATTTGTCTTCATAATCCTTTTCCCTCTCTTTTATTTATGAAATAATTCTTTATTTGTGGTTGCACGTGATAATGTATTACCCAACAATTGAATCAACGAAACAATGATCAATAATAAGATCACACATAAATTCACAACATCTTGATAATGTAAGTTTTGTCCATAATTAATTGCGAACGAACCAATTCCACCAGCACCAACTGCACCTGCAGAAGTTGTTAATCCAATCAATGAAATAGCCGTAATAGTTGTTACACGAATCAAATCCGGTAACGCCTCATGCAGATAAACACGAAAGATAATTCCTAGTGTTGAGCTTCCCATGCTTCTAGCGGCCTCTATTTTTCCTGGATTTACATCCGCTAATGCCGTTTCGACTTGTCTTGTGTAGAATGGAACCGCTCCAAAGACTAATGGAACAATAGCCCCTTTGACTCCAATCGAAGTACCCGCAATACTTCGTGTTAACGGAATCAAGAAAATCAATAGGATGATAAATGGTACTGCTCTAAAAACATTCGTGATAACTTCTAGAATAAAATGAATAATCCGATTTGGCTTAATACCATCTGTCTTTGTTACAATCAATGAAATTCCAAAAGCACCTCCAATTAGTAATGTAATCAAGCCTGCGATGAAAAACATTTGATACGTTGCAGTCAATGCTGTTAAAAATATATCCCAATAATTGGCAACGTTTGGAAAAAAATCAACTAAAAATTTAGGCATGACGAATCACCTCCACTTTTACATTAGATTCATGTAGAAAATCTATGGCACGCTGTACATTTTCCTTAGTCCCTTCAATTGAAGCAATAATGCCACCCAAAGCATCCGCATTAACGACATCTACATTGGCCAACATGATATTTACTCCACATTATATTCACGAGATATTTTTGAAATGGTTGCACTACCAACACTATCTCTAGTGAATGTAAGTTTAACTAATTTACAATCCGTAGGAATAATTGTCTTATTCTCAATCAACTTTGTTATATTTGATAATGAAGATGAGGAATTAATAAATTTCTTCGTGATTTCTTCTTTTGGATTGGCGAAGATATCATATACATCTCCTTCTTCAACAACCTTACCATTCTCCATAACTGCCACACGATTTGCGATAGATTTAATCACACTCATTTCATGTGTGATCAAGATAATTGTTATTCCTAATCTTTTATTTAAATCCCTCAATAACTTTAGAATGGATTCTGTCGCATCTGGATCTAAGGCAGAAGTTGCTTCATCACTAAGTAACACCTTAGGATTGTTTGATAAGGCTCTTGCGATGGCTACACGCTGTTTTTGTCCACCCGATAATTGTGATGGATACACATATTTTTTATCTGCCAAATCTACAAGATCTAATAATTCATCCACACGAGTTTCAATTTCTTTCTTTGATAACCCCGTATATTTTAATGGGTACGCCACATTATCAAATACAGTGCTTCGATCTAATAAGTTAAAATGTTGAAAGATCATTCCTATGGATCGTCTTAACTCTCTTAATTTCTTTTGACTTATATCTAAACTTCCTTGATTTGCACTTACCTTTCCAAATCCTTCAATTTCAATACTTCCAGAATCTGGAATCTCTAAAAAGTTCAAGCATCGAACCAAAGTACTTTTACCAGCACCAGAATATCCAATCACCCCATAGATTTGCCCACTTTCAATATGTAGTGAAACATCATCTACGGCATGTACGTCTGCATTCTTTAAATGATAGGTTTTATCCAAATGTTCTATATTAATCATTTATAACACTCCAATCTAACAAAAAAAGCCGAGGACTTTCCCCGGCAATCGCACACTTAAATAAGCGACAAACGAATTGAAAACCGGGTCACATTTTTTAACATATACATTTGCATCATTGACATCATCATTGTTTTCATTTTCGTTTCCTCCTTGCATGTTTGTATTCTACAAGAAGGTTATGTTATTGTCTAATTGTTAAATTTTTTAAGCAGTTATAAAAATTATTTATTACTAAAATAATCCTTCATCGTTTGAATATACGTACTACCAATCTCACTCAACACTGTATTTTTCCTTGTGATATACCCAATTTCCATCATAGAATTGGGATTCTCTACATTCGCTTCATAAGGCACAACTACATAGTCATCCCCATTCAAATCACGACTAATAATTCCAGAACATAAAGTATATCCATTCAGTCCTCTCATTAAATTCAGCATCGTAGCACGATCATTCACTTGAATCTTTCTTGGAAATTCATTTTCAACCAATATCTCCTCTGCCGTATACATCGAAGGATTATCACCTTGATCAAAAGTCATATTTGGATAAGGCAATAATTCTTCATACGTAATTGATTTTTTCTTGGCAAGAGGATGCCCTTTATACAAATACACAAAGGCATCGCAATCCGCTAATTTATGAAATTCTAAATTCCACTCATCAAATTGTTTCATCATAAAACGACGATTATAGTTGGATAAATATAAAATGCCTATTTCACTTAATGAATTACCTACATCCTCAATAACATGCATCGTCTTTGTTTCGCTAATCGCAAAATCATATTTAGAAGTCCCATACTTCTTCACTGTATCCACAAATGTTTTGGTCGCAAATGAATAGTGCTGGCACGAAACACGAAACTTATTTCTTCGTAAGCTTACATCTTCATAGCGATTTTTTAATAATTCATATTGTTGGTACAACTGTCTTGCGTATGTTAAAAATTCTTGTCCTTGTTGCGTCACAGTGACTCCATGACTTGTACGATTAAAGATTTGAATATCTAGTTCTTTTTCAAGTGATTGAATGGCAGACGTTAAAGTAGGCTGAGACACAAAAAGCTTTTCAGCCGCCTTATTCATAGATTTCTCATCTGACACCGTTAATACATAAAGTAATTGTTGAAGCGTCATTTTCAGTCTCCTTTATTTTTATAATTTTAATGAATATTTGTTGATTTTCAAGATTCCATAAAATAAAAGAGCTTGAAAAGCCCTTTAAACGTAAAATAATTAATTCTCTTTTTGATGTTCTACATGCCAAGCATGATCCTCTTTCACTTTCGCAAGTTCTTCTGGATTTTCAAACAATTCGAGTGCCATAAAAGCCAATGCTTTTGCTCCTTTGACAATCGCATCCATTGCCTTTTGACTACATGAAGCATTGACCATGTCTTGACTATGTCCTGCAATCTGTACATCTGTAATACTAATATGAGGCTGAATCGTAGGTACAACCTGACTAATATTACCCACATCACTACTTCCAGGCATGACCACATCTTCTACATGTTTTACAGTATTGCCAAGTTCTGTAATATATTTTTCATAGATTGCATCTAAAGAAGGTGTTAAAACCATATTTTCTACAAGATTTTGATACAACTTCATACTCGATGTACAACCCGTCTGTAAAGCGGAACCCTTCACAATATTCTCTACTTTTTCATATAACTCATGCAACGTATCAATATCGGCAGCTCGAATATAATATTTGGCCTTTGTGTATTCTGGAATGACATTGGGAGCTGTTCCCCCATCAACAATCACACCATGAATACGAATGCGATCTGTTAGTTGTTGTCGTAAAACACCAATGGCTGCATATGTTAAGATCTGCGCATCCAATGCATTGATTCCATCTTGAGGACATCCTGCTGCATGCGCCGGTTTTCCCCAAAATTCAATATCTACAGGTGCACATGCATAATTACGCGTACTTAATCCATCTTCTGGACCTGAACCTGGATGCACGCATAGGGCAAAATCCACATCTTTTAAATATCCCTTCTTCACAAAAGAACCTTTGGCACTTCCATTTTGTCCACCCTCTTCTCCAGGCGTACCATATACACGTACTTCTCCACCAATTTGATCCACGACACTTTTTAAAGCAGCACCCGCAAGAGAAGAAGTAGCACCAAACACATTATGTCCACATCCATGGCCTAAACCTGCAAGAGCATCATATTCTGCTAGAAAAACAACCGTAGGACCTGGTTTATTACTTTTGTAGGTTGCCGCAAAGCCTGTACGATGTCCTGCCGCTGGTAATTCAATCTCAAAGCCTTCTTTTTTTAATTGTTCACTCAAGGTTTGAGAAGCAAAATATTCAAAGTCACTAACTTCTGGCTTGGCATGAATAGCCAAAGAAATATCTTGATATACTTTTGCGTTTGTATCTATAAATTGAGAAATTTGATTCTTTAATTCTGACATAAAATAGTTCCTCCTAAAAGTTGAGTCTATTGTACAAAGAACAAGTGCTATATTCAAATTCTATTTATTTATATCTAGTTATAAATTATTTTTATATTTCAAGCAAAAAGAAAAACGGCATAGCCGCTTATTCTTTCGTTAGATCCTCACCAAAATACTTGATAGAAATCTTAGATAAAGTTCCATCTTCTTTGAGTTCTTTTAAAGCCTTATTTACAGCTTTCTTTAAAGAGGTATTATCATCCCCTTTTACCATTGGAATCGCATAGGGTGTAGATTCTTTGGATTGATCGACAATTTTAAATGAACTATCCTTTGTCGTTTGAAGATAATCATTGATTGAAGTAGCCGCATTGATTGTCGCATCCACACCACCACTTTTTACAAGATCCATACATTTCGTTAAATCATCAACACCTTTTACAGTTGCCCCATAGTCTTCACCCAATTCCATATAAGTAGATCCAATCGAATTGGCAGTTGTCTTTCCTTTTAAATCATCAAACGAAGTAATTGTCGTATTATCATTACGAACAACTAAGACTGTGTGATCATACGCATAAGGTGTAGAAAAATCAAATTTCTTTTCTCTTTCCTTTGTGATATCGACACCATTAATAACTAAATCATACGTACCCGTTGATAATCCAGTTAATAATCCATCCCATTTACCTTCCACAATATTGGCTTTTACACCTAATTTCTTGGCAATATTCTTAGCGACTTCCACATCAACACCCATCAATTTATCATCCTTATCATGATAAGAGAATGGTTGCCAATCGCCTTCTAAACCAATTGTGATTTCACCTTTATCTTGAATCGTAGCTAAATGATCCTTACTAGATCCACATCCTGCTAAAGTAAATGTCATAACTGCACTTAATAAACCTGCTAACAATTTTTTCATCTTACATTTCCTCTTTCCTTAAAAAATCTTTTGTTCGTTCTTGTTTCGGATTTTCAAAGAAATTCTTTGAACTGCCCTCTTCAACAATTTTCCCTTTTTCCATTAAAATCACATGACTAGAAACATGTTTCGCGAAAGCCATCTCATGCGTGACCACAACCATAGTCATTCCTTCATTGGCTAATGTCTTCATAACACTTAAAACTTCTTGAATCAACTCTGGATCAAGAGCTGAAGTCGGTTCATCAAAATAAATAATGTCTGGATTTGTTGCCAAAGCTCTTGCGATTGCAACACGCTGTTGTTGTCCACCCGATAATTGTGAAGGATAATGAGTCGCACGATCTTTCATTCCTACTTTTTCAAGCATCTGCATACCAATCGCATTGGCCTCTTCTTTAGAAACATTTCGCGCTACAGTAAGACCTAATGTTACATTTTGTAGGGCTGTCTTATTCGCAAATAAATTGTAATTTTGAAATACAAACCCCGTATGCTTTCTAAGCTGGGCAACATCCTTCTTTGATGTATTTGATAAATCGTAAGATTTTCCATTAAAAATCATAGTCCCTGCATCAGCTGTCTCTAAATAATTAATACAACGAAGTAAAGTTGTCTTACCTGATCCTGAAGGGCCTAATATCGCAATGACATCGCCTTTATTGACTGTAAGATCCATTCCATTCAAAACATTTAAATTTCCAAATGATTTATGAATATCTTTAATTTCTAATAAAGCCATACTCTATCTCCCTGCCTGATAATAATTCAGCTTCTTTTCACCCCAAGCTTGCAGCCAAGTTAAAACTGTACAGAAAATCAAATAAACTAAAGCCACTTCTATGTATAACTGCATAAACTGATAAGTTCTCCCGGCAATTCTTTCTGTCTGCATAAACATTTCTGTAACCGTAATATTCGCAGCTAAAGACGTATCTTTTACAAGTGAAATCAAGTTATTAAACAATGATGGAAATGCACTTCGAAAAGCTTGCGGTAAAATAATATGCATCATAATCTGCATATAGCTCATTCCTACACATAGTCCGGCTTCCATTTGTCCTTGTGGTACACTTTCAATCGATCCGCGAATGGTTTCTGCACAATAAGCGCCTGTATTTAATGAAAATACAATAATCGCTGCCGTAATAGCCGATATTCTCACGCCAATCGATTGCATCCCAAAATACATAATAAATAATTGTACAAGCATAGGTGTTCCTCTAAATATCCAAATATAGAATTGAACAACATACTTCATAACCGGAACTTTCGCATATTGTATCAAGGCACAAAAAATGGCCAACACCATAGCTAGAACAAAAGAAATGACTGCCAAAGGTAATGTCATTACAATTCCCGAAATAAATATCTTTGGGAATGATTCTAAAAACAATTCCATTCTTTCCCTCCCTAAAATCTTTATACTATTCTACACCCTAAAGTAAACTTTAGGTCAACTAAATCAATCCAAACGATTTTAATATCGTTAACCAGAACGTAATACTAAAAGCACTAAGCAGTGTTGTCAGCATCACAACACTTGATGTTAATACACCTTTATGACCCATACTTTTAGCCATCACAAAGCCAGATACCGTTGTACTTGATCCGCACATAATCAAAATGGCAACTAAGGCTTGATTTCTGAATCCTAATAAAGCTGCAATTGGTAAGAAGATCGTACAAAAACCAATTAATTTCATAAATGTACAGAATAAAGATGGTTTCAATTCTCCTTTCGCCTGATCAAAATCAAAAGTGGCTCCCATCGCCATTAAACCTAGTGGTGTTGCTGTACTTGCGATCATAGATATTGTTTTATTGATGACTTGTGGCAGTTTAAATGGCAACAAACTCACAAGTACACCTATCACAATGCCTAGAATTAGTGGATTCTTTAAAATTCCAATGAATGTTTTCTTATAATCAACCTTAGATTGTTCAGCCTTAAAGAAAGATAGAATCACAACGGATACTACGTTATAAACAAATACAACACTCATCAACATCAATGGCGCAACACCTACATCTGGATAAATATTTGATGTTAATGCAAGTCCTAATAAGGCAGCACTACTTCTGTAACAAGCTTGAATAAATTCACCTTGAATCGCTTTATCTTTTAAACGTAATGAAAATAATATCGATAATAGAATACTAATTAAAGTAGATACAACACAAAATACGACAAACTTTGTATCCCAAAGATCTTTAAAATTAGATTTAGACACATCGACAAACAACAATAGTGGCAATGATACTTTAAAGACAAATGAATTCAATTTTGATGCCAATGTATCATCTAGAATATTCATTTTATTTAAGAAATAACCGACAACCATCAATAGAAAGATGGGAATCGTTGCATTTAGGCTAAATAATAAATTTTCCACAGAAATCCCTCCAAAACTATCTTAAAATTTTAGCACAAATATTGAATAATATGCACTAAAACACTTATATGTGACATTATTATCATTTTGTCACTTGTATGTAAGCGCTTGTACTCGTACAATGGAATTAACAAGTATATGAGGAGGAAATAATACTTATGGCAAATCGTTTTATTTTAAATGAAACAAGTTATCATGGTGCTGGAGCCATCAAAGAAGTGGTTACAGAAGTTAAAGCACGTGGATTAAAAAAAGGTTTAGTTGTTACAGACAAAGACTTGATCAAATTTGGTGTAGCTACTAAAGTCACAGACTTATTAGATGAAGCTGGACTTCCTTACGAAATCTATGATGAGGTTAAGGCAAACCCAACTGTTGAACAAGTTAAAAATGGTGTACAGGCAGCTAAAAATGCTGGTGCAGACTATTTAATCGCTATTGGTGGTGGAAGCCCACAAGATACTTGTAAAGGTATTGGAATCATCTTGGCAAACCCAGAATTTGAAGATGTTGTTAGCTTAGAAGGTGTTGCTCCAACTAAAAACAAATCTGTCCCAGTTATCGCAATTGCGACTACAGCAGGTACTGCAGCAGAAACTACAATCAATTATGTAATTACAGATACTGAAAAGAAAAGAAAATTCGTTTGTGTAGATGCTCACGATATTCCAGTTGTTGCGATTATCGATCCAGAAATGATGTCAAGTATGCCAAAGGGCTTAACTGCAAGTACTGGTCTTGACGCATTAACTCACGCTATTGAAGGATACACAACTTTAGCTGCTTGGGAACTTGCTGATACATTAAACTTAAAAGCTATCGAAATCATTTCAAGAAGCTTACGTGCAGCTTGTGCTAACGATCCAAAAGGACGTGAAGACATGGCTTTAGGACAATATATGACAGGTATGGCATTCTCTAACGTTGGTTTAGGTGTTGACCACGGTATGGCTCACCCATTAAGCGCATTCTACGGAATCCCTCACGGTGTTGCTTGTGCTACATTACTTCCATACGTTATGGAATTCAACAAAGATTACACTGGTGAAAAATTTAGAGAAATCGCTCGTGTAATGGGAGTTGAAGGTGTTGATGAAATGTCTCAAGAAGAATATCGTCAAGCTGCTATTGATGCCGTTATTCAATTAAGTAAAGATTGCGGAATTGCTCAAAGCTTAAAAGAAATCGGTGTTAAAGAAGAAGACTTACCTACATTAACAGATTCAGCTATGGCTGACGTATGTACAGGTGGTAACCCTCGTCCATGTACTAAAGAATTGATCTTCGACTTATATAAATACGCATTTAACGGAAGAGACTAATATGTCCATTTAGAAGGCAATCTAGTTGCCTTCTTTCAGTGCAAAAAAAAGATGAGATCACTCTCATCTCATTAACGATTTACATGAACATATCCAATAAATGGTTGGTTACATTCAACACTATAAATTGTTGTCTGATTTCCATACCATCCACCATGAACAGCCTGCCCATTACCAATATATAATGCTACATGTCCTTGATATACACAAATATCTCCTGGAACCGGATTATTTGTCAAAGGTCCTAAGCTTAAATAAGCTGCTGGTGCACCATGGAAATTGATTCCTACAGCAGCAAGTGAATTTGTCACTAACATTGTACAGTCTTGATATACCCCAATCTGAGCTAATGCTGCATCAGCAATTCTTTGATAGAAATCTTTTTCTACATTAACTGTAATATTTTTTTCACTTACATTTCCCGCTTTATCTTTCGCTTTAATGGATCTTGTAAAAGTTCCTGTATTTGTTGTATCTACATTTTCAGTCAAAGTCACAGTTCCTTCTTCATTTAATGAAACATAGCGATTGATATCAAATGCTTCATTTTGTTCCACTGTGATTGTATCCTCACAAGTAATTACAGGCGCTGTTGTATCTTCTACCTTGATATTTACTTCAGCGCTGTGCTTTTCATTTGTATTTTTGTTTTTTCCTTCAATAGAAACTGTTTGTTTACCAACCGTATCAATATCTAAATCTTTTACTTTTACCTTGTAGTTTTTTGATTCATATACAGATACATTTTTTGATTTCTTTTTAAATTTTACATTTGCATATTTTTGATGTAATTCTTTTGTAAATACAGACTGCATTGAATCTGCATTTTGATATTCAATTTTATAAGCTGGTGTGTTTTCTTTTGCTGCAACACTTGTAACGCCTCCAAATGTAGATGTAGCAATCATCACACTCGCAAATACTTGCATTAATTTTTTCATTGTTATGAGCCTCCTCATTGCTCACACAATTAAAGAGGCTACACTATTTTCTCGTAAGTGTCAAAAGAATACCCGTATTTCCCACAATTTAACATATTAATTTGTTTTAATTTGCCATTATTAATAAGTTCGTCCCATTTTTTTGCACTTTTTAGTAAAAAAAAGAACTACAAAAAGGCCCAGACAACGAGATGTTGTCCAAGCCCAATATTAGCTACAATACGTTTTGTAACTTATACCGCACTTTAAATTATTGGAGATAAAATTCACCTAACTCCACCGAAATTTATAATGCTAGTACAAATTATTGATTGTCAGACTCTGCTTGTCTGCTTTTTAAGATTTCCTTTGCTTCTTTAACAGTGATTGCACTCGAATCCGTTTCACTATTCAAGTAGATCTCTTCATCCCCATTTTGTAAGTAAGCTTCTCCACCTAGAAAGCCATCCCCTAATGGAATCACTTTTTCATCATCATCGCATCCAGGAAAATAGCCTACATCCTCATTTGTCTCATTTACTTCTTCAACATTAACCGGTTCCTCACTCGATCTTGCAAAAGCAGGATAAGCTGTAACAGCAACTAAACCAATAAACAACGGAATTAATAATCGAATCTTTTTCATTTTTTCACCTCCATCCATTAATCTTCATCCTCTAAATATGATGCTTTTTCAATTTCTCTTGCCTGCTTCACTGTGATAATTCGATCCCCATCCTGTAAATCAGATTTATCCACATCAGAACCATCTTCATTCAGTAAATAGCCACCACCTTTTACTAGAATAATATGCTGACTATTCTTCAATCCTTTAAATTTAAAATCCACATATTGTTGAGCCTGCAACTCTGAATCAGCATCAACATTTATAGTAGGACTTTCTACTTGGATAGGCTCATGATAACTTGCTGCAAATGCTTTAAATGTACAAAATCCTACAACAACAGATAAACATAAAATATACATTGTTCTCTCTTTCATAAGTCTTTTCCTCCATCTTTTTTTGCGAAAACGTTTTCCTATCTTCATTATATTCCGATTGCGTATTTTTGCAAGCGTTTTGTGTTTTAATTTATCTTGCATATTTTTGAAACAATGTTAGAATTATATTGGGTGATAATTATGATACAACTAACAAAAAAAGAAAGAAGCGTTATGGACATTCTATGGGACAGTCACATTGAAATGTCAGCAAGTGAAATTAGAGAAACCTCTAATGAAGAATTGAGTATTTACACGATCCAACAAGCTTTGCGCCATTTATTAGAAGTACATTTTATTGAAGTATACGACATTGCCTTCAACAACAAATCTTTAACACGTAAATATAAGCCACTCGTATCACAAGCTGAATATGTAGATTCTTTTATCAACAATGATACAAGACTTCAATTAGCCAGTAACTTTGTCAATAATACGGATGATTTAAAAGAATTAGAAAAACTTCAAAAACTCATCGAGAAAAAATTAAGAGCATTAAAATGACATTTTCTCTGACTTCATTCTTCTCCGGATTATGCAGTGTTACTTTATTCATAATGTGTTTTGGATTTATACTACGACATAAAAAGGCATATAAATACTTTCGTACAGATGCACTCTTATTAATCATATGCCTGATTTTTATTCGCTTGCTGTTTCCGTTTGAACATGCACATATGATCTATATTCCAATCCAAAAAGTAATGAATCCGCTTTTGGATTTCTTCAATCAAACACATGTAGTAAAGCTCTTGATCTTATTGTGGCTTGTAGGAAGTGCAATCTTTTTGATTTACTTCATAAAAGATTATATTCATACGGAATATATCTATAAAAAAATAATGAAGCAAAGTCAAATTGTTGGATATAGACAATCTTATCCTGTATACAAATCGAATTTGATCTATGGACCTTGTGTGATTGGATTACACAAAACTATTTTGCTTCCTGAAATTGACTATTCAGAATCGGATTTAAATTCAATCCTCGCGCATGAAAGTTACCACATCAAGAAGAATCACAATCTAATCAAAGGCGTATTAAATCTTATTTGCTGCATATACTGGTGGTTTATCCCCATATATTTCTTCAAAAAATATATTTTCCTGTATTTAGAAATGAAAACTGATGATTCTATAATCCAAAATCTTGATGAAAAAGAGAGCTTTGCCTATATGCAGACTCTGATTCAAATTCAGAAGCAATCCTCTCAGAAATCATTCACGTCCTATATTTCTTCAAATGGATTTATTCTTAATTATAGAATCCATTACATGATGAGAGGTCTACACAAAAAGAAAACAAACGCTTTTATTTTGGTTTCAACAGTATTGATCTGTTTCTTATCTACCTTTATAAACATTTCTGGATATTATACAAATACTAAGTTAACAGAAAATACTTTTGAAATCACAAATGCAAATGCGTATATATTCGAAAACAAAAACAATCCTCCATCCTTATTATTTTATTTAGATAATCAATATATCTTAGGTGGATATACCAACTTAAAAGAAATACAAGACGAACAAAAACTACCAACATACAAAGACCTTGGAAAAACCCGAAACATTCAATCAATCACAAATACACAGAATACAGTCATCAAGAATTCAAAACAAACTACTTACCGATGGAAATATAAATTAGAAAACGGTTATGTATACAGAAGGCTGTATAATGCATGTAAAAACACTTGGGTATCCGATTGGATGTCAGCCTGAAATTTATAACGAAGATTACCACAGTCTTCGTTTTTTTATTCAACAAGGATAACTTAAACATTAAAATGCCTGAAAAAAAGGACCCAGACAACTAAACGTTGTCCAAGTCCAATATCAGCTATAAAAAGTTTTGGAGTATATGCCTCCTGTTAAAATTTTGGATAGCAAATTCATCTAACCCCATCCAAATTTAATGTACTGTTCTAACCGATTAATATTCTAATTTTTTAACCTTTTCCCAAGTAAACTGGGGATCACCAAAGTGTCCATAGCATGATGTTTTGTGGTAAACTGGCTTTCTTAAATCCAATTCGGAAATGATGTTTCCTACTTCAAAATTGAAGTTTTTCTTAACAATTTCCAATAATTTTTCATCATCAAATTTACCTGTTCCAAAAGTGTCTACACATAAAGATACAGGTTGTGCTTTACCAATTGCATACGCAACTTCAACTTCACAACGACGAGCTAAACCATTCGCAACAATGTTTTTAGCTACATAACGAGAATAGTAAGCGGCACTACGGTCTACTTTTGTAGGGTCTTTACTAGAGAAGCATCCTCCTCCAATGCGTCCACGTCCACCATATGTATCACATACGATTTTACGCCCTGTCGTTCCTGAATCTCCCCATGATCCACCTACAACGAAGCTTCCAGATGGGTTGATGAAATATTTTGTGTTTTCATCTAAATATTTTTCATCAATGCAAGGTTTAATCACTTCATTCATGATCAATTCTTTAATTTCTTCTTGTGTAATATCTTTTGAATGTTGAGTTGAAACAACGATTGTATCAATACGTTTGATTTCATCATTTTCATATTCAACAGATACCTGTGTTTTTCCATCTGGCTTTAATAAATCTGGGTGTTCTCTTCTAACTTTAGTCAATTGACGAGCTAAAAGGTGTGCATAATAGATAGTTAATGGCATATACTCATCATTTTCATCACATGCATAACCAAACATAATACCTTGGTCACCAGCACACACTTCATCACGGTTTACCGCATTGTGAATTTCAGGACTTTGTTGGTTTACAACAGTATGTACATGATATTCTTCTGTATATCCAATACGTTTGATTTCATTCAATGCGATTGTTTCATAATCCAATTCTGCCTTTGTATTACATTCACCATAAATTAATACAAAATCATCTTTAATTGTACATTCAACAGCCATATTTGAATATGGGTCTTGAGCTAATGCAGCATCTACGATTGCGTCGGCAATTTGGTCACAAATTTTATCTGGATGACCTTCAGTAACACTTTCACTTGTAAAAATATAGTCTTTCATTTTGTCTCCTCTTCTTGCTTATCCATAAAAAAAACATACTTTAAGAAGTATGTTACAAATCTTTATACTTCTTATCGCTGTTAGCAGGACCACCTTAACATATTGTCAGGTTGGCGTGAAGTCAACGAGCTAACTCTCTACTTCAACTCTGGATAATTTTTTTTACGCATAAAGATTAAAACATGAAACTACAAATAATGCAAGGAATTCATCACCATTATTATACATATCTTCATTTATGTACTTCAAAATACAAAAATGGCTAAATTATCTAGCCATTTCATTCTAATATCCTAATACTTCATCCACTAAGATTACATGAATACGATCGGGTTCCATACTGTTTCTTGTGATAACCAATTGGTCGCAAATGCAGCCTTGGGCTAAACAATTTGCACAACTACCTGTTAATTGACAAGGTCTGTTTCCACTAAAACGTTGATTATTAATGGGTGCAGCCACATTTCTTAATCTAGAAATTGCACTGTCTAAATCTTTTGTCACCTTATTCATACCTACGATCATTATGACATGTCTAGGCCCAAAACATAAACATGACACACGATTACAATGCCCATCCATATTGACTAAAATTCCATCTTCTGTCATCGCATTGGTACTCATTAAATAGTAGTCTGCATAAAAACAATCTCTTTCCAACTTGTACTTTTCTTCGGCATCTTTTGCCTGATCTCGATCAATAACTTTAAAATTTCTTTTATAAAGCTCTTCCTTGATACCAATCTTATTTAAAGTATCTGAGCCTCCCCAGCCGACACTTGAGCCTGGCTTCATAATTTCAAATGCCAAATCTACAGCTTCTTGTTTCGAATGCACATAATACCCATTCATATGTCTGTTTTTTAAACTTTGAATCACTTTTTTAGACAATAAATCATTTCGTTTTGTGATCATTTTTTACACCTCAATCCACTCTATTTTATTCACTACAATCGATGATGGTCGATCCTTTTTTCCTTGAATTAGACAAATACGATCTTTTTGAATGTTTTCTTTTTGCTGTTCATACAAACGAGGCATGATAACCGCATCCATTTTACCAGCTTCATCCTCGACACTCATAAAGCACATCCAATCACCTTTCTTTGTCTTATGCGTTCTAAAAGATGCAACACGCACTAAAATACTCATATATCCATCTCTATTTACCGCATTCAATAATGGTATACAATTTGGATAGTTATGCATACGTAAAGACTGCACAGGATGTTCACTCACATAGAAACCGTACACATATTGCTCTTTTTGGGCTTTTTGTATTGGATTCTCTTTGATTCTTTGAATGCCTGGACGAGAGACAATACTAAAATCGAAACGTAAATTGTTCGGATCTTCAATTCGCACAATATTTACATAATCCATCAGCTTTCTTAAATTCTCATTAAGAGTCGCACGATTATATCCAAAACAATCCAATGCTCCGCCATCAATTAAAATTCGAATCGTAGATTCATTGATCTTATACATACTTGCCTTGGCAAGAAAATCAAATAAATCTGCATATGGTGCATGTTCTAAAATCGTTGGATAAATTGTTTTCCCTACACCTTTTAAAACTTGTAGCGGCATACGAATTGAATTCTGTTCAATCGTATAATACGCCTTAGAATGATTAATATCACACCCATTCACAACGATATTTCTTCGTTTACATTCATAAATATATTGCGATGTTTTTATACCTGAACCAATGACACTATTTAAAAGGCTTTGATAGAAATATAAAGGATAATTTGCCTTTAAATAAGCCATTTGATAAGCTACTAAGCTGTAGGCATAACTGTGTGATTTATTAAATCCATAACCCGCAAATTGTTCCATAATGGAAAATATCTCATTGGAAACAGAATCCTTGATACGATTCTTTCGAGCTCCTAAAATGAATTGCTCTTTTAAATTCTGCATGACATCCAATTTCTTTTTCGACATAGCCTTTCTTAGTGTATCTGCTTGTGCCAAGCTAAATCCGCCAATCACTTGGGCTGTCTGCATAACTTGTTCCTGATAAATCATGATACCATAGGTTTCCTTCAAGATTGGTTCTAGTAAAGGATGAGGATACACGACTTTCGAAGGATCCTTTTTTCTTTCAATATATGTATTAATATGCTGCATCGCTCCAGGACGATATAAAGCAAGTACAACACTGATATCTTCAAATTTGTTGGGTTGTATCTTTTGTAGTAAAGACGTAATTCCACTAGATTCCAATTGAAATACACCTAATGTGTTTCCAAACGATAATAATTGATATGTTTTCGCATCCTTTAAATTGATTTTCATCATATCCAAAGAAATATGTTTTTGTTCTTTTAGATTTGTGACAATTTCATGAATCGTCGTTAAATTACGAATGCCCAAAAAATCCATTTTGATCAAGCCCAAATCTTCTAGATATTCCGCTGTAAATTGTGTAGCCTGAATATCTCCATCGACACTGACAAGTGGACAGACATTCACAATAGGCTGATCTGAAAGAACAATTCCTGCCGCATGTAAAGAGGTGTGTCGTGGTAATCCTTCAACGTTTACACACATCTTAAATAATTCAATTAATTTTTGATCTGAGTGAATCCTTTTTCGAAATAAAACATTCTCATTATAGGCCTGCATCAACGTAATTTTAGGTGTGTTCTTTAACATCTTAGAAAGTTCATCCACAATTCTTGCCGGTATATTCATAACACGCCCTACATCACGAATGACTTGTCTTGCCTGCAAAGTATTAAAAGTCACAATATGACTGACATGATCATAACCATATAATTCACGAACATATTGAATCACTTCATCTCTTCTATCATCTGGAAAATCCGTATCGATATCCGGCATGGAAACACGTGATGGATTTAGAAATCTTTCAAACAATAAATTATTCTGAATTGGATCAATATGTGTAATACCTAAACAATAAGCTACTAAAGAACCGGCTGCACTACCACGCCCTGGACCTACAAATATGTCTTGACTTCTGGCATATCGAATAAAATCCCATACAATCAAAAAATAATCGGTAAATCCCATAGTGACTATGACATTTAATTCATATTCTAAACGTTTGATATAGGTAGGGTTTAAATTTCCATTTAAACGTTTTTCTAACCCCTTTTTACAAAGCTTGATCAAATAGTCTCTAGAATCAATTTGAAGTTTATTTTTAAATACAGGAAGCTTGGACTTTTGAAAAGCCATTTGAATATTGCACATTCTTGCGATTTCTTCTGTAGCAATCAATTCACTTTCATCATACAACGCTTCAATTTCCTGTGGACTTCTTAAATATCTTTGAAATTGTACGTCCAAGCCTTGATTTTCAATATTCGTTTGTTTGGCAATAGCCCTTAATACTTGTAAAGATTTTACGTCTTCACTATTCTCATACAGGATTCGAGATAGAGCCACACGTTTACAATCAAGTTGTTTTAAAATTCGATTATCGGCTCTTTTTTTACCCGAATCATTCATAGATACAGAAATATAGAAATCTGAAAAAGATTTTTTACACAATTCGACAAATGCACTTAACTTTTCTAAATCTTGATGTTCAATATATGCACTGAATGTATCTTTCCCGTCGCTGGAAGTTAATACCACACAATCTTTGGCATACTTTATAACTTCTTCAAAAGATACATTTCCTTTTATGATCGAACTTAATTTATATAAATTCTGTAGACCCATATCATTCTTCGCTAGAAGAATAAAATGAAATGGCTCCTCATTATAGATGGAATCAACTTCTAAACCAATAATCGGATGTACATTGTGCTTTTTGCACAATTGATAGAACTCCATCGTTCCATACATCACATTATGATCGGTCAAACATACATGGTTGAATCCAAGTTGTTTTTGATGAAGAATCATATTTTCTAAACGAATTGGCGATTCAAGTAAAGAGTATGAACTTCGCATATGTAAGTGAACCATGAAATCCCACCTTTCTTTTGTAGATATTATACCATAAGAAAAAGAGATAGCTTCTTAAGCTACCTCTCGATTTGATAAAATTTCAATAATTTGATCAACTTGATCACGTGTTAAGTTTTTGATTCCACTTGCACATTCGTGACCACCACCACCAAATTCCATGGCAACATCACGAATTGGAATATTTCTTGAACGTAAAGACGCACTATAATGTACACGATCTTCCATACGCGTAAACAATGCCCACATTTCAACACAATCGATACCTGCTAAACAATAGACTTTGTCTTTAGCATCTGTAAAGCTTAAACCAAATTCTTCATAATCTTCACATTCTAGAATTGAATAAAGGAACTTGTTTTTAAACACTGTATGATTACGTACAACAGTTTCATATTTATAGTCTTCCATGGATTTTGAAAAGTTCAATTGTTCCACTTTTGTGACATCTACACCTTGTTCGAATAAATATTTTGCGGCATCAAATGTAGCTGGACGAACATTATTTGTCGTAAAACGAATATTGTCCGCTGTTAATCCAAGATATAACATCAGAGAACTTTGTAGAGGAATATTAGCCTTTTTTTCTTGTAAATACAAAGCTAATAACTCACATGTGGCACTTGCCTTATCATCAATCCATTCTTCATCACAAATGGTTTCTACTTGTACGTGATGATCAATACGAATTGATTTTTTAGCCAATTGATACCTGTCATCATCAATGCGTGCAGCATTTGAAGTATCTAAAACAATTGCTAAGCTGGAAGCTACTACTTCATCATCTACAACATCCATATATACGTTGTTTCTTTGTGAAACTGGACAATCATTACCTAAACAATAGATTTTTTTATTTGGATAAGCACTTTCTAAATAGTACTTTAAGCCAAATTGTGATCCTATCGCATCCATGTCGGCAAAAACATGGCGAAAAATTGTGATTGTATTAAAATCTTTTACGCTTTCTAAAATATCATTAGGCATTAGCCATCAAATCCTTGTAAGCATCACGTGCAATGACTAATTCTTCGTTTGTTGGCAATAACCAAACTTGCATTTTTGATTCAGGAGCACTTAATAATTTTTCAACGCCACGAACTCCATCGTTGTCTTCTGGTTTTACAACAACACCAAACGCTGATAATCCATCACAGATTCTTTGACGCATTGCACAGTCATTTTCACCGATACCACCAGCAAAAACAATCGCATCAGCACCACCCATTAATCCGTAGTATCCTGATACAACTTCGACAATACGATTTACATATACGTTTTGAGTTAAAATAGCACGTGGGTTTCCTTCTTTGACAGCTGCTTCAATGTCACGACCATCACTAGAGATTCCACTTACACCTAACATACCAGATTTTTTATTCATGATTGTATCCATTTCATCTGGTGTATATCCATATTTATTTTCTAAGAATGGAACGATTGCAGGGTCAATATCTCCACAACGAGTTCCCATCATGATTCCTCCAAGAGGTGTGAATCCCATTGATGTTTTATATGATTTACCATTTTTAACAGCTGTAATACTAGCACCATTTCCTAAGTGGCAAGTGATGATATTCATTTCTTCTTGTGTTTTTCCTTGAAGCTCAGCCAAACGTTTTGTCAAATATTCATGACTTGTTCCATGAGCACCATAACGACGTACTTTATCGTTAGTATAATATTCATATGGAAGAGGGAAAATATAGTTTTCTTCTGGCATACTTTGGTGGAATGCTGTATCAAATACGAATGTGTGTTTACACTCTGGTAAAGCATCTCTAAATGAACGATATCCAACTAATGCAGCTGGGTTGTGTAATGGAGCTAATGCACATAATTCTTCTACTTTAGCTTCAACATCAGCATCTACAGGTACTGAATGAGAGAAATATTCTCCACCATGAACAACACGATGACCAATCGCTTTGATATCTTCTAAACTATTTACAACTTTGTGTTCAATTAATGCTTCCATTAATTTTTTTACAGCCACTGCATGATCTTTGATATCTAAGATCTCTTCAATTTTTTCTCCATTGGCTTTCATTCCAAAAATAGAATCGTTTAAACCAATACGTTCTACGTTTCCTTGTGCTAGAACTTCTTCTTCTGGCATTTTGAAAACTTGGAATTTCAAAGATGAACTTCCTGCATTAACACTCATAACAATCGACATTTTTTGATCCTCCTAAAAAATTTCTTTTAATATTTCGATTTGTTCAACATCTTCATGATGTAAAATCCATGAATCCAATAATTTTTTCTTAGCGACATAACCAATCGCTGCTTCATATTTTTCCAGTAATTTCGTAGCTCGATGTACCGAATCCATCGCGGCTGCACGAGAAATCTCTAGTTCCTCACTTATTTCAGTATAAGAGAAATCTTCCTCATAGTAAAGAGATAATATCTCTCTTTGACGTTCGGTCAACAATTCTCCATACACATCTAATAAATCATTCGCATCTAATTTTGAAATCATTATTCTTCCATACCCTTTGTGATTCCCATCAAGAAGGCATTGATATCAAATGGTCTTAAATCAGCAGGCTTTTCCCCTAGACCTAGGAAACGAACTGGTAAGTGTAATAGATCACGAATTGCGAGTACAACTCCACCTTTTGCCGTACCATCCATCTTCGTTAAAACGATACCTGTTACATCAGTTGCTTCCAAGAATACTTTTGCCTGTGAAATACCGTTTTGACCTGTTGTCGCATCTAAAACTAACCAGACTTCTTGTGGTGCTCCCTCAATTTCTCTTTGTACAACACGGTGCATCTTACTTAATTCATTCATCAAGTTTGTTTTATTTTGTAGACGACCCGCTGTATCGCAAATCAAAATATCAATATCATTTTCTTTGGCATAACGACAAGCATCAACTAATACGGAACTTGGGTCTTGGTTCATTTTACCTTTAACACAATGCACACCTAAACGTGTTGCCCAAGTATCGATTTGATCAATAGCTCCAGCACGGAAAGTATCAGCTGCAGCAACCGCAACTTTCTTACCTTGTTCCTTGTAGTATTGAATTAATTTTGCACTTGTAGTTGTCTTACCACTACCATTTACACCAACCATTAAAATAACAGTTGGACCTTCTTCATTCATTTTAATTGGTTCATCGTTTGATTCATCATAGAAATCATAAAGAATTGAAACCAAATAATCTAACATGGAATCATATTCTTTAACATGTTTTCCATTTGATTCAAACGCATCCACAATTTTTTGTGCTGTATGAATACCCACATCACTCTCAAGTAGAATAACCATAATTTGCTCTAATAGGTCATCATCAATTCCATGAAAGTTATTGGATAAAGCACGCATACGATCTCCAAAGCTTTTCTTTGAACGATCAAGGCCTGATAAATATTTATCTTTATCTTCACTTTTTACGAAAGCTTCTTTTATTTTCGAAAAGACCGACATTACTTTTCCTCCTTAGCTATATGTACTGCATCTTTCAATTGCACTTTTAACACTTTACTAACACCATCTTTTTGCATTGTAACCCCATATAACGTATCGCACTGTTCCATAGTTCCTGGTCTATGTGTTACCGCAATAAATTGAGATTGACCACGATAATGAGATAAATAACGGGCAAAGCGCTCAACATTTGCCTGGTCTAATGCAGCTTCTACCTCATCAAAGATACATAAAGGCATTGTACGAGCCTTCAATATCGCAAACAATACACTAATCGCAATCAACGCTTTTTCTCCACCCGAGAATGTCTGGATATTTTTAACCATTTTTCCAGGAGGCTGAACATCAATATCAATACCCGTATTCAATACGTCTTCTGGATCCACCATGGAAAGACTAGCACGTCCTCCACCAAACATAGCCTTGAATACGCCATCTAGTTCAGCATTAATTTTATTAAACATCTCAGTAAATTGACTGATCATTGTCTTGTCCATCTCATCAATGGCTGCCAATATTTGTTGACTTGCCTTTTCTAAATCTTCTTTTTGGCTTGTCATAAAATCAAAACGTTCTTTGACTTCTTTGTATTCGTTTGGTGCATCCAAATTCACATTTCCCAAACGAGAAATGGCTTGACGAAGTTGAATAACTTCTTCTTTAGCACTTTCGATTTCGACATCTTCTTTTTTAGTTAACGCATACTCATATGTCATTTCGTAATCTGTGCTTAAGCGATTCAATGCATTCTCTAACTGCGTTTTGATTTTCACAACTTCCATTTCATAGTTATGGATCTGCGATTGTTTAGAACTCATTTCTCTACGAACTAAACGAATCTGATTTTCGAGTTGTTCTGCTTCATTTCCTTTATCAAAACGAGTCTGACGCAAGCTTTGAATCTCTAGAGACAATGAATCCAATACAGCATGCATCTTAGACATTTGTACAACAAGATCATCTTGTGCTAATTCACTACTATCTTCAATATCTACACCTAACTCCTGATATTCAGCTAAAATTGAATCATATTTTGCCTTTTTAGTCGCATAAATATTTTCTAGCTTAGCCAATTCAATCTGTAAAGTTACAATCGCATCGTTTTCTTTTTGAAGTTTCTGCGTAAGAATCTCTGTTTCATCCAAACAATTGTCGGCTTTAATTTTTTGCCCTTCAATTTTTGAATTGATTGTTTCTAATTCCTGTCGCATTGTGACTGGTGTACTTTGATTCTTCGTAACACCACCCGTCATACTACCACCTGTGTGTACGATATCACCATCTAGGGTAACAATTTTATATGCATAACGTAATCGTTTCGCAGTTTCATTCGCATTCTGCAATGTATCCACCACAATCACATTACCAAGCAATCGTTCTTTAACGGGATCAAAAATCTCTTTACAGTCAACACATTCACTCGCAAAGCCTAAAAAGCCTGGACTTGTTGAAGCAATCGTGATCACTTGTTCATTCATTTTTCTAGGATGACATACACTTAATGGCAAGAAAGTTGCACGTCCACTACGATTTCGTTTCAAGAATGAAATGGCATTTCTTGCATCTGCCTCATTTTTAGTGATGATTTGATAGATACTTCCACCTAATGCTGCATTTACCGCCAATGCTTTATCGACATGCGCAATCAACAATTCACTGACAACTCCATAAACACCAGATAAAGAGTTTTTTGCCTGCATTACAGAACGCACACCTTGTTGATGAGCAAAAGGTTGCTTCATCATATTTTCCAATACTTGTCTACGATTTTGTAGCTGTATCAAGATATTGTTTGCCTGATCCGATTCATAACGAGCCTTAGAAATCTTTGTTTTTAAATCATTCACAATGTTACGACGGTTATTTAAATCTTGTTGCGTCTGCATTAAACGCTGATGACGATCCTGATATTCGAATCGTGCTTCTTCAAGCATAGCCTGTAATTCTTTTTGACGAGCTTGTTTATCCGCTACCTGCAACATATACTTTCGCTTTTCATCCTGCTCGATTTTACGTCTTTCAAGCTGATAATTTTCTTCCATCGCGTTTGTGTATTTTCCTTGCAGCTCATTGATTTGTTTATCTAGAGCATACATTTCTTTTCGAATGCTTTCTAAGCGATTTTCCTGCTTTAAAAGCTCCGCATTTTCTGATGTATGCATGGCTTGGATATCAAACAATTCTTTATTGATCTGATTAATTTTGTCATTATATTGATCAATATCCTCAACCAATACACTAATTTCAATTTTAGATAGTTTATCTCTTAAAGAAATATATTTTTCTGCCTTTTTAGCTTGTTTTTCCAAAGGTCCAATTTGTCTTTCAAGCTCATCTAGAATATCCTGCAAACGATCTAGATTTTCTTTTGTCTGCTCTAATTTAGACAATGATACCTTTTTTCTCTTTTTATACTTTGCGACACCCGCAGCTTCCTCAAATAAAGAGCGTCTATCTTCTGGCTTGGCATCCGCAAAAGAAGAAATATTTCCCTGCGTAATAATACTTAAGGAATCTTTTCCTAATCCTGTATCCATGACTAAATCATTAATATCTTTTAATCGGCATGGTGTTTTATTTATAAAATAACTTGCTTCATTATTGGCACGTAAAATTTGTCGTGTAATTTCGATTTCATCAAAATCCGAATCAAAAACACGTGTTGAATTGTCAAATACCAATGTAACGCGTGCCATGTTTACAGGTTTTCTATATTCACTTCCTGAGAAGATAATATCTGACATATTAGTACCTGAACGAAGTGATTTAACACTCTGTTCACCTAGTACCCAACGAATGGCATCATTCACATTACTTTTACCACATCCGTTTGGTCCTACAATGCCTGTAATATCTTGATCAAATTGAATCACTGTTTTATCTGCAAAGCTTTTAAAGCCTTGTAATTCAATACGTTTTAAAAACATCAAGACCCTCCACTCTAACTAGTGTATTATATCAAAAAAATTACATAAAATATATCTAGTATCTATTTCTAGATTGTATATCATTCATTATTATGTTATAGTATGTGTATGAACAAGAAAGATAGTATGCGGTATGTTTATCCACTTTGTTTTGGCGAAGAAGTAGGAAACTGTATCACACATGGAGTTATGGCACTTTTGATTCTATTTGCACTTCCATACTATTGTGTTCGTGCCTATTTACAAGGCGGAGCAATCAAAACATTTGGAACAGCAGTATTCTTGATTTGTCTGCTCTTTATGTTTACAGGATCTTGTCTTTACCACAGCATGCCACATGAAACAACACACAAATATGTTTTTAGAAAATTAGATCACATCATGATCTTATTGGCTATCGCAGGAACTTATACACCCATTTGTCTAAATCTTATGAACAACTGGAAAGGATATACAATTTTAGCTATCGAATGGGTTATGGTAATTGCAGGAATCTTATTGAAATCGATTGCGACGAAAAGTTATCCTAAACTTTCAATGGTAATCTATATGGTCATGGGTTGGTTGGCTATCTTTATCTTACCTACGCTAATCAAAGAATCTCAACCTATATTTATCATTTTGATTGCCTTAGGTGGTGTTATGTACACCATGGGTACTTTCTTTTATTCAAAACCACAAAAAAGATATTTTCATTTTGTATGGCATATCTTCATCATTTTAGCTAGTATTTGTCACTTATTAGCTATCCTATATTTTATGTAGAAAAGAACCTATATCTTGGATTTTCCAAAATATAGGTTCTTTTTTTAAAACAATCGTACAATATCATTATATGTTGCGTATAAAAACAGCAACATCAAGAGTACAAAACTTGCCATGATGATATTTTCTACTACTTTTGTAGAAACTTTTCGTCCAATTAGTTTTTCAATCAATAAAATCAAGATTCTTCCCCCATCAAGTGCTGGAATGGGAATAGCATTAAAGATTCCAATATTTAATGAAATCATCGCAAACAAACTAAAATACATGTCCAATCCATATTGTACAGATTTGCTAGTGACATTTAAAATGCCAACGGGACCTGATAAGTTTTCTAATCCCTGTCCATGAATGATCATATTCAAAGATTTAAATATAGTTGTTGCACTATCCCAGGTATTTTGACAGCCAACCCATAAAGATTGATACCAAGGAATCTTCTTCGCATATGCAATCGCCTTATAGCCAAGTGTATAGCCTTCCATATCTTTATCATAAGATGGAGTTAGCGTAGTTTCAAATGTTGTGCCATCACGCTTTACAGTTAAGGTCAATGTATCATGATGATATTGAATAAACTCTAAAATTTCATATTGTGTTTTAGGCTGAATACTGTTTCCATCTTCACTTTGAACTTTAACGATGTGATCATTTTTTTCTAGGCCTGCTTTTTGTGCCACAGAATCCTCTTCGACTGCATAGACAACTGGTTTTGCGTCTTCTACTACATAGCCTTGGGCTAAGGCCACACCCATATATATGATCCATGCCAATAAAATATTCATCACAATACCAGCAATCATGATGCAGACTTGTTTCCATTTTTCAATACCGTTTAAGCGTCTATTTTCTGGAACATCCTTTAGCCAGCTGTCTTCCTCACTTTGTGAGCCATCTTCTTCACCAGCCATCATTACATAGCCGCCAAAAGGAATGGCGCGAATTGAAAAAGCAGTCTCTTTTCCTTGTTTTTGATAAAGACATGGTCCCATACCGATAGAAAATTCTTTACAGTAAACCCCAAAATGTTTAGCAACTAAAAAATGTCCTAACTCATGTAAAATGACAATCACGCTTAGCATCACGACAAATGCTATTATACCAATAATAAAATCCATTCAAATCCCCCTTAGAGAATGATTGTATATAAAACACTAAATACCATGATATTTAATAATAGTGAATCTACACGATCTAAAACACCACCATGCCCTGGTAAAAGATTAGAGAAGTCTTTTACAGCAAAATGACGTTTAATAGCACTAAAACACAAATCTCCAAGTTCTGCAGTAGCCGGACATACTAAACATAAGAATGTATTTAAAACTGGGTTTAAGTTTGATACGTAGCTAAAACTAACCACAAAACTTAATACAAAACCAAATACAATTCCTCCTGCAAAACCTTCCCAACTTTTTTTAGGTGAGATTCTAGGATTCATTTTGTGCTTTCCAATAGCTCGACCCACAAAATAGGCTCCTGTATCACTCCCGTATGTAGCAAAAACAATCGTCCATAGATACTGATGTACGTTTGCGATTTGTCCTACCGCATGATAAACAAGGGAGAAAATTGTAACGTATGAAATACACACAAAGGCATCTATGATTGAGAAGTTTTCAACAAAAACAACAAGACTCCATAAGAATACAACAATCAGTGTCATCACAACGAAAAAGTATTTATCCGGTAAAACTCTTGTTAAAATGACAGCTAAAGCACTGAGTGGAAGAACATATTTAGGCCAGCTTTTAAAATCTGGCTGAATATGCATCCATTCATATGCTCCTGCACAAACAATAAATAAGGCAAGAGCTTCTAACCAATATCCTCCAAGAGCTACTGGTAGTGCTACAACAAGAATGATACCAATAGCGGTAATTATTCTTTGTTTCATGAAGTTAAGCCTCCAAATCTGCGATCTCTTGAAGCAAATTCGTCTAGACAATCTTTTAATGCTTTTTCATCAAAATCAGGCCATGCGACTGGTGTAAAAATCAGTTCCGCATAGGCGAGTTGCCACAACAAATAATTCGAAATACGAAGTTCTCCACTTGTACGAATCATCAAATCAATATCTTCTGGTACAAATAAATATTTTGAGAACTCTTCCTCAGTTAAATTGTTTTCACGTTTACCTTGAGCAACCTCATCCGCATATTTTTTCATACCAAGTAACATTTCTCTTCTCGAACCGTAATTAATGGCTAAACATAATTCTAATCCAGTATTATCCTTAGTCATATTTACAGCCTTATTAATTACATTTTGTGTTGCTTGTGGGAATTTTTCTAATTCACCGGCAAAAGTTACACGAATGTTCTTTTCCATCAATTCATTAATAAATTTATTAAAGAATAGTCCTGGTAATTTACATAAATAGGAAACTTCATCTTCTGGTCTTTTCCAGTTTTCTGTTGAAAAAGCATATAGAATCAATTTTTGAATTCCCATATCTTGTGCAGCTAAGGCCACAGTACGAATTGTATCTGCACCCTTTTTGTGTCCTGCCGTTCTTGGTAAGCCTCTTTTTTTGGCCCAACGACCATTACCATCCATAATTATAGCTACTGTTTTTGGTGCCATAAAAACCTCCTTTTTAAAAAAGTCCAAATCAAGTTTGGACTTAGACATTTAATATTTCTTTTTTCTTTGCTTCACAAATTGAATCAACATCTTTAATGTATTTATCTGTTAATTTTTGTGATTCTTCTAATGTTTGTTTTTGTTCGTCTTCTGGAAGTTCTTTATCTTTTTTAATAGCGTCGTTCGCATCACGACGTACGTTACGAATCGCAATCTTAGCTTCTTCACTATATTTTTGTGCATCTTTAGCTAATTCTTTACGACGATCTTCAGTTAATTGAGGAACTTGAATACGAATGACATCTGCTTCTGCTTGAGGATTCAATCCTAAGTTAGCAGCTTGAATTGCGTGTGCAATATCTTTAATGATTGAACGATCATAAGGTTTAATAACAAGTTGTGTACCTTCAACAACAGAAATCTGAGCCATCTGGTTGATTGGTGTCATTGCACCATAATATTCAACTTGTACACGTTCTAACATTTGTCCACTGGCACGTCCAGTACGGATTTGACGAAGGTTTGATTCTAAATTATCAATAACACCCATCATTTTTTCTTCTGCATTTAATAAAATATCACTCATTTTAATTCTCCTTATTTCTTTTTAGTGATTGTTGTACCGTTAACTTCACGGCGAACTGCTTTGACAATATTACCAGGTTCATTCATATTGAAAACAACTAAATCAATATCATTATCCATGCACATACTAATAGCTGTTGAGTCCATGACTTGTAAGCCTTCGTTTAATACGTCCATATAATTTAGTGTATCGTATTTCTTAGCATTTGGATTTTTCTTTGGATCTGAATCATAAACTCCATCAACACCATTTTTAGCCATCAAGATAACATCTGCATTAATTTCAGATGCACGTAATGCTGCAGTTGTATCTGTTGAGAAGTATGGAGAACCTGTACCAGCTCCAAAAATAACGATTCTTCCTTTTTCCAAGTGACGTAAAGCACGTCTTAAGATGAATGGTTCTGCAACCTTTTGCATTTCAACAGCTGTCTGCACTCGAGTTTGAACGCCTTCTTGTTCTAATGCATTTTGAACAGCTAAAGCGTTGATTACAGTACCTAACATACCCATATAATCGGCTTGAGCACGGTTCATTCCCATTTCAGCCATCATCTTACCACGAATGAAGTTGCCACCACCGACAACAATTGCTAATTCTACCCCTAATTTTTGTACTTCTTTTAACTCTTTTGCCAATCTTTTTAAGATTTCTGGATCAAAAGCAGCTTCAGGGCTAGACAAAGCTTCGCCACTTAATTTTAATAAAACACGTTTATACATAATATTGCTCCTTATTGAATTGTCACAACAATTATACACTATATTACGCTATTTAAAAAGAAAAACCCTTGGAATTTCCAAGGGTTTTAAAGTAAAAGATAAATTACTTAGCCATTTGAGCAGCAACTTCTTCAGCAAAGTTTTCTTCGCGTTTTTCGATACCTTCACCAGTTTGGAAACGTACGAAAGTTACTACTTCAGCCTTGTTGTCTTTCAAGAATTGAGAAACCTTAGTTTTAGGTTCTAAGAAATATTCTTGATCTAATAAGCATTGGTCTTTAAAGTGTTTATCAACTTTTCCTTTTAAGATTCCTTCCAATACTTTTTCTGGCTTTTTAGCCATGTTAGGATCAGCCTTCATCATTTGTAATTGAAGTTCACGCTCGTGTTCAACTTCTTCACCTGGTACTTCAGCTTGAGATACATATTTTGGAGCCATACTAGCAACTTGCATTGCTAAGTTTTTAGCTACAGTAGCATCTTGAGTTCCTTTAACAACTACAACAGCAGAAATTGATCCACCCATGTGCATGTATGAACCAAAGATTTCATCATCTGCTTTTTCAACAACAGCAACACGACGGAAAGAAATTTTTTCTCCGATAGTAGCTGTAGCATTGATGATTAAATCATTGATAGTTCCTTCAGCAGTTTGAACATTTAAAGCTTCTTCAGTTGTAGCAGGTTTGTTTGCAAGAATTGCTTCTTGTAAAGTATCCATTAAACCTAAGAATTGTTCGTTCTTACTTACGAAGTCTGTTTCTGAGTTAACTTCGAATAATACAGCAGTGTTTCCACTAACAGCAACACGAGTTAAACCTTCAGCAGCGATACGTCCTTCTTTTTTAGCAGATTTTGCAATTCCTTTTTCACGTAACCAGTCAACAGCTTTTGCAATGTCACCTTCACATTCAGTTAAGGCTTTTTTGCAATCCATCATACCAGCACCTGTTTTTTCACGTAATTCTTTTACTTGAGCAGCAGTGATAGCCATTTTAGCATCCTCCTATATTTTTTTATTATTCAGCAGCGTTTGCTTTTTCAGCTTTTGCAGCTGGTTTTACGTCATCATTTTTCTTATTGAAAGGACGACGGTTTTTACGTTCGAAGTTACGTTTTCTACGTTCTTCATTTCTTTGACGACGACGACGTTCGTTTTCAGCGATTTGTGCTTCAACATTTTTGATTACGTCTTCCATAGTTACATCATCTTCAGTTTCATCTAAGTAAGCCATTTCTAATAGACCACCCTTAGCATCAACGATAGCGTCTGCTAAGATTGTTGTAACTAATTTGATTGAGCGAACTGCATCATCATTAGAAGCGATTGCAAAATCAGCATCTTCTGGATCACAGTTTGTATCTAACATAGCGAATACAGGGATTCCTAATTTTTTAGCTTCAGCGATTGCATTGTGTTCTTCTTTTGGATCAATAACAACTAATGCATCTGGAAGTTTCTTCATTTCTTTGATTCCACCTAAAGAACCTTCCAATTTAGCTTTTTCTTTACGTAAGTTAGCTTGTTCTTTCTTAGTGTAAACTTCGATTTTTCCGCTAGCTTCCATTTCTTCGATTTCTACTAAACGTTTAATACGTTTTTGGATTGTACGGAAGTTTGTTAATAAACCACCTAACCAACGTTTGTTAACGTAGAAAGATCCTGAACGTAAAGCTTGTTCTTCAACAACTTCTGCAGCTTGTTTCTTTGTTCCTACGAACAATACTTTTCCTCCACGTTCGCTAATTGCTTTTAATTCATTGTAAGCAGCTTCGATTTGTGCTTGAGTTTGGTTTAAATCTACGATATAAACCCCGTTGCGACTTGTGTAGATGAATGGTTTCATCTTTGGGTTCCAACGGCGAGTCTGGTGACCAAAGTGAACACCGTTCTCTAACATTTTCTTCATTGATACGATTGACATAATAGTCCTACCTTTCCGTTTCTCCTCCATCATTTCAGACGCATGCAACACTGATGTGCACGGGCACACGAATCCATGATGTGTGTTATAAGCGCAATCACGCGCTTTTACATTATAGCAATAACCTTTTTAACTTGCAAGATGTTATTTTTCAAAAGGATGCGCTTTTTTATAAGCCTTCACTAACTGTGCTGTAGTCACATGCGTATAAATTTGTGTTGTTGATAAAGATGAATGTCCTAGTAACTCTTGAACAACACGAATATCTGCTCCATTATCTAATAAATGTGTCGCAAAACTATGTCTCAACATATGTGGATGCAATTTCATATGCATTCCAATGGCTTTGGCATGTTTATCCATTAAATACTGAATACCACGAGAAGTTAATTGTTTACCTCTTAAATTCACAAATACATGATCATCCACTGCATATTTTGACCAAAAACTATTTTTATAATCCAACAATTCTTTTTCAAAGCCTTGATAAAAAGGTACAATACGATCTTTATCCCCTTTACCTCGAATATGCACGATTCGATTATTTAAATCAATTTGATTCCATTCCAAAGAAACACATTCACTAACACGTAATCCACATGCATACATCATCGTAAATAATATGCGATCACGATATTGATCTTCTTTGTTATCTTCATAAGAATTTAAAAATTCCTGAATTTCTTCTACAAATAAAAAATCTGGAATTTGTTTTGACTTCTTTGGTGTCTGTATCCCTAATAAAGGGTTTTCATTGATACCCATATACTCTGCCAAATACGCATAGAAAGAACGATATACACTCATTTTACGTGCAATCGAACTGGATTTTAAATGATCCAATGTAGCTAAAAAATTCATAAAAGTCAATCTATCACACGATTCAAAAGAATCAATAGATTGACTTAATAAATATTCTTTATATTGGTTCAAATCATTTTTATACGATTCGATAGTTTTATCTGATTGCGTATTCTTTCGATATATATATTTTAGAAAACGATCAATCAACTCATCCATTGACTTGTTCCTGAATTTCTTGAATACGAGAAAGTGCCTGAGCAGCAAATTTTTCTTTACGCTCATGTTTCTTACATTTTTCGTTTAAATGCATAATGCCAAAGTTTGCATTCATTGGCTGGAAATGTTTTGGATCACAATGCGTAATATAGTATGCTTGTGAACCCATCACACAAGTATTTCCAAAACAAATTGGTTCTTTACCTTGCATATACAACGACATATTGATTCCGGCAATCAATCCGGATGCACAAGATTCAACATAGCCTTCAACTCCCGTTAATTGTCCGGCAAAGAATAAATCATCACGTTTCTTTGATTGATATGTTTCTTTTAAAACAATTGGACTTGATAAATAAGAATTTCGATGCATAACACCATAACGAGTAATTTTCAAATTTTCTAATCCAGGAATCAAAGAGAAAACTCTTCTTTGTTCAGGCCAAGTTAAATGTGTCTGGAAACCAACAATATTGTACATACTTGCAGCTACATTATCTTGGCGTAACTGAACTACGGCAACTGGATGTGAATCCTTGTCTTTTTCCAATCCCACCGGCTTTAATGGCCCAAACAACATAGTCTTCTTTCCACGACGTGCCATTTCCTCAATGGGCATACAACCTTCAAAATATGTTTCTTTTTCAAAATCGTGCAAATTCACACATTCTGCATGAATCAATGCATCATAGAATGTTTCAAATTCATCCGCATTCATCGGACAGTTGATATAACTTGCTTCACCTTTGTCATAGCGAGACTTATAGTAGGCTTTACTAAAATCAATCGAATCCTTTTCAATAATAGGTGCTGCTGCATCATAGAAATGGAAAGTATCTTCAGAAGTGAAATCATGTATAGCCTTCGCTAGAGAATCACTTGTCAAAGGTCCTGTTGCGATAATGCATGGTCCTTGGGGTAAAGCTGTCATTTCTTCATTGACAACTTCAACCAATGGATGATTTTTGATTGTATCAGTAATATATTGTGAAAAAGTCTCGCGATCAACTGCCAACGCACTTCCAGCTGGTACAGCATGCATATCTGCTGATTTCATAATCAATGAATCCATTTGGCGTAATTCCTCTTTTAAAATACCTACCGCATTATTCATCGCATTGGATCGAAGTGAATTCGAACATACAAGTTCCGCAAATCGATCTGTATGAAAGGCTGGACTTTCCTTTTTAGGGCGCATTTCAATTAATCGCACTGGAATATTTCTTTTTACGAGCTGCCACGTTGCCTCACATCCGGCAAGTCCTGCTCCTACAACCGTAACTTGTTCCATTATTTATCTTCCTCTGTTTTCTTAGGTTCTTTTTTTATATAGTGGCATTTTGGATAATTTGAACAACCAATGAAAGTTGTCCCAAAACGTGATTTTCTTCTGACAAGCTCATGTCCACACTCCGGACACATTTCACCTGTTGGCTCAGGTTTCGCCTTCTTTTTCAAAGATTCGATAGTTTTGCATTCCGGATAATTTGAACATGCCCAAAACTGGCCATAACGACCTCTTTTAATCACCATCTTAGCTCCGCAGTTTGGACAGATTTTTTCTTCTTTTGCCTCTTCTGGAAGTTCTTCTTCATCATTTTCAGTGTAGCGACATGTTGGAAAGTTAATACAAGAAATAAACTTACCAAAACGACCATTACGATAAACAAGCTCTCCACCACATTCAGGGCATGTACGTCCTACACGTTCTAATTCCTTCTTTGGCATTTTTTCATAGGCATCTTCTACAAGAGGAGCAAATTTATCATAAAATTTGTGCATGTAAGATACAGAGTCCTCGTTTCCTTCGGCAATTTCATCCAAAGTTTTTTCCATATCTGCCGTATATTCTACGTTAATGACACTTGAGAAATACTGTTGTAGTTTTTCATTTGTCAAAATCCCCTGCTCACTAGGAATAAATACCTTCGTCTTTGAAGTTTCACTTGCCTTTTCTAATGAGGCATAGCCACGTTTTTGTAAAGTATCAATAATTGTCGCATATGTACTTGGACGACCAATTGACTTTTCTTCAAGATCTTTAATCAGGCGTGCTTCTGTATAACGTGCTGGTGGTTCTGTAAAGTGCTGCTTTGAAGTTGGAGTTACATTTTTTAAAACTTCATTTTCTTCCAACTTAGGAAGTAAAGCATCGCTTTGTTTTTCATATTTAGAATATACTTTGTAGTAACCATCAAAAGTCATAGTTTGTCCGCTTGCACTAAATTCTAAATCGTTGTTTGCGATTTTAACACTCGTCACATCATATACAGCATCTTTCATTAAAGATGCCAAAGTACGCGCATAAATCAGTGAATATAAACGATATTGATCATTCGTTAAATGGTCTTTGATGGATTCGGGTGTACGATTAATGTTTGTTGGTCGAATGGCTTCATGTGCGTCCTGCGTATTTTTACCATTCTTTTGATGTACATGTCCAACATATTCTTTACCATATGTATTTGTGATGAATTCCTTGGCATCTGAAACGAAAATATCAGATAAACGTGTTGAGTCCGAACGCATATACGTAATCAAACCTTCCATATTTCCACCTAAATCAATACCTTCATACATTTTTTGAGCTACACTCATTGTTTTCTTTGCACCAAATCCTAATTTTGTACTGGCTTCCTGCTGCATAGTCGATGTTGTGAATGGAAGTTTAGGTTGTTTCTTTTTCTGCTTTTTAGAAATCGATGAAACAATATATTCTCCATTACATCTTTCTAACAATGCTTTAGCTTCTTCTTCATTTTTGATTTTAGGCTTTTTACCTTCAACCTTCACTAAATCTGCTTCAAATGCTTTATTCTGCTTTTTACATTGTGCATGAATCGTCCAATACTCTTCTTGTTTAAACGCCTTGATTTCATTTTCACGATCAACAATCAATTTCAACGCCACAGATTGCACACGTCCTGCAGATTTAGACTGGATTTTATTCTGCAGCAATTTGCTGAGTTTAAACCCAATAATTCGATCTAACATACGACGTGTTTCTTGTGATTTCACGAGGTCCATATCAATTTTTCTTGGTTCTTTCATAGCTTCAAGAATTGCAGGCTTCGTGATTTCATGGAAAACAATACGATTATTGTCTTCTGTATTTAAATCTAATACACGCGCTAAATGCCATGCGATTGCTTCCCCTTCACGGTCCGGGTCACTGGCAAGATAGATATCTTGTGCTTTAGAAGCGTACTCTTTTAATTCTTTCACTACTTCTTTTTTCTCTTTGCTAATTTTATATTTAGGTTCGAAATCATGATCTACATCAATTCCTAAACCTTCTTTTCCGCTTGTCGCCAAATCACATACATGGCCTTTGCTGGAAACAACTCTGTATTCTTTTCCTAAATATTTTTCAATCGTCTTCGATTTGGAAGGCGACTCCACAATAACTAAATGTTTTTTCATTTGTTTCCCCCATATTCACGCTATATAAAACATTAAAAATTTCAATTTGTCAATCCTCAGATATCATCAATGTCTTTTATATCCACCAAAATATTGGCTCCATTACTAATCAAGTAGTTACATCCTTGATACTTTTCATCTTGAAAAGCTGTAGGCACACAATAAATAGGAACACTCAATTCGAGACATTCATTCACAGTAATCATTGTTCCACTTTTATAGGTTGCCTCAATCACAACTAAGTTGCTACTTAAAGCGGCAATCAAGCGATTACGCCATGGAAAGTGATAAGCCAAAGGCTTCACATGCATGGGATATTCACTAATGATCAATCCGCTTTTTTTCATCCTTTCAAATAAAAATGCGTTTTCCTTTGGATAAATCACATTGATTCCACAACCAAGCACACCAATTGTTTTTGATGCATTCAAATGGGCCCTGGCATCAATACCTTTGGCAAGCCCAGATACAATGACATACTTGGATTGGAGCCTTTGTACGATTGTATCCGTATTTTGCAGTGCCTGCACTGAACAGTTTCTAGCTCCTACTATACCTACACCTTTTTCTTTCAACAAACAAACATTACCCTGATAAAAAATAATCCATGGCGGATATCTTAAATGTTTAAAGGCTTCGGGATACATCTCATCAACAATTGTAAGATAAGGATATGGATATGCAATGATGGAATAGTTTTCATGTGCCTTTATCGCATTGCCAATTTTATTCCAATCTCCATCATATTGGATGGCATACCATAAAATAGCTTCTCTTTTTATTCTCATATACTCATATACGAAAAAAAAGAGACTTTTAACTAAAAAAGTCTAATTTCTTCAAGTTTTTTTACAGGACCATAACTTCTTCGATAGAAATCCTGTAATCCATACTTGTTTAAAGCTTCAATATGCGCTTTTGTCGGATATCCTTTATGTTTGGCTAAACCATACTGTGGATACATTTCATCCAACTTTTTCATCCAGCGATCACGCGTAACTTTCGCTAAAATACTTGCCGCCGCAATAGACAATGATTTTTGATCTCCCTTCACAATAGCTTGGTAAGGTTTATCAATATCTGGTAATGGCATCGCATCACTCAACACAAAATCACATTGTGCTTTATTGGCAATCTCCATCATAGCATCTTGTGTTGCACGATAGATATTTTTCCTATCAATCGTCTTTTCATCTACAACTAAAATTTGATAGTACAAAGCATCCTGAATAATTGTTTTAAACAACTCTTCTCGCTTTTTTTCACTCAATTTTTTAGAATCATCAATTAACGCATTTTGATATCCCTTTGGAAAGATAACACCTGCTACCATCAATGGACCGGCAATAGGGCCTCGCCCTGCTTCGTCCATACCAAGTACACTTTGATTTTGATCCCAGTAATCATTGTCCAAAGGTCTATCCAACATGTGGTTTCTCCCAAGTAATCAAGCCACACTTATTTTCACGAATATCTTTGACAAAACTTAACATCAAACGATTTTCATCAATTTCACCCTTTAATAAATAACCACGTTTTATGGCGATATTCTGTAATGTTTCATAAGGCGTATCCGCAATCTTGACATGATATACTGTATCAAAGATTTCAGGTTTTTCCTGCATTAAATATTCACACGCAAATAATGCCAAATCGTCCATATTTACAACTTGATCTTTTACTGAACCCAATAGAGCAAGTTTTAGACCTACTTGTTGATCTTCAAATTTTGGCCATAATACACCCGGCGTATCTAATAGCTCAAGTGTTTGACCTACTTTAATCCATTGAAGACTCTTTGTCACGCCTGGACGATCTCCAGTTTGAGCCGCTTTACGTTTCGCAAACGTATTAATAAATGTGCTTTTACCTACGTTAGGAATTCCACACACCATGGCACGCAAAGCTCTAGGCTTCATTCCTCTACGTTTTTGTTTTTCAATTAAATTGATACATAATTCATTCGATGCCTTAATCAATTGTTTTGAGAAATTTTCATGAATAAAATCCAATGCTAATACTTTTTGATTCTCTGTTTCTAAGGCATTTACCCATTGTTTGGTAAGTTCTTTATCAGCCTTATCTTTTTTTGACAAAAGAATCAAACGCGGTTTATTTTGAATCAATTGATCCAACATTGGATTCTTACTGGCATCTGGCATTCTTGCATCACGAATCTCAATCACAAAATCAACTTTTTTTAAATTCTCTTCCATTTGCCTTTTGGCCTTGGTCATATGACCTGGAAACCATTGTACGTTTGCCACTAATCTTTCACTCCTATATCTGAAATTGGTAACAAGACTAACATCTTCTTGGCAAAGATCTGTGATTTCTTAACTGGACCTACATAGCGTGAATCTTTAGAATAAGGACGATTATCTCCCATTACGTAATATTCGTCATCTCCTAATTTCACTTCTTCAAAATCCTCAACATTCGTATTATCGGCATTTGGTACTTTATTAAAGTAACCAAATTTATCTACCAATGATTGACGATAGTCCGGAGCTATATATTTAGTCTCATCCAATACTTTCCCATTAATATATACAACATCATTTACACAGCTTACTGTATCACCAGGTAAGCCTATTACACGTTTTACCCAATGTGTTTTCTGTCCCTCTTCTTCCATGGTTACAACGACTATATCCCCTCGTTCTACACCATTTAATAATACGCCTCCAACATTGGTGAATCCAAATTCACCATCTTTCAATGTTGGATACATACTTCTTCCATCCACACGAACTGGGTGAGCAACAAAGTTCACAAACAATAAAATTACGATTGCACTTACTACAAATACTTTTATGAATCCAAGTATATCTTCTAGTAAAGTACGTTCGTCATCTTCATTGTACCTTAGCTCGTTTTTCTTTGACTTCTTCATATAATCTCTAACCCCCTAAATGTTATAAATCTATTATAAAGCTATTTAGAAAAAAAAGCCTGAAAATCAGACTTTTTTTAAACAATTAACGAACTTCTTTTAAACGAGCAGCTTTACCTGAACGGTTACGTAAGTAAGATAACTTGTTACGACGTACTTTACCGTGACGAACTACTTCAATGTGGTCAATGATTGGTGAGTGTAAAGGGAATTTACGTTCAACACCAATTTGGTTAGAAATCTTACGAACTGTGAATGTTTCAGAGATTCCTCCACCTGCACGTTCAATTACAACACCTTCGAATACCTGGATACGGCTCTTGTCACCTTCTTTGATTTTAACGTGAACACGAACAGTACTACCAGAACGGAATGCTGGAATATCAGTCTTTAATTGTGATTTTGTTACTTCATTAACTAATCCTAAGTTCATTTTCTTTTCTCCTTCTTTTCTAATATTTGGTTATCAGTTCATTCACACAATGTGCCAGCGGAACTACCTATGCGTAAACGCCTATTAATATTACCATGTCAATAGATTTTGCGCAAGAATTATTTTTTGATTTTTAACACGGAATCGACTACTTTTTGATCTTCTTTATTTAAATTTAAATTTTCTAATAAATCCGGACGATACATCGCTGTTCTTTTTAAAGACTCTTCATGTCTATACTTCTTGATGTTCGCATGATGACCACTCAATAATACATCTGGAACTCTTTTTCCATCATAGATTTCTGGCCTAGTATATTGAGGATATTCTAAAAGTCCATTTGAGAAAGAATCATCATCACTGGAATCTTGGCGAATAACACCCGGTAAAATACGTAATATGCAATCGCACATGACCATACATGCACTTTCACCACCAGTTAACACAAAGTCACCCAAAGACATTTGAATATCTACATAATCTCGAATTCGCTCATCAAATCCTTCATAGTGGCCACAAATAAAAATTAAATGTTCTTTCAAAGATAATTCCTTTGCGATGGATTGATTAAATGTCTTGCCTTGTGGTGTCAATAAGATCACTGTGCTATTTTCTGTACGAATGGATTCTAATGCATCTAATATAGGCTGGCACATCAAAACCATTCCTGCTCCACCACCATATGGCGTATCATCAACATGTCCATGTTTTTCTTTTGTGAACTGACGAAAATCGATGGTTTCAAACTCAAATAAATCTTTTTCTTTGGCACGCTTTAAAATACTTGTTGTCATTAAAGGTTCAAAGTATTCTGGAAATAATGTTAATACAGATATTTTCATCGTAAGCCTTCCATTTCACGAATTGTGATTTCATGAGCTTCTTTGTTCACATCTACAATAAATACCGGTACAAAAGGCAATAAGAAACTATTTCCCTTTGATTTTACACGAAGTACTAGATTGGCTCCTGTTTCTAAAATATCCACAACTTCTCCAAGATTTTCTTTTTTCTCATTATAAACCGTACAATGCATTAATTCATGATAATAATATTGACCTTCTTCAAGTTCAGGCAAATCCTCTTGGGCAATAAATAAATTTTTTGTTTTCAATTGTTCTGCTTTTTCAATTGAATCAACACCTTCAAAATAACAATATCCAAAGCCCTTTTGTTCGCGATAACGCACAACGGTTAAAGTACGACCATCTTCTAAATGTAACACTCTACCCTTTTCAAAACGATGTTGCGGATCATCTGTCACAAGATATAATTTACATTCACCTTTAAGTCCATGCGTATTAATGATTTGAGCTACTTTTATCATATGTTCCTCCTAAAAAAATCAGGATGTGAAATCACATCCTAATACGCTTCAAATTTTACTGAAATTCTTTTGTGTACATCACGTGCCGCAATAGACATCATTTGACGAATACTGCTAGCCATAATACCCTTACGGCCAATTAAACGTGCAACATCTTCGCTGTTGGCATATACATACAATAAAATTTCATTATCATTTGTAGTTGCCATTGTTTTTACAGATAATGCTTTTTGATCATCTACAAGTGGTAAACAAATGTCTAATAATGTTTTTTCTAAATCAATCATTATTTTGAACTTTTAGCTTCGTGCATTTCTTTTAAAACACCTTCGTGTGATAAAATTGAACGAACTGTGTCAGTTGGTTGTGCACCATTGCTTAACCATTTCTTTGCTAATTCTTTGTCTAAAGTTACTTTTTCTTCAGCTTTAGTTGGGTTGTAAGTACCGATCTGTTCGATAAAACGACCATCACGAGGACTACGTGAATCAGCAGCTACTATACGGTAGAAAGGAGCTCCCTTTTTACCCATTCTTTTTAAACGTAATTTAACCATATTTAAATTCCTACCTTTTCTAATTTATTAAAGCTCATAAAGAATAACATGAATAAAAAGAGGTGTCAAGTATTTTTACTTTACACCTTATTTTTTTTATTTTTTCTTCTTTTTCTTTTTTGGTTTCTGTTTTTTACTACCAGAATGCTTTGACATTCCAGGCATTCCGCCTCCACGCTGCATATTCTGTAGAGCAGACATATCAGGAAGTTTTGCTTTACCACTCATCATCTTTGTCATCATCTGCATCTGTTCTAATTGATTAATCAAACGATTGACATCCATAACTTTAACTCCTGCACCCTTGGCAATACGATTCTTTCTTGATGCTTTTAAACATGATGGATTTTCACGTTCATATTCTGTCATCGATAAAATAATGGCTTCACTCTTTTTCATCTGTGAATTCATTTTTTCATCATCTAAATTTTTAGCTACCTTATTAATACCAGGAATCATATTCATCATTTTCTGCATAGACCCCATTTTAGAAACCTGGCCTAATTGTGCTAATAAATCATTGAATGTAAAAACACCCTGTTTCATACGTTCAGCCGTTTTTTTCTGAACTTCAATATCTAATTTATCTTGAGCCTGCTCAACTAAAGTGACGATATCTCCCATTCCCAAGATACGATCTGCCATACGATCTGGGTGGAACTCTTCTAAGTCATCTACTTTTTCACCATTTGACACAAATAATACAGGTACATTTGTGATAGAACGAACTGACAACAATCCACCACCACGTGCATCGCCATCCATTTTTGTAACGATCAATCCTGTTACAGATAATTGTTCATTAAATTCTTTTGCGACAGTCACAATATCTTGACCTGTCATCGCATCTACAGTTAATAAAATTTCATCAGGAACAACAAGATCCTTCATTTGTTGAAGTTCATGCATTAATGCTTCATCAATGTGTAAACGACCAGCCGTATCGAAGATTACTAAATCTTTTTGACGATCTTTCGCATAGGCCAATGCCTGTCTTGCTGTTTCAACCGCAGATGTTTCTGGTCCACAAGTAAACACTTCTACATCAATGCTTTTTCCTAATGTCTGTAACTGCTCAATAGCTGCAGGACGCACAACGTCACATGCGACTAATAAAACACGACGTGCTAATTTGTTCTTGCAGTAATTCGCAATCTTTGCACTTGCTGTTGTTTTACCAGTACCCTGTAAACCAACCATCATAACCGTAGTCATGCCTTGCTTTTTAAAGTGAATACGAGCATCTTCTTCACCTAATAATACTTGCAATTCATCATGTACGATTTTAACAACCATTTGACTAGGATTTAAAGAATCTAATACTTCTTGTCCTAGTGCTTTTTCTTTTACATTTTCGACAAAGCTCTTTACTACATCGTAATTAACATCTGCCTCTAATAATGACATGCGCACTTCTTTTAACATGTCATTCATATTTTTCTCAGTCAGTTTTCCCTGTCCTGAAATATTTTTAAATGCTTTATTTAAACGTTCACTTAATGATTTAAATGCCATAAATTATAATCTCCCCAAACTGTTATAAGTTTACCTAATTTTTATTTAAATTACAATGGAAGGCCAGTCGACTTTGTCCATTTTTTAAATAAATTGTACCCACATGTTTAAATCCATGCTTCAACATGAAATTTTGCATAGGCTTGTTGTCCATATGTGTGTCCATACGAATATTATCAATCTTAGATTCACAATATTCTAAAATGATGTCAGCCATATGCTTTTTTAAACCTCGTGTTGCGATACGATGAATAACACCATACGGTTCATCATTTAGCCATTGGCCATCATATATTTTATTGTAACAAGGATCAATACCACAATAAAACACAAAACTTGCCTGAATGCCATCTTCATCTTCTAAAACGTACATTTCATTATTTTCAATATCCTCAGTCAATATTTGTCTTGATGGATATCCATTTGTCCATTGATTTGTATTTCCTGTAGAAACCATGAATTTTCTAGCTCGTTCATAGATTTCTAATAAAACAGGCATATCTTCTAGAGTTGCCTTACGAATTAATTCTCTTGCCATTTTAAAGACCATCCAAACTTTACACATGCGATTAAACGCCATACAACATATCCAATACGATAGAATATGTTAATTTTTGACCAATCAATTACAGCCGGTACATAGACAGGTTGATCTTTTCTAGAATAGAAAAAAATCAAAGTATATAGAATTACCATATCACTATTATAAAAGTTAATATCGTAATAAAAATTTTCTTTAGGAAACCATTGATGTAAACAAAGCTCCTGATATTCATAGGCTGCACGCATTTCATACGCCTGTACAAGATCCATGTGATCTGTTAAAGATCCTGGACGTTTAACATAATGATAATAACAATTTGGCATTATTGAAACGCGATTTGCGTTATAGATTGCTTTAAAAACTGTGTACGTATCTTCGAAACCCTTTTTCTCATCTGGAAATTTAACATCTTTAAAACAAGAAGCCGCATATAGTTTTCCCCAAGGATAATTATTAATACCTTTATTTTGACTCAATGCTCTTAATGCAGTTAAAGAATCCATGGTTTTTTTACGCATAGGACTCACTGGAATTGATAATCCTTTATACTCAATACGGTATCCACAAGTAACAATTTCACTATGCGTTCTAATAGCTTCATTTATCATTTTTTCAATCATATGCGGATTTAAATAATCATCACTATCAACAAACAAATAATAATCCCCAGTTGCCTTTTCTAATGCACGATTTCGAGTTTTAGAAATACCAGCATTTTCATAGCTATAAACATGAATAAAATCATATTTAGAAGCATATAATTCGGCAATATCCAATGATGAATCTGTAGTTCCATCATTAATAATAATGATTTCTATATTTTTGTATGTCTGTAAAAGAATAGATTCCAGACATTTCGATAAATATTTTTCCACATTGTATACTGGAATCAATATACTCACTTTATACATGAACGGCCTCCTTAAATGCCAAAATACAATATCCCTTAGTAAAGAAAATATCAAATTTATATATAAGAATCAATAAAAATCTAAAAAAAAAGGACCCGGCAGCTAGCTATCTTCGCAGGGGCAAGCCCAACTATTGTCGCCGTGAAAGTGCTT